>Ga0115572_10005056_pt1 | contig 10187 bp, 6 predicted proteins | sample COGITO_mtgs_1206_FD_88681 | JGI IMG/M metagenome (GOLD analysis project Ga0115572, IMG submission 88681) | Pelagic marine microbial communities from North Sea - COGITO_mtgs_120607 | ecosystem: Environmental > Aquatic > Marine > Epipelagic | place: Germany:Helgoland, sampling site Kabeltonne... | reverse complement strand
TGCAGCGAGCCTGCTGCGACAGTCCAGCTGAGCGCTGCGGCCCGAAAGGTAGCGACACGCCATGCCATCTTCGAAGCCTCACGCGACACGGCAGGTCGTCGGCGGCCGCGGCCCGCGATACGTCGCGCACGACGAGACGCCCACCGGGCGCGGCCGGTCGGCGCCGATATGGTCGGCGTCGGCGGCGCTGATATTCAAACGCACATTGGAAAAGGAGCGCGGCGGCACGCCGCGCGAGACCTTCGTGGCGGGCCTCCTGCAGAGCTTCGAGGAGCGCACCAAGTTCGGCCAGAGAATGCGGGCTGGCAGTGGCATGGCGCCGGGCAAAGACGCGGCGGCAACATGCCTCGAGTTCCAGGCGAGGCGCGTAGATCGCGAGCCGGCGCGGGCCAAGTATTGGGCGCACGAGATGCTCGCCAGAGTAAGAGCGAGCGCCGGCAGCGCAGAGCTAGCCGAGCCACGCCCCCTCGCGGTCGCGCCCGAGCCCCCGAGCGAGGCGGACATTGCCACCGCGCGAGCACAGAGGCCGTGGAGGCCGCGGCCGCCCGTCTCCGACCGCACCGCCGCGTTGCTCGAGTCCCTCCGCCTCGACAGATTGGAGAGCGTCTCGCCAGAGGTGCGCATCGCGCCCGAGCGCGCGAGGCAGCGGCTGTACAGATGGATGGCCCGCCACCCACACACGAGCCTCCCGCCCATCCAGCTAGTGCAAAGCTTGCTCGGAGCCGGGCGGCGGCCGACGGCGGTGGCTCAGCCCGGAGACCACCTCGTCGACCCGACGACCGGGGCGGCGGAGCCGGTGGGAGAGCTGCTCGTCCACATGGGCGTGAAGCCGTCCTCGCCGCGCTTTATGGCCTATGCGCACGGCCGGCCGCAGACTGAGCGCGAGGTCGTGCGGTCTATCGGCCTGGGAGTCCATGCGGCGTGTGCCGCGCAAATCCTGCGTGAGGCACGGGAATGGGCAGGGGACCGATGGCCGCGGAGCACTCTGCGATACGCATCCGCGTGCTCGGCCCTAGACCTGTTCGCAGAGGGCCTCGACGCCGTCGCGGGGCCCGGGGCGTGGGAGTACGTACTCGCGTCGGAGAGGCACGAAAAGCGACGCAGCCTTCTGATCCGAGGGTACGCGAGCGCGGGGCTCACGGAAGGGCGCGCGCGGCGAGACGCGGCGAGCCCAGAGGCCACAACAGGAGCTCCGTACGCAGATGTATGGTTTATGGGATCGAACTGTGGCGTGTGGTCGAAGAGGAACCATTGGCGGACGTCCGAGCGCATGCTCGAGGAGATGGTCCAGATAGATAGGTACATGGAGTATGTGCACGCCCAGCGCCCGCTAGTGGCGATCGTGGAGAATGTGGACACGGTAGAGGCCGAGATCGCCTTCACCGCGAGCGTGCGTGCGCTCGAGTCGTATGAGGTACGGACGTACCGTGTGCGAGTAGCGGGCCAGACGCGCGATAGGCTCTTCTGGGTGTGCTTGCGCCAGGATTAGTAAGTGCGTACCAGAGGACGCTCACGCAAACGAGAGCCCCCCTCTTTATATCGAAAACAATATCGTGCTACAGGCCCACACGCGCTGAGTCGCGGGCAGAGTGCGAGACGCATCGCCATGCGCGAGGGCGCGAAACACACGACACGCTCCGATCTGTGTCCCCTGAGATTGCATCTCCCCTTACATACGATCGACAGTGGGGCCGCCGATGGCGGCGCCCGAGAGGAAAGCATCCGAGTGCATACGCAGCCAAGCGCGCACAGCGTCACGCACGGCCAAGCCGTGCCATTCCTCCTGCCACCGGTCACAGACGAGCCGAGGAGGCGACGTCACAAAGCCGTCGCACCGACGCGCCACGTTGGCCAGAGCCGCCATGCGCGTGCGCGAGTCGACACCGCCCGCGGCAGCCAGCACCCGCACCCCTGTTGCAGTCACGCATCGACCATCCCGTCCCAGCACACGACGCCCCAGCAGCAGATCCCGAGTCGCCACCCGCGCCTCAATGAACTCGGCGTCGGTGCGTGGCACAAACACGAGCCCGAGAGGGCTGCCGCGGCGCAGCCGCACATCGCCCAAGCACGGGTGAACCGCGGCGGTGCAGGTGACGATTGGAGCCTACTCCGAGTCCGAGGCACCCGCCTTGGTCTTCTTGGCGGCGGCGCGCTCCGCCTTCTTCTCGGCGCGGTACCCCTCAGTCACCGAGTCCTTGTGGGAGTACTCGCAGTTCTTGCGCGTGCAGCCGTCCTTGTCGAACATGAATGCATAGCACGGGAACTTTGACGTGGAGGAGCCGCCGCGGTCCGACTCGTCGCCCGAATCGGCAGCCGCCTTGGCCTTCGCCTTGGCCTTCGCCTTGGCCTTGGCCTTCGCCTTGGCCTCGTCCTCGTCCTTCTCCTTGGCCTTGGCCTCCTTGGCCTTGCGGGCCTTCTCGCGCGACTTGCGGAGCGCGGCGGCGTCCTCGCCGCCGTCGGAGTCCGAGTCCGAGTCCGAGACGATGCGGCGCTTGCCCTTGCCCTTCGACGAAGCAGGCTTCGCGAACGAGGTGCGCTTCACGGTGGAGGAGGGGCCGGCGACGGACTTCGCCTCCTTCGCCGGCAGCTCGAAGCCGGAGGTCAGCGCCTGCTGGCAAGCGTACGTGAGCGAGCAGCGCGTGTTCTCGATGAGCTTCGACAGACTGCAGCGACGCAGGCGAGGGGCCAGGGTCGCAACGAGAGACAAGAAACATCGGCACATGTGAGTGTCGAGGATCGAAACATGGAAGTCAGGAGGCTGTCGCCAGAAGAAACCGCCGCAGGCGTGGGGGGAAAAGGCGAGGCGAGGAAGGGGCGAAACTCGGGCCGGAACGGCCGAGTACGTACCGGACATTCCACAGCTGGAGGATGAACTTCAGGGTCTGCTTCTCGTCCGCCTGGGACTCCTCGAGGAAGGCGCCAACCGAGTCGAAGAAGGCGAGGACCTCGATCATTTTAGCACCAACGCGCAGGAAGGAGTCCGCGTCACCCTTGTAGGCCATAATGGTGTCGCAGTCCTGCCCCTTCGTCAGGTGGGAGAGGATGCCCGTGCCCATCTCCGGCGAGAAGACGATGAACGCCGCGCGGCCGCAGTTGCGCAGGTGCGAGATCTGCTGGTAGCGCTTGGGGATAGGGTCCGCCGCGAATGCCGGCTCGAGGCGCGCCAGCTTGGGAAGGCACGGCGGGTCCATCTGGACGTGCTCCCCGCAGATCTCCAGGTAGTGCGGCGGGGGGCGGATGTCGACCGGGAAGGGCGAACCGTGGTTCTGGAACTTGACGTGCTCGTAGTACGCGTTCATGCCCGCCTTGGCCGGGGCGCCGGGCGCCGAGTCCGGCACCGTCGAGCGGCGCGTGGCCTCGGGCGTCTGAACGCTGAGGAGCGCGATGTCCGTGAGCTTGAGGCGGTGCGAAATGACCGAAGAGCGGACGGTGTCGAAGATCGGTTTCACCGAATGGCCCGCGCTGCGCCGAAGGGAGGCGGGGGCGAGCAGAGGACGGCGCGAGAGCGCAGAGTCAGGCGAGTCAGAATGGTACGGACAGCAGGGCTCGGGCGCATAGAAGGCGCACAGCCCGCCCAAGAAGCAAGGCCGCCACGGCGCCGGGCGAGCAGCCCCGCAGGCGACGCAGTACCAGCCGCGACAGGCGTCAGGCCCACCCAGGCAGCGACCCCAGTCGTTCGCAGACCCATCCGGGCAGATGTGCGGACGGAGGGATGGGCTCAGAGGGGTGCGCACGGACCGGTCGGACTTCAGAGCCTCATAGGGGACGGTGTCGAGCAGATTCGCCTCCGTGGCCTCGTTGCGCATCTTGGTCACAATGTTGCCGACGTCGGCAGTTTTGAAGTCGCCATGCTCCAGGGGGTCCAGAGTAGGGTGAGCAATGCTGAGAGCATTGACACCGAACTCACCCCGGTCACGGAAGATCGGCTCCCACGCAGCGGCGCCCGCCTTGCGGCGATCGAGCATGGCAAGGATCGTCGCGAACGAGTCGGCGTCGTACTTGTCGACGGCGTCGAGGGCGTCGTTGGTGGTCTGGGAGCTGATAGCGGACATTGGTTCTGTGTTTTGCAAGCGAGTCGAAAGCGGAGTGTCGTAGATCGGCTGAGATCTGCCCGATTGGGAGCGGGCAGAATAAAACGGCGTGCAAAGATTCCCCTTTTGCGCGCCGCGTGCATACGGAATGTAACCGTCCCCCAAATCTCCCCCCCAGCACCCGAGGCACCGAGGGGGAACGGAGCGAAGGAACGCGGGCGGAATGTGTGGCCAAATCGAGCCATAGCGCGCGCAACGACGCGCCGCGTGTTGACGCTTCCAGCCGTTTATGGGCCGGCGCCAGTAGGAAAGGGAATGAGCGACGCGACGCCCCGAGACTGGCACAAGCAACAAATGTGCCTGCAGCAGCCTTCAACGCACATCCCGGCGGCCGGCCACCACACGCGCCCGGCGGCGGCGGCGTACATCATCCGAAGGATCGATGAGGACCCAGTGGCCCAGAAGTGGGAGAAAATCTTCGAGCGCATGGAGATCCTTACCGATGAGGATTTGGATGCAATCGTACGGACGGAAGATGGATTCGGAGGCATGCTCCATGGCACCCAGGACGGGGGGAAGAGCTTAATGCGTGACCAAGTCGTCTCGCCGGGCGTGATACATATGGAAGAACATGTGTACCGGGCCAAGGACGCTGAGCACCCGAAGGCGAAGCGATGCGATGGTGCGAAGCCAACGAACAATTCCGAACATGGCCGCAGGGAGGCGGCCGAGCTCGAGGCGGCGATTCGCCACTCGTGCAAACTCGGAGTGCGGCAGATCACAGACCTCGAGTGGCGCCTCGCGCTCATCGAGCGCGCTGAGCGTGAGCTCGCGCCACTGAACCGTGAGTTGCGTGATGCGCTGTCGCCACCACACATCAGGTGCACGCCATTCGCGCACAGGAGTGCGGTCCTCGAGCACGTGTTCATGCGAGCGCAGAAGAACCCCGACATCTACGTGGCCGTGCGGTCGCTGCTGGGCACGCAAGTAGCCGGCGACCTCGAGCCCACGCATACGTGGGGCTGCGCCGAGCCGACGCGCGAGGCGGGGCTCGACTTCGATGACCTGCCGCACGCGCAGTGGAACGAGTTTGTCGACAAGGACGTAGTGCGGCGTGCCGCCATGTTCCCAGCAGAGGCCGACGCCGTGTTCGCCAAGACAATGAAGGAGGTCGACAAGGGCTTGTGCGACGGACCGTGGGAGAAGGAGGACATCGACGCCATGTACGGCGTCGACACGAACCGCACCGTGCGCCGGTTTGGCGTGGACCAGAAAGGCGACATTAGGTGCATCGACAATGACAAGGAGAACTTGCTGAATGCCACGTCCATCGGGCGGGACAAGCTGTCCATGACGAAAGCCGACTTTCCCGCCCGAATGTCGGACCGGTTCGCCCACCACAAAGGGCGGCAGACGCGAGGGTGGAGCGTCGGCCATGGGACTGAGGACGTTGACGCTGCCTATAGACGCGTGTTGACCATGTCGCCAGGCTACAATGTGGTGGCGATCTTCCACCCGGTGCTGAAGCGGACGGTATACTTCACGCTCCCGGGCCAGGTCTTCGGCGCCGTTAGCGCCGTGACGTACTTCTGCGCCGTCCCAGCCTTCCTGCTGTCGGTGGCGAGGCGCGTGCTCGGCATCGTGGCCTCCAACTTCGTCGACGACGTTGACGTGGTGGCCCTTGACGTTGTGGGCGGCGTCCCCCAGCGCGCTCTGCGGCGCTTCTTCAAGATCATGGGCATGCCCTTCTCGGATGCGAAGCACATCCCGTGGGGCTTGACGCGGGTCTTCTGCGGCGTGGTCACCGACTTCTCCCTTATGCGCCTGAGGGGCGTCGTCAAAATCTACGTCGACAAGGCGCGCCGCGACGGCATCATCGAGCTCATTAGCTCGGCCCTCGAGACGCAGGAGCTCTATCCGAAGGCGGCGGCCACGCTGGCTGGGAAGCTTCAGTTCTCGCTGTCGTGGGCCTTCGGTAGGGTCGGCAAGGCGGCGATGCAGCCCATCAACAAGCGCGCCGAGATGGAGGACACGCGCCACGGGAAGGTCAGCCCGGGCATCGTCCGCTCCCTCAACTTCCTCCGGGACGTCGTGAGCGAGCTGCCGCCGCGCATCCTGAGCATCGAGCGGCCGTGGCGCCCCCCAGTGCTCGTGTGGACCGATGCGATGTACGAGGCGAAGGCGGCTGTGCCCGCGCGCGGCGGATTCATCGTCATCGTGCCAGAGGAGGGGGACGTGCCCGAGCACGGCTTCTTCTCGAAGCATGACACGCCGAGGGCGGTCATAAGCAAGTTCGTGCCGGGCAAGAAGCAGTACATCGGCCAGCTCGAGCTGCTCTACTCGACGGCCCCGTACCACTCCCTGCCGCACGTGTTTGCCGGCAGGGACGTGCTGCACTTCATCGACAACACGAGCGCGGTGGCGGCGCTCGTAAAGGGCTACTCGCGCGCCATCGATTCGGGCTTGATCGTGAACGCCTTCCATGCGTTCAACGCGGGCTTGAGGGCCGACGTCTGGTTCGAGTACGTGAACACGCACGCCAACTGGGCGGACCTGCCGAGCCGGGAGGGGCTCGACGAGCTCTGGGAGATCTTCCGGCGCATGGGGATCGAGCAGCACATGAAGGAGGTGCCGTGCGTCCTGCCCAAGTTCGAGTCCTGGGAGGAGCCGGCGGCCATCTGGATGGCACAAGGCGCCCAGACGAGCGAGCGCGCGAAGAGCCGCGCGAGGCACGCGGCCTGCGGGAAGCGCCGCCGGGCGGACAAGGACGAGAGGCGGTCGAACGCGGCGGTGCGCGGCGCCTCGAAGCACGCAACGTCTCACAACCTCGGAGACGAGGCCGACGCCGTCGCCCAGGCTCACTTCTCGGTGGCGCAGGCGGCGCGGAGCGGGGAGCGTGTGCTCCGCCCGGTGCCGCTGACGGTGCGAGCCGCCTTCAGAGGCGGCGAGAGCATTGGCATGGGAGTCTTCGCGACGAGGGCGGTGGCGCAGGGCACCTGCGTCGGCGGCTTTGACGGCGCCCTGATGCCGCGGAGTGCATGGGCCGACCATTGCGCCGCGCGTGGTCTCGACCAAACGTGGGCGGGCTTCGAGACGAGCCGCACCGTCGAGAGCGGCGGCAAGCGCGAGCGGGCGATGGTCTTCGACCCCTCGTGGCACGGCGAGACGACTAGACCAAGGTGGTCACTCTTCAACCACGCGAGGGGCAACGCAAACTGTGCGGCAGTGCCAGTGGGCACCAGCCGCGTCGAGCTGCGCACGACGCGCGATGTCCAGGCGGGAGAGGAGCTCACCTACTTCTACTCCGCCAGGAACGCGGATCTCGAAGGAGACGAAGCCGCCCCCCCCCAGGGCAGCGGCGGGCGACTCGGCACGCTGCGGCCGAGGCCAGACGGCAAGGAGCGGAGCTCGGCACCGAGAGACGAGGCGCCGGCGCCAGCAGGGCGGAGGCAGCGCGTGTGGCGCGCGCCGCGGCTCAAGGCAGTGTACGTCTTCTCGAAGGTAGGCAGAGCGCCGAGCGCAGCCCCCCCACCGTCGGCGCCGCCGTCGCCGACGCGGCCGGCGTCGCCGATGGAGGTGGAGGCGTCCGAGGTGATCATACCGCGCCCCGGGTGGCTGCCGCCGCGCATCGAGAACCCGCGGCTCGACGACAGGCTGCGCCTCGACCGCGCCGCCAGGAGCTCCCCCCCGAGCAGTGACGCCAGCGTGGCCGACGACAAGTCCTACATCGAGCGCACGGCGCCCATGTGCGGCCAGAGCCTCCGGTGGTGGGCGCCTGGCCGGTGGCTGAACAGACGGTGGGCCGACTTGCGGAGGTGGTTCAAGAGCAGCGAGCTCGAGACGCCCCTGCTGCCGGCCACGCCGCCGTCGCCCGAGTATGGCCCCCCTCCGGGCTTCGTGTTGGCAGCACAGGTGTACCAAGCGGCGCCGCCAGGGCCGCCCCCGGCGCCGCCGCCGCCGTCGCCGCCGCCGTCGCCGCCGTCGTCGCCGACGCCCGCGCGGCCGAAGACGTTGGACGAGGACCCCCCGAAGCTCGCGGCGCTTCCTCCAATGTGCGCTTCCTCGTCAACAGGGGCGACGCAAGAGCCGGCGCGAGTAGCCGATGTGCGCCTCCCGACGCCGTCGGCGGTGCGGCGGAGCCTCAAGAGCGCGCGCGTGGAGGCCCGAGCGATCGAGCACATGTGGAGGAAGCGAGTGCTCGAGACGATCGACGCGAGCGCGGCGGCGGGGCACGCCCTCGGCGCCGGGTCGCTGCGCGTGCTAGACGAAGAGGCGGCAAAGCCCGAGCTCGACCCGTGGCTCCGCCACCTCCTCGGCCACTTGTGCGACCTGCACGACGTCCGCTTGTACAACGGCGACCCCACCGAGCTCACCGACGACGACTGGTGGTTCTACAGGGACCTCTTACAGCGGCCGACGCGGGACCCGGCATAGGAGACCGGACGAGGGAAGACGGGAAGGGGTGATGTGCACCGCCTGACATGACATGGGCCGCCCGTGGACCGACACCGACCTGAAGCCCGCTTAACGCGGCGTGGACCCTCCGGCACGCACCGGGGCTCTCGCAGCCTTGGAGGACGTAAGGAAGAGAAGCGACGCGGCGGGAAGACGGGAGGGGGAAGGGAAGCGGGGCAGGTCGCACGAGCCCACACGCGGAAGGCCGGCGCGGGAAGCCGGGAGCCTGACACGGGAGGGTGATGTGCAGCGCTGTACCAAGGAAAGGCTAGCCCTTCTCCGAGTACGGTCGCTACCAACCATCGGAATCGGAAACCAGTGTGCTGCGGGAGTGTGACAGAGTGAACGAGGACGACGCGAGACCGGGCACGAGAGCCCGAGTCCAGTGACAGACAGGGTGTAGAGCGAACCCGAGGAAGCCGTGAGAGAAACGAGGAAGGACAGAGTGCACGACCCAGTGTGTGCGAGTGTGCCAGTGTGTGAACGTGTGAAATGAAAAGTCGTGCTAAGTCCTCCTAGCATCTCAAGAGCCCCCCGCCGACCCAGGCACCCCCGGAACCCACAAGGCACTAATCGTTTGTGCGTTTCTCGTCCCACACGTCCCGTTGGGACAGGGAAACTACAAACGATTAGTGCACGCCCTACGGCGCAGCCGTAACGACCAGCGCGCCCCAAGTGCGGAACACAAGATGACCGATCTCAGAACGATACCGGATCGAGCCGTTACATGATAGACCAAGTAGAGAAGTTACGGACTTCGGGATGGCGTCGGCACGCCAGAAACAGACTTCCCCGCCACGACGCCTCGGGAACAGACCTCTCACCGTCAACCACCAAATCGTGCCGTGCGATCGCTCTCACCACCAAAGCATAGGGCCGTCACCCTCGTGCCACGGTTTTTGAGATGTGGCGCATCGTGCCGATGAGGTGGGAGGTCAACCCATCGCGCAATGAAGCCAATGCCCGAGCGGCGGCGGCCGAGCGCTGGTCCCAAGTCCATAGTACGACCGTACGGTCAGCCACAGAAAATGTGCGCAGCCCACAAGGGCAGGTCCCAAAGCCGGCGCATGCCGCACACGTCCCACGCACCCTGAGTGCGCCTACTGACCCACGGCCGTCCACCGTGTCGTCTCTCGCACCCGCCCGCGCCCCGCCAGGCGCGACGGCTCTCCGAGTTCCTCCGTCCGTCCCGGTCAACCCTGCCTCCTCAGCCAATGCGTCGCTCGTCGACGCGGCGGTTGCAGGCGCGCAGTGGAGAGCCACGGCGGCGGAGATGATCCCGAGCTTCGAGACGACACTCGGCGCGCCCAAGGGCCCGGCCCAGCCAGCTGAGTCGAAGCCGGCGCCCGCATCCGCGGAGCCCGCAGCGGCTGTGCCAGTGCAGAAAATCCCCTCGGGGTTCAGGACGACCCTGAAGGCCATTGAGGCCGAGCACCGCAAGCCGCGTCGCGCGACGCGCACCTTCTCGTCCACCAAGGAGCGTGAGACCTTCCTCGTCACGGAGGAGGTCGAGGCCTTGCTGCCGTTGCTCCCGGAACAGGTGTGCGTGGCCATGCTCGGGGGTGCCCTCGGCATGGCCCAAGTCCCAAGCGACGAGCGCCGCGTCGCCCTCCTGCGTGCTGCCTTCGCGAAGAGCGCTGGCCTGGAGGGTGCCCGCGTGAAAGGCCTGCGTGCCATGCTCTGCGCGGTGCGCACATACGC
>Ga0115572_10005055_pt1 | contig 10187 bp, 5 predicted proteins | sample COGITO_mtgs_1206_FD_88681 | JGI IMG/M metagenome (GOLD analysis project Ga0115572, IMG submission 88681) | Pelagic marine microbial communities from North Sea - COGITO_mtgs_120607 | ecosystem: Environmental > Aquatic > Marine > Epipelagic | place: Germany:Helgoland, sampling site Kabeltonne... | reverse complement strand
TGAGGCAGGCATGCCACTATTTGCTAGTAAATTAGACCCTAATGATCTGCCCCTTGACGTGCTTTTTACCAATTCAATGGCGCTTCAGGTGGGTACACGTTTGGCTGATTATAAATCTCTAAAATTTATTGCCCATATTGCATTAGCCGGTGTTCCGGGTCAAAAGTCTGGTGATTTGGTAAGTCAAACCCTGGACGTGATGATCGATGGTAGTGATATTAATGCAGAAAATAAAACAGTTTATTTGACCATCGACCAAATCCTGAAGTAGTCTAGCATCAAAAATACTAACTCTAGAGTGAATGGATGCGCCTAAAGAGCATCAAATTAGCTGGCTTCAAATCTTTTGTTGACCCTACTAAGGTCCTTTTACCAGGGAACCTGTGTGCTGTGGTTGGCCCCAATGGCTGTGGAAAATCTAATATTATTGATGCGGTTCGTTGGGTTATGGGAGAAAGTTCTGCCAAAAATCTGCGGGGTGAGAACGCGACGGACGTTATTTTTAATGGTTCAAGTAGTCGACAACCCGTTGGTCAAGCAACCATTGAATTAGTGTTTGATAATCATGACCGCACTTTAGCGGGTGAATTTGCCAGTTACAATGAAGTCTCCATCCGTCGCAAGGTTACTCGTGAAGGACAATCTACTTATTATTTAAATGGTCAAAAGTGCCGCCGAAGAGACGTGACAGATTTGTTTTTAGGAACAGGCCTAGGTCCTCGTAGTTATTCTATTATTGAACAGGGCATGATTTCTCGCCTGATCGAATCCCGTCCTGAAGAATTGCGAGTTTATATTGAGGAAGCCGCTGGTATTTCTCGTTATAAAGAGCGCCGACGGGATACTGCCAACCGCATTAGCCGCAGCCGTGAAAACCTAGCACGCTTGCAAGATATTAGAGAAGAGCTAGGCCGTCAATTAGAAACCCTTAAACAGCAAGCTACAGCAGCAGAACAATATACCGAACTAAAACAGAATGAGCGCCAACATAAGTCTCAATTGGCGGCCCTACAATGGCGTGAGTTACGCCAAAAGTTGATAGATCAACGCATCAATATGGGTCGCATTGAAGAACAAATTGTTTTGCAAAAAACTCAGCAAGACACGCTTTTAGTGCAACTAGACGTGCAAAAAAATGACTTGGCCTTGTTGAATGATAGTTTTACCGAACAGCAGGGTGGGTTTTATGGTTTGGGAGCAGACATAGCGCGTTTAGAACAAACCATCGAGTACCAGCAACAACAACAAAAGCGGTGGCAAGCCGATGAGACTGAAGCACAAGAGCAGTTACAAAGGATCGATGAGGCATGTACGGCAGATGGTAACGAGCTTAACCAACTCAGTCAGCAACAAGAACAGTTCGAACTAGAGGCTGAGTTAGCCGCTGAACAGTTATTTGAAGCCGAAACCCATGTGCAAGAAAAAGAGGAAGAGCGTCAATATTGGCAACTTCAGTGGCAGCAAAAAAGTGATCAAACGAGTCACTTAAAACGCATCATAGAGGTTGCCAAAACAGGTTTGCAACATCAACAACAGCAGGCTAGCCAAGCGCGACAAGATCGCCAAACAAGTGTCAGCGAACTGGAAAATCTAAGTTTTGCAAATGAAGATGATATTGATTTATTAGAAGCTCAACTTGATCAGCAAAAACAACAACAGCAGCTTTTTAAGGAGCAGTTGTTACGTTTAGAAGCCGAGTTAGAAACCCTTAAACAAGAAGAGCGTGGGCAACAAGAGGCGTTAGACGGGCAAGTACAGGAATTAGGTATGCTGGCTGGCCAACTGGCATCATTGCGCTTGCTTCTAGCAGAAGCCGAACAAGATGCGCCAGACTTGCCTGCAGATTGGCAGGCAGAAGTTGATCAAAAGCTTGTCGACGCTATGCAAGTGGACCCTCAGTGGGAAGTGGCTGTGGAGCACATTTTACAAGATTGGCTGGGTGGCTACTTGTTGGGTCAAATGCCTGACCAAAATGTCGACCAATTAATTGCTGCCAGAGGCTTGACACTCTTTGTACCGCAGCAGCATCAAATTTCTATAAAGTCAATTAATACGCATCCAAGTTTAGTTGATAAGGTCACAGTGCCTTTTGGCTTGCAAGGTTTATTAGCTCACGTGTTCTTGGCTAATAATTGGCATGAGGCAAATGACTTGTTAGCCAGTTTACCGATTTATGCCAGTGTCATTTTGCCTGACGGTCTATGGATAGGTCATGGCTGGGTGCGCACGCCACCTCGAGAGGGCAGTGTGACTGGAGTGCTTGGGCGCAAGCAACAAGTACAAGCTTTGTCGACTCAAGAGGAAACGCTGCGCGCTCATCAAAAAATCACCCAAGACGCACTAATACAAGCCAGAGAAGACACTTTAGCGCTTGAACAAAACCTAACTCAAACGCGTGAAGCCCAGCAGCAAGGCCAGTTTCAAACGCAGCAGAAACAGCAGGCGCTTGCTCTTTTGCAACAACAAAGTCAGCAGGGCTTGGCACAGCAGCAAAATTTACAACAACGAATACAACAGCAAACTCAGCGGCTAGAAGACTCAGACGAAGAAATGGCATTGCTTCAAGAGCAGTTGGGTGAGCACGAATTAGCACTTGAAAGCACACAATTAAACTTGCCAGACTTAGAAGTTGATAAAGAATCGGTAGAGACACAACTTGGTCAAGCTAGGCTTGAGTTTAGTCAGAAGCAGCAACAAGTGATGCAACTGCAAGCCCGCAAAGACAGTGTGCTGGCGCAGATAACCAGTTTAGGACGTTCTGTTGAACGTCTGCACGAACAACGTGCTCAGTGGCGTGATAAACAAACCGAGATTGAATCTAGAAATGGTGGCCAGCAACAACTAGATGATGGATCTGAGAAGAGCCTGACGGAGCAACTGGAGAGACTGCTTACTTTGCGTGTGGAAGCAGAGACTAAAATGGAGCAAGGGCGGCATGGCATTAATCAATTAGAACAGGTGATGCGTCAGCTAGAGAAACAGCAGCTTCAACAAGACAATGAGATTCAACAAGCTGATCGGGAGCTACAAGATGAGCGTTTAAGTGAACGTGAGTTAGAGGTTAATGCAGAACATATTAAAAAATCAATGATAGAGCAAAACGTACTGGTGGAAAAGCTGGCAGAAGTACTACCGGAGTCTATTGATCAAGAGCAGTTAAGTCGCTTGCTAGAGCAGTGTCAGAATCGCATCAAGCGCCTTGGTGCGATCAACTTAGTTGCGATTGAAGAATATAAGTTGCAACAAGAGCGTAAAGCCTTTCTTGATCTACAGCACGATGAAGTGATTGACGCTTTAGATAGTTTAGAGCAAGCTATGCAAAAAATTGATAAAGAAACACGGGATCGATTTAAACAAACGTTTGACACAGTAAACGAGAGTTTAGGTAGCTTATTTCCCAAAGTATTTGGAGGTGGGCGGGCTTCGCTCGAACTTACTGATGACGACATGTTATCCACGGGTGTAACTATCATGGCGCAGCCTCCCGGCAAAAGAAACAGTAGTATTCATTTGTTGTCAGGTGGAGAAAAAGCACTGACTGCAATCGCTCTAGTTTTTTCCATATTTCAGCTCAACCCGTCACCTTTTTGTATGTTAGATGAAGTGGATGCACCCTTAGATGACGCCAATGTGGAGCGTTATGCTCGCCTTGTAAAGGAAATGTCAGCTCAGGTGCAATTTATCTATATTAGCCATAATAAAATTGCCATGGAAATGGCAACCCAGCTGTTGGGCGTTACTATGCAAGAAGCCGGCGTATCCAGAGTCGTGACAGTAGACGTAGACCAAGCTATTAACATGACAGATCAGACTTTAGCTGTTTAGCATTCATCGAGTATGCATCAAGTATCCATTTAGTGTTTATTTAGTGTTTATTTATCGTTTTTATCGCTTTTAATGGGTGTATGATCAAATAACACTATAAAAACAAGGCCTAAAGGTTTTATATCTATTATTTAGAAGGTATAGTCGAGTTTAACTTTACGTGCTTTGCGGCATAATAATAATTTTTAAAAAATAGAAATTTTTATGGCATTAACAACGTGGTTATTGATGTTTGGTGGTTTAACTTTTGTGGCTGTCGTGATCGATGGTGTGCGGCGTATGTTTGTGAGCCATGCAGCGTTGAAAATTGATATAGACGAGAGCTACTGTGACCTGCCTGTAGTCACTTACAGCAGTGAGTTACCTAACGGCGGCGCGCGCGTTGTGACTGCGGGAAGCAAACCAGCAGTGACTGTAGAAAACACAAACATAGACCTTGAACTGACTGGTAATGTAGAAGCTGTAAACCTGCAAGCAGACACATTGGTTGATGAAGGCCCTAAAGTGACTCAGTTAATGAGCACCATCCCTCCTTTGACAGAATCTATAGAACAACATGAAGTTGCCGAAGAGCTTGAGACTGAGCACCCCGATGCGGGTGCAGTTGTGTTTGAAGATGGAGCTTTAGTTGAATTGGCAAACCCAGATTTTGTTGAATTAGCCGACCCTGCTTTAGCCGAATTAGTGCCGCAAGACTTGACGGTCGCAGATCCTGTGGTAATGGAGTTACCGGTAGAAGATGAATTTGCATTTACCTCTGACTTTGCCTCTGATGTTAGCACTGATTCAGCTGCCAGTGCTGAAATAACAGATGAGCAGTCGGACATGACGTTGGATGTGGCATTGGATGCGGCAGAGATTATGACAGAGTGTATGACCGAGGTTATGGCAGAAGGTAGAGCTGTCATTGAAAGTCGAGATAAAAGTAGTGATGTGGATGTGAATAACGAACACTTTATTCTCGATCGGACCCCCATCAGCTTATCGAGTGAAGAAATAGAAGCTTTAACCAAGGTTAAAGATGAGCAAAACCTGATACCGGATACGCCAGATGGTATTTTAGTTAGCTCAGACTTTGACCCTACCCGGCCAGTGCATGAACTGGTAGAAACTAATTCAATGGTACAAAGTGATTTATTTGCTGAGCAAGATCTCACTTCACTGGTCACGGTCAAAAGCAGTGTCGGCCATGATTTACTTGAAACCAGCGATGATATCTTGTTTAGTGATACAGGGATTGAAGAATTATATGCACAAGACGTTTCTGTGCATGACTTGGATGTTTCGACTGAGCGCAGCGAAGATCAAAGCCTCTCCAAACGTTTTGCGAAGGTCACTTCCATGACTTTTGGCAAAAAATTATTGAGTCGAAAGCGAGTGGCAGAACAAGAAGCTTTAGATGCTGTTGAAGAAGGTGCACACCATGGGACAGATGTTGAGCAAGTCATCAGCATTCTTGTCACAGCCAACGAGCGCCAAGGTTTCTATGGGCCTCAATTACTTCAATTGGTCAAAGCGTGTGGCATGGTGTTTGGAGAAATGGACATCTTCCATCGCTTCGAAGATGGACTAAGGTTAGGTAAAACCCAATTCAGTATGGCCAACATGATGGAACCAGGCACCTTTGACCTGGATGATATAGATCATTTACATACTCCAGGAGTGGTCTTCTTTTTGGGTCTGCCAATGGCTCAAGATAGTATGCAGGCCTTTGACTATATGCTTGAAACTGCCCAGTGTTTGGCGAGTAACCTTGGGGGTGGCGTACTTGACGAGCAGCGCAGCGTCATGCGTCCACAGACCATTGCCCATTGTCGCCAGCAAATCCGTGATTTTGAGCGACGTCATTTGACACGTCGTGCGCAGCTCTAACCCTTTAATAGTTTAAAAACAACGATGTCAAATACGCTTATGACGCAACTCGACGTCATTAAAGACCAATTGCGCGAGCATAATCACAGCTACTACATACTTGATGATCCCACGGTTCCTGATGCTGAGTATGATCGGCTGATGCAAGAACTTTTAACCATCGAAAAAGCTCACCCGCAATGGGTAACTGCTGACTCTCCAAGCCAAAGAGTGGGAGACAAACCCCTTGAGAGTTTTAAACAAGTCACCCACGCACTTCCCATGCTTTCTCTAGATAACGCTTTTAATGGGGATGATTTATGTGATTTTGATCGCCGTGTTAGAGAGCGTTTGAATAAATATCTTCAACGGCCTCTAGACCAGCCGATTGCGTATGCCTGCGAACCTAAGCTGGATGGCATTGCCGTAAGTCTTACCTATGAAAAAGGCATCTTAGTCACCGCAGCCACGCGGGGTGATGGTCGCCGTGGTGAAGACATTACCCAAAATATCCGCACCCTTGATTCAGTTCCGCTGCGTTTAATTGGTAAAAACTGGCCTGAAACCCTCGAAGTAAGAGGTGAAGTTTATATGCCAAGTGTGGGCTTTGAAACCCTCAATACAAAATTAGTTGAACAAGGGCTCAAGACTTACGTTAACCCCCGCAACACTGCTGCTGGAAGCTTGCGTCAACTGGATAGCAGAATAACAGCGCAAAGGCCTTTAGAGATGTGTGCCTATAGCATTGGTCTGGTCAGTGAAGAAAGCCCCTTACCCACGCAACATTTCGATATTTTGCACCAATTGCAGGTCTGGGGATTTAAAATTAATGCTGAAATGCGGCGGGTGCGAGGAATTGAAGCCTGTTTAGACTATTACCAAGCATTGGCAGTCAAACGGAGTCATTTAGCCTATGAAATTGATGGTATTGTTTTTAAGGTTGATGAATTGGAACTGCAAAAAAGTTTAGGTTTTGTTGCGCGTGCCCCTCGATGGGCTATTGCCCATAAATTTCCAGCTCAAGAAGAAATGACGCGGGTATTAAAAGTTGAATTTCAGGTAGGACGGACTGGAGCAGTCACACCAGTGGCTCGATTAGAGCCAGTATTTGTCGGTGGAGTGACCGTGAGTAATGCCACCTTACATAATATGGATGAAATACAACGTTTAGATCTCCACATAGGCGATACGGTGATTGTACGTCGCGCTGGTGACGTCATTCCCAAGGTCGTCAAAGTAGTGTTAGAACGGCGACAAGCGAATGCACAGGTCATAAAGGCGCCCTTAACTTGCCCTAAGTGTAAAGGTCCTGTCGAAAGGGAGGATGGCGAAACTGCATTAAGATGCGTCAATGGCTTAAGTTGTGCTGCTCAAATTGTACAAGCCATCAAACATTTTGTGTCTCGCAAAGCAATGGACATTGATGGCTTGGGTGAAAAACAAGTTCAAAGCTTAGTTGAATCGGGCAGAGTAAAGCATATTGCAGATTTATATGCCTTAGATCAGACTGCGCTAATAGCGATGGATCGTATGGGAGAAAAATCTGCTAGTAATCTTCTTTCTGCTTTACAAAAAAGCAAATCCACAAGTTTGGCTAAATTTTTATTTAGCCTAGGCATCCGTGAAGTTGGAGAGGCTACGGCGCGCAGTTTAGCGCTGCACTTTGGTGCACTAGACAATATTAAAGCGGCAGATATCCAAAGCTTATTGGCCGTTGAAGACGTGGGTCCAATCGTAGCTCAGCGAATCTTTCACTTTTTTACTGATAATGAAACGCTGGCTGTAATTGATAAACTGCAAAATTTAGGCGTCACTTGGCCAGAATTTGACCCTGTAGACACTGAACAGCAAAACTTGCCATTTAAGGATATTTGCTTTGTGATTACAGGCACCTTAACGAGTGTTTCTCGAGAAGAGTTAAAAATTCAATTACAAGAATTAGGTGCCAAGGTGGCATCAAGCGTCTCCAAAAAAACAGATTATTTGGTGGCGGGAGATAAAGCAGGGTCTAAGTTGGTGAAGGCGCAGGATCTTAAAGTGCCAGTGCTAGATGAATCCCAAGTACAGATGATGGTGGCTAATGCCCAAGGTTAAGGGACTTGGCTTTAATCACAGATGTGCCAAGTTATTTTGCTTTCGAATGAGTATTAGTCGAATATTAGTCAAATATTTAATGAAAGATTAATTAAATATTATTTTGAGTTAAAAGGAAAAGAACCACCATGACAGTAAAACAAAGTCTGGCTTGGCAGGCTCTAGAAGCACACCTGCAAAAAGATATTTTGCCTTATTCCTTGAAACAATTATTCAATAAAGCAGGCCCCGAACGTTTTAATGACCTTTCGTTATCCACACAAGCTGTGTTATTGGATTTATCCAAGCAAAGACTCAACCCCGAAACACTCACTTTGCTTATTGAATTAGCCGAGCAGCAGGGCCTAGGCCACGCCACTAAGACACTTACAAGTGGTGGTGAGGTCAATCGTTCTGAACTCAGGCCCGCTTTGCATACGGCCTTAAGAGCAGCTTCTTCAGATCAATATAGTGATGTTCAAGTAGATGGTCAGTCCGTGAACTGGTTAGTTGATAAAAACTTGTTGGAGATGGAAAGAATTGCCGTAAAAATACAGCAAGGCCAGTGGTTTGGTTACGCTGGACAGCCGATTACCACAGTGGTCAACATAGGCGTGGGTGGCTCTGATATTGGGCCTCATATGGTCTGCCATGCCTTAGATGAATTTTCGATAGAAACCAAGTTCCCACTGAATGTGATGTTTGTCTCTTCGATGGATGGTAGCCAACTGGCAGAGATGTTGCAGCACCTAGATCAAGCTTCAACATTATTTATTATCGCTTCCAAAACCTTTACGACGATCGATACCTTAGCCAATGCAGAGACGGCACGTGCTTGGCTGCGCAAGAAAATACCCAGTGATCACTTGATTGGCCAGCACCACCTTGTGGGGTGCAGTGCTTTCCCCGAACGAATGGCGGCTTGGGGAATACCTGAAGATAATCAGATTGCTTTATGGGATTGGGTAGGTGGCCGTTACTCTTTGTGGAGTGGCATTGGCTTACCTATTGCTATTAAATTAGGCATGGCTAGCTTTAAGCAGTTGCTGAAGGGCGCGCATGCGATGGATGAGCACTTTCAAAGCGCAAGCTTGCGGGAAAACTTACCCGTGATGTTGGCGTTAACTGGTATATGGAACATCAATTTTTTAGGTTTAAAGGCTCACACTATTTTGCCTTATGATGGGCGGCTGAAGTTATTGCCGAATTACCTGAGCCAGTTAGAAATGGAAAGTAATGGAAAGTCGGTCACTAATGCTGGCGAAAGAGTTGATTTTGACACCAGCCCAGTGATTTGGGGGGACGTCGGAGCTAACGCGCAGCATGCTTTTTTTCAATTGCTACACCAAGGCACACCAGCCTATTATGCTGACTTTATTGTGCCTCTAAGACGCAAAGCGTCGAGGGAATATACTCAAGCCACACGCAACCAATTAGAGTATCAACAAGCTCTAAATTTGGCCAATTGTGTGGCTCAATCAAGAGTACTGATGTTAGGTGATGAGGTGCTGACCTGGGAGCAAAGCTTGGCTGCTTCGCCAGACCGTTTGTATCCTGGTAACCATGCATCTAGCACTCTCATGTTCGATGAACTAACGCCAGAAAGTTTGGGTCAATTAATTGCATTATATGAGCACAAGGTATTTGTGCAGGCCGTGGTGTGGGATATTAATCCCTTTGATCAGTGGGGTGTCGAACTTGGCAAACAAATTGCTAAAACCACTCTTAGTGCCATACAAAACAGGCGGGCAGGCCTTGGATCCCCAGAAGACACAAAATTTGATGCGTCTACTGAAGGCTTATTAAATCATGTGTTTAGGCATCACACTTAAATACGGCAGCTATTTTTGCTACCACCATTGTTAAAATAGTGTTCGAAGGCTTTGGGAGTGCGTCCTCGGCCAGACCATTCGTGCTTTAAACCTTGTGCATCTTTAATACGGTATTGTGGTGCTACGGGCTTGTGAGGTTTTTTAATCTTAGGTAAATCAGTAGCAAAAAAATCTTCTGGGGTCAGACCGGCTTTAGCAATGGATGCGAGTATGGCTTGCTTCTCTTTATGTTTTTTGGCAACCTGCTCAGCAAGGGCTACTTCTTCTTGAGTTCTTTTTTCGATAAACTCAGATAAGTGATTAGCCATGGACTTTAATTGTTTCAGGCTCATGTCTTTGCAAGCTGATCTAAAACGGCTTTTATTACGGGTAATTTCAGTAAATTCAGTCATAATGGTCCTATTATTAGTTGCACTTAGTGAGGCATGCAAGTTTGTTTGAGCGATGATCTTTATCGGCTTCGAAAATAACTGCGAAACTGTTAACTAATCATTAATTAAATGATTCATTTATTTGCATTTGGAATATTAGAATAACTCAATTTCTATTTAAATTAAATTAAATTAAATTAAATTAAATTAAATTAAATTAAATTAAATTAGATTA
>Ga0115572_10005053_pt1 | contig 10189 bp, 8 predicted proteins | sample COGITO_mtgs_1206_FD_88681 | JGI IMG/M metagenome (GOLD analysis project Ga0115572, IMG submission 88681) | Pelagic marine microbial communities from North Sea - COGITO_mtgs_120607 | ecosystem: Environmental > Aquatic > Marine > Epipelagic | place: Germany:Helgoland, sampling site Kabeltonne... | reverse complement strand
GAGCGTCGTTGAAATTAAAAGCGATTTAGGCAAGGCGTTGATTGGAAATAATGATTATTCCCTTGTTAAAATCAATAACGCAGTATAAATCGCTTTTAATCGCCTGTGAAACGCTGAGTTTTGGATCTTGAGGTGGTTTGGGTATATTTGCGAGATTTACAATGCGATAGCCAGTGTATGGATTAGTGTATGGATTAGTTTATGATTAATTTTTGCAGCATGCTTAGGGGTTGAATAGTAATATTATGTTAAGGCGATATTTGCTATATTTACAAAATATGAGAAACGGAATGTTAGTTGGGAATATAATGAAAAAATTAGTTTTAGCAGTACTCGCAACAGCCGTGTTAGCCGGGTGTAAAACATCACCGACAGGTCGGACACAGATTGCCTTGTATAGCGATCAACAAATGAGTCAAATGGGCCAGCAAAGCTTTGCTCAAATGAAAGACACTCAAAAAGTAAATAAAGATCCAGCTGTGAATGCTTATGTTAAATGCATTGCCAAGGATGTGATTGCTGTTTTACCTAAGCAATACGCAAGCCAAAACTGGGAAGTAGTCGTGTTTGAAGATGATTCTGCCAATGCTTTCGCATTACCAGGAGGCTATATTGGTGTTCATACTGGGCTGCTTAATGTAGCTAAAAATCAACATCAACTAGCAACAGTCATTGGCCATGAAGTCGGTCATGTTATCGCGGAACATTCAAATGAACGTGTATCACAAAGTTCACTTTTGCAAACAGGCATGCAGGTCGGTAGTGCAGCACTTGATATGGGTAATGTAAAATACCGCAATGAAATAATGCAAGGTCTCGGTTTGGGAGCTCAATATGGTGTTATTTTACCATTTAGTCGTTCTCATGAATCAGAAGCAGATATTATCGGTTTAGATTTAATGGCAAAAGCAGGGTTTAACCCAAAAGAATCAGTGACGCTTTGGCAAAATATGAGTCAAGCTGGAGGTGGTGCAACACCTGAGTTTATGTCGACTCATCCAGCACCCGGTAATCGTATTAAAGAATTACAAGCAAATATGTCAGGTGCGATAGTGGCAAAGAATAATGCAAACCAGTCAGGTAAAACTCCAGCCTGTAAGCGCTAGTTAACCACTAAAGTAGTTTATAAAAAGTTTAAAAGGCGCAATGTACATATTGCGCCTTTATTTTTTCCTAAGCGAAAGTATGCTTTCAGGCGCTTCCTAGAACGTCCACTCGATATGTAGTTGTGGCACCGACTCAGTGGTATCTGTACCAAGTTTGTTGTGCCAATATTGCCACTCAATCCCTAAAAGCAAGGTGTTTTCTTTCATGCTCATCGCATTACCTAAATCCCATGTAATGATAGGTTGCGCTAAGATCCAAGCTTTAACATCTTCACCAAACTCATTTTCACGCGCGGCGATATACTCAATGTGGCCTGTTACATTAAACTTTTGCGCACCAATTGAAAATGGGTATCCCCATGCAATATCGAGCATCCAGCTGTTGCTTTCACTTGGTGCCCCACCGCGGGAAACGCCATCATTATCATCAATGTATGCTGTGACCAGCGTTGACAAAAAGCTAAACCCCGGTGCTTGCCAATTCACCTTTACGCCAGGTAAATACTTTAATACTTTAGAGTCGCCAGCGGCGTTAAATCCTGCCGTTAAACCAATATCAGCAATTGCACCGTATGACATATCATTGCCTGAAATCTTCGACAGACTAAACGTTGAATACCATTCACCATAAAAGTCTTTATCTTGATAGCCATCATCTGTGGCATCATTAATGTAATCAATAAAGAAAAAGTTATCGCCATAATCATAAGCAGAAGCGTGCTGTAGTGATGCGATGGTGGTGTTTGACTCTTGCCCTGTGAATGGATTTTTAAAATCACCATTGTTGAGGTGTAGTGCAGTGGTGCTCCAATTAGCCGCTTGGCTAGAAGCGCTGACCAAACAAATGGCAGCTAAGGCAACGGTTTTTTTCAATGTCTTGTCTCAAATCTAAGGTTGTTATATGAACATGTTTCACTTTATGACTAACTAAGTTTTAATCTTAAAGGTGCAACATGCTCTAGTTCAAGACAAGATTATAGCAGATACACGCAAAGTTGAGCGTATCTGCTAAAGATATTAAGCTTTATTGCGACGCAGGCAAATTACAGTAATTGCTGTAAACGCTAGAATAAAACAATAGTATGAAGATGTAGAAACTTCCCAAGGGCTAATTTTAAAGGTAGCGCCGAGTAATAACGCTTGAGCGCCATAAGGCAATGAGCCTTGAGTAACACAGGCAAATATATCCAGCAAGCTTGCTGAGCGTTTGCCGCTAATTTTACCATCAGTTGCTAGCTTTTTAGCCACAGGGCCCGCAACAATGATTGAAACTGTATTGTTTGCAATGCATAAATTACTAGTCATAACGAGTGCTGCAATACCAAGTTGATCAGCTACTTTTCTGTGCCATTTCGCAATGATTTTTGTAATTGCTTGAATTTTGCCTGCTAGGTAATCAAGGCCGCCATTTATGCGAATAAACTCAGACAAGCCACCGATAAACATTGAGAGCAAGAAGATTTCTTGCATATCAGTAAAGCCTTTATAGATATCTTTTACGAAGCTTGCCCCTTCGTAGCTGCCCGTAAAGCCCATAAGCGCAGCAAAAATGATTCCGCTAAATAGCACAACAAAAACATTGAAGCCCATTACGGCAAGCACGAGTATAAAGGCATACGGTAATACTAATAACAGATCATACTCTTTCGCTTCAACGGCTTGCGATGCTGGAGTTAAAAAGACCAGTAACGCGATAGTAAGTATTGCAGCGGGTAGGGCGATTTTTAAGTTTTCACGAAACTTATCCTTCATTTCACAGCCCTGAGTTCGTGTTGCTGCGATTGTAGTATCTGAAATGATTGATAAGTTGTCGCCAAACATTGCGCCAGATACGATAGTACCTGCCATTAGTGCCGGATCTATTCCCGTTTTCATTGATACTGCATAAGCAATCGGACCAATCGCTCCGATAGTTCCCATCGAAGTACCCATAGCAGTTGATACAACTGCGGCAATTAAAAATAGACCAGGCAGTAATAAAGCAGGAGGGATAAGCGATAAACCCGCGTTCACAACAGCATCAACACCGCCGGTTGCCCCTGCAACAGCAGAAAATGCACCTGCAAGTAGGTAGATCAAACACATTGTAATAATGTTGTTATGCCCAGCGCCTTTTATAAAGGTCTCTACACTGTGGTTAATGGTGTTTTTATTTAGGATAAACGCCAGCATTATCGCTGGTAAAATAGCCACAGGGGCAGGTAATTGATAGAAAGCGTAATCGACCCCTTGTGATTGCAAATACAGACCAGCACCTAAAAATAGGGCCACAAAAGTAAGTAGGGGCAGCAAAGAGAGTTTTGCTTTAGTTTTATTAAATGATGGCTGCATCATATTCCTCGTTAGATAACTCATAAACAACTACTACAGCCAAAATATCCTTCTTTTAGCAGCATTTCGTTGTTCTCTTATCAAAGTGATAAGTAATTCAACAGCGCCCGCAAGCCAAAGACCAAATCGGCGCAAAGAAGGAAGTTTAAATGTATAGACGGCTAAAGTCCATGAGTATCTATTATTATTATTTTTAAAAGAGTGGTCTGACTATTACATGAGTTTTAGATAAAATCTAGCTTTCTCAAATTTTCAAAGATTAAAACTCTTCTGGTATGGGGGCATTTAACGCTATAAGGTAAGTAAAATTTGTCTTGCCATAAACCGCACTAAGCGGCGTATGGCTTTGAAGTCAGCTTACGTATATGTTTTTAGAAGTTATACTGATAAGTCAACGCGAAGCTTCGGCCACGGCCTTTATGATCATACAAAGCTTCTGGGCCATATTTGGGGCTGTAGAAATAAATTGCACGTTTACCCCATTGTGTTGTGTAGGTTTTATCTAGCATGTTATTAATAGAGAAGTACACTTGGCCCTGTGCTAGTGGATAGCTTGCTGTAAGGTCTAATAGTGTATAGCCGTCAATCCTTTTATTGGCATCATCTTCTAAATCAAACATTGTTTTACTTTGCAAACGAAGATTGAGATCCTCTTTCTGCCAACTTATATAACTGGTTAGCTTTGAATTTGAAGCTTGGGTGACCGTTACTTTTTCCCACGCTCCTTCGGTGTTTTCAGCTTCTTTTGTAATGAAGTGTGCTGATAAACCCGTTTGCCATGCGTTGTCTACATCATAATCAAGCTGTGCTTCAATCCCTTGCGTACGTGTTTTAGAGTCAGACACAGAAATAAGCAAGGTTTTTGAGTTGTATGAAATTTTATGATCTGAGGTACTGTAATAAGCGGCCATTTGCGCGCTAAGTGCGCCGTCATTAAAACGCCAGCCAAGCTCCATGGAATCTGTTTTAATACCTGATAGCGCTGAGTTATTTACATCAACTACGCTGCCTTCAACCAATGATAATGCCGTGCTGTTTGCTGTTTGTTCATAACTGCCTTTACCATAATATTTTGCCACATTTGGTAGCTCGAATGCTTGAGCACAGTTGAACCAGATTTGCTGATTATCATTCACATCAAACACTAAACCAAAGTTAAATAGATTGACGTCATAGTCAGTACTGCCTCCTTTGATAGCTTGAGCGGATGAGGCTGCACCGGTTTTAACTTTTATGGCTGCACTGGTGCCGACAAAATCATAAACAGTGTTTTCCATTGTTTGTCGACGGTAGCCAGCGGCAAGCGCTAAATTATCGAATAATTGATACTGCACTTGAGCAAACAGCGCACTTGCGTCTACCTCAAAGCCTGGATAACGGTCAACTGCGTAAAGTGCCTTCATTACTAGCCCACCCGAATTTTGCGCAATATCTGTATCATAGTAGGTTTGTAAAGCGTCAAATTCTTCACTGTCATAATCAAAGCCGTATGCGTATGTCAATTTATCTGTTTTACCAGACATAACGACTTTAAAGCCGTGAGCATCGGTGTTTTGTTCTGAGCTTGAAAAACTTGAAATAGCATTACTACTTAAGCGAGGGCGAGGATAAAAATCAAAGATCTCTTCACGGAAAAACGCTTGTATATTTAAAGTCTGCGAAAAAAGGTCTTTATTTACATAGTTAAGGTTTACTAATGTACGTTCTGTTTTTGGGGTATGATCTGATTCTAGGCCTTTTCGTATTTCTACACCTGTCATATCACCAAATAGCGCATTAGTATTTGGACCAAAATACAAACCATGCTCACCGTCGCTCTGATTTTTGTACTTTTGAACCATAACTGATAGAGATTGTTCATGTGTAAATTGGTGTGATAAAGAGGCCATTAAATCTACACTATCACTGTATTGAAGACCACTTTGTGTTGTGTCCATAATGATGGCTTCACTATCACCATCATACATGGCGTCAGTTTTATTGTAGGCAATTGATATACGGCCTTTAGTGTATTTATTGGCAAAGCCATATGCCCCCGCCAAGTTTGTATCAAAATCATCACTGCCTGCAAAGCCTGATACAAATCCAACTTTTAATGAGTTATCTTCATTTCCTTGTTTAGTAATAATGTTAATAACACCACCGGTACTGCCCCCACCGTATATAGCAGTGGCACCAGAGAGTACTTCAATACGCGAAATATTAAATGGGTCAATAGCATCAAGATGACGGCTAATACCACGTGAAGAGTTTAATGATACACCATCTATCATAACCACCATTTGGCGCCCGCGCATGTTTTGGCCATAGTTCGTGCGTGTTGTACTGGCTAAATCAAGACTTGGAATGAGTTGCGCTAATGATGTTTTAAAGTCATGGCCAGCATTTATTTGTGATTGAAGATCGTCCAAATCAACGAGCCAAACAGTCCCTGCAATGTCAGATATTTTTTGTTCTGTACGATTCGCAGTGACAAGAATACGTTCGAGCGTGTCTTCGGCTTGTGTCTGAACCTCTAATGCAGCGTATGAGTTGAATGCACATAATAGGCTTGAGGCTAATAAAGTAAGGGTGTGTTTTTTCATTTGCATGGTTATTTAAACTGCCGTTGTTAAAGATAAGATGTGAGATGATTTAGGTAATGTCCAATCGATAAAGCTTTGCGTTTCACTGAGATCAAATAAGGTTTTGTTTGCTAAATGGTTAATAATTATGGCGCTGTTATCAGCATGAGGCATCAATAGGCGTATTGCTTGCTCAAATTCAATGGTGGTTTGTGTGTGATTGAGTTGTACAGGAACATCACCTGTAAAGCCGTGAACCCCTAACTTTGAAAAATAATGAAGTGGTAACAGAAGGTGGTGCTGCTCCTTAAGGCGAATGCTATTTGCTTTAAGCCCCTCAGTATGGGGATTAACATCCCAATTGCTATTTTCTTGCAAGTTGGCCTTGGTAAAACTCGACCAACTAAAACTTTTATTTAACACTGTCTGAATCCTTAGAACAATAAAGCTATTACGAATGATAAGGGTTTGCGTTTGGGTGTCAAGGATAGTTTGTCCCCGTTTTGATGGCTTGTGAGAAATTGCGTTATTTGGTTGGAGGTGAATTGTTAGGTGTGAGCCAACAGATTGAGTTAGTTGTCCTGCCGTTCTTAGCTGAAATAATCCAAACTCCCTATGCGGAGCTTGCTAATTGGCAGGCTGCTGGTTCATTTATATTTTTATTTTCAAGTGTGTTTTGGACTAAAGTGTTTACAAATAAAGGCTGTAGCCTTGTTATAAAAGTGACATCTGCAGGATTTATCATCAATTTATTCCTTATGAGTGTGTGGTTAGTGCATGCAGATTATTTAGTCGAATTAATGTTAACCCTCTTTATTTTGAGCCGCATTATGTACGGGATATTCACTAGTGGGGTGTGCCTCAATCCCATATTAGTGCTTTGCAGATTTTTCCAAAAATTAGTGTTGGTGTTTAGTAAGAGTCAGTTTAGGTGGCACTTTAGCGAGGTGCCTCACGTCAATAATATTTTTAGGTTTATTGCGTGTGTCGCCGGTGTGGGTATTTGCGCATGCGCTTATATTGAGTGTGTTTGTATTATTGGCAACTTCGGTGTTACCTCATTGTGATATAAAAATTCATGAACCAGAAAAGCCCAATCAACACTGTGTGGCTACTGGTCGTCGCATTTATATGTTCATTTAGTCTTTGTTATGAGCAATTAAGTCTTGTTTAAGTACTGTCTAAAACCCTCTCAGATAATACCGTTGCAGTAAGTGAATGGCAGTAAAACTCGCTTTAACAGCGCAGTTAAGTGTTTTTTTTCAACTGTATTTCAATGAAGAAACAAAAGGTTGATTCAAAATCCTTGCTTGTTTTGAGTGTCGGGATTGCTCTGTTAATAACTTTGATTAGTTCACTAATGACTTCTATTACGGCGCTTTGTGTGTCAGCTTACCTTTTAGCATGCCTTATGGTTTAGTCAGCGTTGCATTAATGGCAGTATTTAGTTTTATTTTGTATCTATTTATCGTTCATATTTTTCCAATGCGAGAGAGCTCTATTTAAAAAGTGGTAATGATTGTTTAATAGTATTTGTAGTAACATGCCAAAATTAACGCAGGATATAAGTGTTGTTGGGATTAAAAGCGATTTATTTAATGTAGTGCTTATGGTGCCACGTAAATCGACATCACGATGGGTGCGGTATAACAATAAAAATTTGAATGAGGATTCACGATGACAAAAATAGCTGTGTTCGGTGCAAATGGCCGAATGGGTAAAGTATTGTGTGAAGCAGCGACTTCTTCAGCGGAAAATCAGCTTGTAGGTGCGTATGTTCGTGCAGGTAATGATTTGATTGGTACTGGCGTTAAAAGCGTTGTAAATAGCGCTAATACTGATATTACCTTTACAGATGAAAGCTCATGCTTTAATAACGTTGAGGTTGCTATCGATTTTACTTTGCCTGCGGGTATGAGAAATCATTTGGCTTGTGCCTTGGGCAGTAAAACCCCGATGGTTATCGGTACCACGGGCCTAAATGATGATGATATGCAAGCACTAAAAGAAGCTGCTAAGCATATCCCAATAGTTTTTGCTCGCAATTATAGCGTTGGGGTTAATTTACTGCTTAACTTAGTACAAACCGCCGCCACTAAATTTGGCGACGATTTGGATATTGAAATATTTGAAGCGCATCACCGCCATAAAATTGATGCCCCATCAGGAACTGCATTAGCCATTGGTGAATCAATTGCACAGGCGAAAGGATGGGATCATGATGAAGTTGCTGTTTATGATCGTAGCCAAGTTGAACAAACCAAATCACAAAAAGAAATCGGTTATTCAGTGCTCAGAGGTGGCGACATAGTTGGTGAACACACAGCATATTTCGCAACTTCTGGCGAAAGGCTTGAATTAACTCACAAAGCAAGTTCAAGAATGACCTTTGCATTAGGTGCTGTAAGAGCTGCAGGCTGGTTGAAAAATAAGCCTGCTGGACTTTATGACATGCAAGATGTGCTTGACTTGAAGTAGTTAAGGTGCATTTTTGGCGCTTTGACGTGTTTTTTAGCTAATAGTGCTTATTTTTGCTATTTAATGAATTATCGTTAGACCTAAAGCGTAAATTACTATAAAATAGCGCCAATTTGCCAAAAATTCATAATTGCGTGTTTCCAATCGCTATAAACGGGTAGTAAAGCAAATGACTTTACTCCCGTTTTTTACTGTTAGGAGGTTAACTTGACTAAATCCGCTCTGTTAGTTCTAGAAGACGGCACAGTGTTTCGCGGTACTGCAATCGGCGCTGACGGCATGTCAGTCGGCGAAGTAGTATTCAATACGTCTATGACTGGTTATCAGGAAATCCTGACTGACCCTTCATACGCGGAACAAATCGTAACTTTGACGTACCCACATATCGGTAATACGGGTACTAACAGCGAAGACGAAGAAGCGGGTCACATTTGGGCGAAAGGCCTAGTGATCCGTGATTTGCCACTGCTAGCAAGTAATTTCCGTAACGAGCAATCGTTAGATGATTACTTAAAACAACGCAATATCTTAGGTATTGCAGATATCGACACTCGTAAACTGACTCGTATTTTGCGCGATAAAGGTGCTCAAAACGGCTGTATTATTGCAGGTGATGATATCGATGAAAGCAAAGCGCTCGCAGCTGCGCAAGCCTTCCCAGGCTTAAAAGGCATGGATTTAGCAAAAGTAGTCTCAACCAAGGAAAATTTTGAGTGGTGTGAATCAAGCTGGACATTAGGCGAAGGGTTTAAAACCTTAGATGCGGCTGATGAAAAGTTTCACGTTGTTGCCTACGATTTCGGTGTGAAGCGTAATATCTTACGTATGCTTGTAGACCGTGGATGTAAACTAACCGTTGTACCTGCGCAAACCTCAGCAGCAGACGTGTTAGCACTAAACCCAGATGGTATCTTTTTATCAAATGGCCCAGGTGATCCAGAACCATGTACATACGCAATTGATGCAATTAAAGCCTTTTTAGAAACAGAAACACCTATCTTTGGTATTTGTTTAGGGCACCAATTATTAGCATTAGCATCGGGTGCAAAAACCGCAAAAATGAAGTTCGGTCATCACGGTGGTAACCACCCAGTGAAAGACTTAGACCGCGACGTTGTAATGATTACTGCGCAAAACCACGGTTTTGCTGCTGACGAAGCAAGCTTACCTGCTAACCTTCGTGCAACGCATAAATCATTATTTGACGGTACATTGCAAGGTATTCATCGCACAGATAAGCCAGCATTTAGCTTTCAGGGTCACCCTGAAGCAAGCCCTGGCCCGCATGATGCAGCCCCATTATTTGACCACTTCATCGACCTGATGCAAGCGCGTAACAACTAATTAGACTGGAGTAATAATGCCAAAACGTACCGATTTAAAAAGCATTCTTATCCTAGGCGCTGGCCCGATTGTAATCGGCCAGGCCTGTGAATTTGACTACTCTGGTGCTCAAGCGTGTAAAGCACTTAGAGAAGAAGGTTATCGAGTTATCTTAGTTAACTCGAACCCTGCAACAATTATGACTGACCCTGAAATGGCTGATGCGACGTACATCGAACCAATTCATTGGGAAGTTGTTGAAAAAATCATTGAAAAAGAAAAGCCTGATGCAGTCCTTCCAACTATGGGTGGTCAAACTGCATTAAACTGTGCGCTAGACTTAGACAAGCACGGTGTATTGGCTAAGCACGGCGTTGAGCTAATTGG
>Ga0115572_10005051_pt1 | contig 10192 bp, 9 predicted proteins | sample COGITO_mtgs_1206_FD_88681 | JGI IMG/M metagenome (GOLD analysis project Ga0115572, IMG submission 88681) | Pelagic marine microbial communities from North Sea - COGITO_mtgs_120607 | ecosystem: Environmental > Aquatic > Marine > Epipelagic | place: Germany:Helgoland, sampling site Kabeltonne... | reverse complement strand
CGTAGGCTGTTACATCTTCATGATAAACCGGTAAGTCTTTACGTTCTTCAAATGTAATACGGTAAAGCTTATTCATCGCAAAGAATAAACCATCGTTAATTACCGAGTTCATTTCAAAGTATGGCTTAACTAGCGCAGGATCTAGGTCGTATTTTTCAGCACGTACTTTTTCTGCATAAAAAGCCCAATCCCATGGTTTAAGCTCAAAGCTTTCGCCCGAATCGTTAATCACTTTTTGAATTGAAGCGGCTTCAATTTTAGCTTTTTCAACTGCTTTTGGTGCTAGGTCATCTAAAATGCCGTATACGTTATCAGTTGTTTGAGCCATACGCGAAGTCATTACATACGATGCCCAATCTTTAAAGCCTAGTAGTTCTGCTTTTTGAGCACGTAAGTTTGTTTCTTCAATAATAATTGGACCGTTGGTCTCGGCTGCACGGTTAGCTGATGCAGTAAAAATTTGCTCACGAAGTTCGCGGTTTTCAAGGCTTGATAAAATTGGCTGCTGTGTTGTGTTCACTAAAGTGACCATGTAGCCGTCTTTGCCTGCTTTTTTAGCTGCGGCTGCAAGGCCTGCAATTTCACCTTCAGAAAGGCCTGCAAGCTTAGATTTATCGGTAACTACAATTACATCTTCTTTAAACGATTTTAAAATGTTTTGAGAAAACGCAGTAGAAAGCTCTGCAAGTTGCGAGTTGATTTCACGCATTTTTACTTTTTCAGCGTCATTTAACTTTGCGCCGGCTTTTACAAATTGCTTGTAGTAAAAATCTACAAGGCGTTGATCTTCAGCGTTAAGCGAGTCTTTGTTGTCGTAAATTGTTTGTACGCGCTTAAATAATGCACCATTTAAGTAAATGTCATCAGAGTGAGCAGATAAAACCGGCGCCATTTTTTTACTTATACGCTGGTATTCATCATCTGAAATTAAACCAGAAAGGTTATAAAATGCAGCCGATACACGGTTTAGTAGCTCGCCAGACATTTCCATTTCAACTAATGTATTTTTAAAAGTTGCAGGAGCTGGGTTGTTGGCAATAGCTTGTACTTGTGCAGTATGCTGAGCAATACCTGCGTCAAAGCCGGCTTCGTAGTCTTTTGTACCAAACTTATCAAACTCTGGTGCCATGTACTGCAATGGGCTTGGTTTGAATAAAACATTGTTTGCGTTCATGTCTTGCACTTGTGCTGCGCTCTCTTTTGCCATGTCTTGAGGTTCGTTAGAAGAACAAGCCGATAGGATTAGGGCACTAGCAATAGTAGTGGCGATCAGGGTTTTACGCATAATAACTCCATAAAAAGATTAGCCGAAATAGGCTTTGCGAGTCGAAAAACCTAGTTAACTTATCAAATTTGGGGGTTTATACAATAAAGTTTATCGGTATTAAGCGGGATTTGAACGCAAATTAGCTAATAATTAGTATTAAGGTAGGTAAAAGTAGCTCTAAAATTAAACGTAAGAGCTACTTAATTATACGATTGTGTGTTTAAGAGGGGGGTTAGTTATAACCCAAAACAAATTTTCTTTCTGAGCCAAAGCTATTAGATTGCTGTCCAAACTCTTTATTAATAGTTGCTAGAGTTTGCTCTTGTTCGGCTAGCAAGCACAAAACTTTATTTCGGTAATCTAGGCTGCTTTCAAACAATTTTAAATCTACCTGCGGCTGCAAAGTAGCGAGTCTTTGATTTAAGGTAAGTTGTGTCATATGTGATCTCCAGTGCTTGTACACTATTTATATAGCACTCGGTGCAATAAAGAGTTAATAAATTGTTCATAAAATTCATATTGAACTTATTAACTTGGCGTTTTAGCTATATTATGCCTTGCTAAGCTTAGCGAAAACTGAACCACACTTATTTTTAGTGAACAAATAACAAACAAAAAAGATATTGGGAACACTTATGACCCTCGAACAAATTAATCAATACTTAGCCTTTGTAATATTCATTTACAACGATGTGAATATTACGGTAGCAAAAGTAATTCAAGTGCCACTTATATTGTTTGCTATGTGGTTTGTAGTCACACGTATTGGCAAGCTTATTAAAAAAACATTACTCGCTAAAAAAATAAGCCAAGACGCAGTGCATTTGTTTACTCGTATTTACTTTATTTTAAGTATCGCTATTTTAATTTTTACATCGCTTGAAGTGCTCAGCATCCCGCTTACGGCATTTGCTTTTGTATCCGGTGCAATTGCTATTGGTGTAGGTTTTGGTGCACAAAACATTATTAATAACTTTATCAGCGGTTGGATACTAATGTGGGAGCGCCCAATTCGCATTGGTGACTTTTTAGAAGTGGGAAACGCAAAAGGCGTAGTTGAAACTATTAATACGCGCTCTACACGTATTCGCCGAAACGATGGTGTACATATGCTTATACCTAACTCTCAGCTTTTAGAAAACACAGTAACTAATTGGACACTAATAGATGGTAATGCACGCTCGTCGGTAAGCGTAGGTGTTGCCTATGGCTCAGATGTAGTGCTTGTTAAAAAACTCATTCAACAAGTGCTTGATGATCATGACGCTATTTTAGCTAATCCAAAGTCGTCGGTAATGTTTGATGACTTTGCCGATAGTTCTTTAGTGTTTAACGCCATTTTTTGGGTTTGTGCTGAGTCTGAAACCATGCTTAGAAAGGTACGCAGCGATATCCGCTTTAGCCTTTATGACGTATTTGAAAAGCACGATGTTGTAATTGCGTTTCCACAGCGTGATATTCATATAGACGGCGAAATTGCTTTTAAAAAGTCGTAGTTTTGATAAAAAAGTCGCCTGCGGGTGACTTTTTTTTATGAGCGATTATGATGTTTCTATTTTGGGTTAATATGTAAAGCAATCCATTTTTCCTACTTTACTTCGCGATCTTCAATAAAGGACATATGTCCTCATTATTAGGTTTTTACATCTAAAAACAGATAAAAACGCATGTTTTTGTAGTTAAATGTTGCAAAAAAGTTTCTAATTTTACACATATTTATGCAGTAATATTATTACACAATGGTATAATATTAACCGTTCGTTCAGCCTTATTACTCCGTTTTTGTACTCTCGGTGATGAGGTCCGCGCGCCATATAGCAAGACGCGAAAAATTGTACGAGCCCGCAATGAATACATTGCGCAACACAAAAAACCGTTGAACAAGAGTGCATACAAAAGGTTAATACCCGACATGAAATCATTAAAAAAAACTGCAATAGCGACCATTATTAATGCTGCTCTATTATCTGCTGCTGGCACATCCGTTTCGGCTTTCGCTGCTGAAGAAGATACCGCTAAAAAAAGCAATCAACTAGAAGTTATCCAAGTAACCGCTCGTAAACGTGTAGAAAATGCTCAAGAAGTACCTGTAGCAGTATCTGCATTACAAGGCGATAACTTAGATGCATACAGCTCAGCAGGTATGGATATTCGCTTTATGAATGCGAAAATTCCAAGCTTAGCAATTGAGTCTTCATACGGCCGTACTTTTCCGCGCTTTTATGTACGTGGCTTAGGAAATACCGATTTCGATTTGAATGCTTCACAACCAGTTTCATTAGTTGTTGACGATATTGTACAAGAAAATGCGATTTTAAAAGGTTTCCCGGTATTTGACGTCGAACGCGTAGAAGTATTACGTGGCCCACAAGGTACATTGTTTGGTCGTAATACACCGGCTGGCCTTGTTAAGTTTGATTCGGTTAAGCCAAGCCAAGAATTTGAAGGGTTTAGCTCAGTATCATACGGTACAGACAGCGCTGTTGATTTTAGAGGTGCTGTAGGTGGTGGCTTAACGGATAACCTTTCTGCACGTGTTTCTGTTTTATGGCAAGATAAAGATAATTTTATTGATAATCGTGCACCAGGTTTTGAACAAGACGACGTACTTGGCGGATATACAGACCGTGCTGCTCGTATTCAATTTTTGTACGAAAAAGATGATTTCAGTGCTCTTCTTAACTACCACGTACGTAACATGGATGGTACGCCAATTCCATTTCGTGCTAATGCAATCAAAAGTGGTACTAACGATCTAGTTGATGACTTTGATTACAAAGTTGTTTATCACGATGCAGCAGCACGTGAAAAGCAAGCTGTTGATGCAGAGGGTATGAGCTTAAAGCTTGAGTATGATTTTAATGATTACACCATTACTTCTATATCTGGTTGGGAGAGCGCAGAAGTAAGCTCGCGCGGTGATATTGATGGTGGTTATGGTGCTGATTTTCTTGGCGATTACCATGGCCCTGACTCAATCCCATTCCCATCAGAAAGTGAAAGTGTAATGCCTGATCATGACCAATACACTCAAGAGTTGCGTTTAGCAAGTAACTACGACGGTGATATTAACTTTCAAACTGGGTTGTTTTACTTTGACGAATCAGTGACCATCGAAAACTATGGTTATGACACGCTAGCGGGTGGCGCATTAAATGGCTACGTTAACCAACAGCAAGACACGAAAGCTTGGGCTGTATTTGGCTCTGTAGATTACACGGTATCAGACGATTTAAAACTAACCGCTGGCCTGCGTTACTCTGACGATGAAAAAGATTTCGAAGCCGTGCGTAAAACAATAAGTGATGATTGTTTAAATAACTTAATGCAATGTACAACTGATATCACACGTACAACAGAAGTAAGTGATGATCATGTAAGTTGGGATATTTCAGCGTCTTACAAATTGAATGATGACGTTAATTTATATGCACGAGTTGCAAATACATTCCGTGCGCCAAGTATTCAAGGCCGTATTACGTTCTCTGACGACGTTACTACAGCTGATTCTGAAACTGTTACTTCTTACGAGACTGGTATTAAATCAGACGTATTTGATGGTCGTGGCCGTGTAAATGCGAGTATTTACTACTTTACAATGGACGATCAGCAATTAACGGCTGTTGGTGGTACTGCAAATACAACAAGTTTACTTAATGCTGATAAAACAACTGGCTATGGTTTTGAACTTGATACAGAGTGGGTATTAACTGATGAGCTTAATGCAACATTTAACTTTAGTTATAACAAAACAGAGTTAAAAGATGACAGTATTACTATTCCTGTACCAGATCGTGAGACGCTTCATATCACTGACACGACAGTAAATGGCAGAGCGATCATTGATGGAAATAGTTTACCAAATGCTCCTGAGTTTATTTCTAACTTAACACTTCGCTATTCTAAAGAGTTGGCTGATGGTAACTTTTACGCTTACACCGATGTATCGTACCGCAGTAAAGTTAACTTCTTCTTATATGAAGCAGTTGAGTTTGAAGGTAAACCGTTAACAGAGGTAGGTGTGCGCGCCGGTTACACATGGGCTCAAGATGATAATGAGTACGAAGTAGCTTTATTTGCTCGCAACTTATTTGATGAGCAAGTTGCTATTGGTGCAATTGACTTTAATAACAACACAGCAATGGTAAATGAAGAGCGCTATGTTGGTGCAGAATTTAAAGTTAACTTTTTCTAAAATTAACTTAAATTAATTTTAAAAGCCTGCCTTGTGCAGGCTTTTATGTTTTTATAAAGCTGGTAAAGTAGCGTTAATTAATTTAAAGAGATAATAAGATGGCTGGATTTTGGAATTACCGTGTAATTTTTTGTGAAGCAACGAAAGATGAAGCTGCGCAATATCAAATACACGAAGTAGAATATAACCTAAACGGTAAAGTGACCAACTGGTCTGAGACAGGTGCGGCACCTTTTGGTACAACGCTTGATGAGTTAAAAGATGATTCAATGCGTTTAAACACAGCGTTTGAAAAGCCTGTACTTAAAGTTGTTCGCAAAACTCGTGGTTACGAGCTAGTTGATGTTGAAACTGGTGAAGAAGCATTTGCTGAGCCTCCAGCAGGCTTAACACAGTAATACAAAAAAGGCGCCTAGGCGCCTTTTTTAACGCTAAAATTTAAGGAGTGAGGATGAGCTTAAACGCAGTATTATTTGATATGGATGGCACATTAGTAGATTCAGAAAGCATGCACTTTGTGTGCTGGAGTCAATTATTAGCGCCTTACAACATACGTTATAGTGAGGATGAGTTTTGCCAGCGATTTTCAGGGCGACCAACGCTAGAGGCCGCTATTGATATCAAAAATGAAAACAACTTATCAGTAAGTGCACAGTTTTTAGCAGACGAAAAGTACCGTTTATTTGGTGAGTACGTAAAAAGTAATTTACCTCCTATTATGCCTTTTGCTGAGCAAATACTGAAAGCCGTTAAAAAAAGCGGTTTAAAAATGGCATTGGTTACAGGCAGTGCGCGCAGCGAAGCCATGCCTATATTAAAAGGGCTGGGCTTTTATGAGCTATTTGATACTGTGGTTACTAAAGATGATGTAACTAACCCAAAGCCAGCAGGGGATCCTTACCTTTTAGCGCTTAAACATATTGATGTAGCGCCAGAGCATGCGATTGCTGTTGAAGATACCTTTACCGGTGTATGCGCTGCAAATAATGCACACGTTCATGTTGTTGCGATTGCAAATCACCATACGGTTGATCATGACTTTAGCAAAGCGACTTATCGCATGAAAAATTTAGGTGAGTTTTGGCAGTGGGTGCAATCTCAACTATAGTTTAAGCCTTATTTACTTTGCAGGGATGCAGTAATGGCTTTTATAAAGTACCTTTTAATTTTATTAAGTGTTGTGTTTACACACGCTATTTATGCGCTTCAGCCAGATGTGCTTTTAGCAAAAGTATATGACGAGTCTAAACATGGCAATATTGAAAATTACTTAGTCAGTGAAAAATTTGACGGTGTAAGAGCAATATGGACCGGTGATAAGTTTGTAACTCGCAAAGGAAATGCTATTAATGCACCTAGTTGGTTTACTGAAGCATTGCCACAGGTTTGGCTTGATGGAGAACTTTGGATAAAACGTAATAATTTTGCACGTGTAAGCGGTATCGTAAGAACCAAAATACCTAATAACCACGACTGGCAGAGCGTTACGTATCAAGTATTTGATATGCCAGATCCGAGTATTCCTTTTAGCACTCGCTATCAAAATTACAGTCAATTAGTTGAGAAGCTTAATTTACCTCATATTAAAGCGGTTAAACAACATAGCTTTAATAGCCTTCAATCATTAACTAGCTATTTTAAAGGCGTAACCACACAAGGTGCAGAAGGGGTTATGCTTCATCTTGCAAGTGCTAAGTATAAAAGCGGACGCTCTGATGCGCTATTAAAGTTAAAGCCTTACCTAGACGCTGAGGCTGTTGTAATTGAGCATTTACCTGGTAAAGGAAAGTATCAAGGTATGCTTGGCGCTATAAAAGTAAAAACATCAGACGGACAAGAATTTAAAATAGGTACTGGTTTTAGCGACGTGCAGCGTAAAAGCCCGCCTTTAATAGGCAGTACAGTGACGTACCGATATCATGGCCTAACAAAAAATGGTTTACCACGCTTTGCGAGCTTTTTAAGAGTTAGAGAGCCTTTATAGCGTTTATAATTATTATAAAGTGTGCTAAATTGCGCGGCCTTTTTGGTAATGTGTGGTGAAGTATGTTTGTAGGTTTTGATTACGGTAGTTCTAATTGTGCTATGGGTGTTATGGACGAAGGTCAGGTTCAATTAGTACCGTTAGAGCAAGGAAAACATTACTTACCTTCTACGCTTTACACTCATCACAGCGCTTTGGTTGTTGATTTTGTTGCTAAGCACATACATGGTACAGCCCATGAGCACGACTTTTTAACGCAGCGCCAAGCATTATTAAATACACTACCTCGTATTAAATCAGATCTTGATTTACAACCTTCGGACGAAACGCTTTTTATTGGCCGTGAAGCCATTAGTGAGTATGTACAGTTTCCTGAGGAAGGCTATTTTGTTAAGTCCCCTAAGTCATTTTTTGGCGCAACGGGCCTCAAACAAGGTCAAATTAATTTTTTTGAAGACATTGCAACCGCAATGATTTTAAAAATTAAACAGCGTGCAGAGCTCTCTTTAGGTAAAACGCTTACTCAAACTGTTATTGGGCGTCCTGTTAACTTTCAGGCCGTTGGCGGTGAGCAATCGAACCAGCAAGCTGTTGGTATTTTAGATCGAGCTGCAAAACGCGCAGGCTTTAAAGATGTTGAGTTTTTATATGAGCCACTGGCAGCTGGAATCGATTACGAAAGTGATTTGAACCAAGATCAAAAGGTATTAGTTATTGATATAGGCGGCGGTACAAGCGATTGCTCGTTTGTACAAATGGGGCCTAGTTTTAGAGGTAAGAGTGAGCGCGATAGCGACTTTTTAGCCCACAGTGGTAAACGCGTTGGCGGAAACGATTTAGATATAGCGCTGAGCTTTCATGGCTTAATGCCATTACTTGGTTTAGGGAGTACGTTTAAATCGGGCCTACCTTTGCCTAATCAACCATTTTGGCAAGCGTGTAAAATTAATGATGTAAATTTACAGAGCCAATTTTATAGCGAAAATCATTACCGAGAATTAAGCGCCCAATTACGTGATGTAAGTGCACCAGCGCTCTATAAACGTTTAATGCATTTACAGCAAAACAAGCAGGGGCATCAACTTGTACAGCAAGGTGAGGCGGCTAAAATTGCGCTTTCGTCTGCAGATGCTTTTGATTGTGATCTAAGCTTTTTAGATAGTGGCCTTAATAAAAATTTATCGGTCAGCGATTTAGCAGTTGCTGTAGAAAGTAGTATTAGCCAAATAGTAACTTTAGCAAAACAAGCAATTACTGATGCAGCAACAACACCAGATGTTATTTACTTAACAGGTGGCAGCGCACAATCGCCCTTAATTAAAGCAGCGCTAAGTGAACACTTAGGTGATATAAAAATGGTGAACGGGGATCACTTTGGTAGTGTTACAGCCGGCCTAACTAAATGGGCCAGCATGCTTTATAAGTAGCTTAAAAGAGTATTTAAAGACTGATTTGTCGGGTTGCGAGGTATTTTTCGTAATCTGGCAATGTACGCTCAAGTTCAGTATCCATTAGTGGTGAACTTAATAGCATATCTGCACTTACTTCATTACACGCCACCGGAATATTCCAGACAGCCGCTAAACGTAGCAGTGCCTTGACATCTGGGTCATGTGGTTGCGATGCCAACGGATCCCAAAAAAACACTAATACATGAATTTCATGCTCAGCGATTTTTGCACCTAACTGTTGATCCCCACCCATTGGGCCACTTAATAGCTGAATTACATCAAGCCCGGTGGTTTTTTCAATTAAATGTCCTGTAGTACCTGTGCCATAAAGAGTGTGTTTGCTAAGAGCGTTTTTGTGCTTTTCGCACCATAGTTTTAATGCGGCTTTTTTACCGTCATGGGCAACTAAGGCAATATTTTTATTTGCTGGTAACGACTGTGTTTTTTGTTCCATGCTGCATCTTATTATTAGTTAAGCAATACTAATTATTTGTAATTAATATAATAAATTTATGGCAAGCGCAATAAACACTATACCGGTGACTCTATCAATCCAAAGCTGACTGTTTGGGTGATTCCTGAAAAACTGGGCAATTTTATCGCCAAAATAAATATACGTGCAGTCAATCGGAAAAGCAAAAATAGGATAGAGCAAACCAAAAAAAGCGAGCTGAAAAGTAGCTGATGATAAAGTTGGATCTACAAATTGGGGTATAAACGCAATAAAAAACAATGCAACTTTAGGGTTTAACACTTCGGTCATCATGGCCTGAAACATCACGTTAGATTTTTTACTTGTACTAATGTGTGGTTTTTCTTTGCCAGCGCAGTCGGTTGTGGAAGTAGTGCGCTTTAATGTGTCCTTGATCATCATAAACCCTAAATAACATAAGTAAGCAGCACCAGCATATTGCACCGCGCTATAGGCCGTGGCTGAGGCTTTTAACACTGCGCTTAAACCAATCACGGCAAAAAAGGTATGTACAACCCCACCTAAAGCAAAGCCAAAAGCACTTTGCATACCGGCCGCTCTGCCATTGGCAAAAGTTTGTGCCATCAAAAATGCATTTGATGGCCCAGGTGCGACAGCCATTAAAAAGCTAGCCAATAAAAAAGAAACTACAAAATCGGGATTAATCATGTTTTAGCAGGGTGTAACGTATGGGCTTTTTTACTCATTAAAATAAGCCATAGCGGTGCTAGCAGCAATAAATGAAATGCAATGAGCCAAGGTGTACTTAACCCTAAGTATTGAGTTAAAAATACCAGCATACTTGCTCCACTCATTTGCATTG
>Ga0115572_10005047_pt1 | contig 10194 bp, 6 predicted proteins | sample COGITO_mtgs_1206_FD_88681 | JGI IMG/M metagenome (GOLD analysis project Ga0115572, IMG submission 88681) | Pelagic marine microbial communities from North Sea - COGITO_mtgs_120607 | ecosystem: Environmental > Aquatic > Marine > Epipelagic | place: Germany:Helgoland, sampling site Kabeltonne... | reverse complement strand
GTGGTCATGGCATATGTGTGTACGGATTCGTGGGCGGATTGATACCCCGCATTGCGCGTCTCTGAAGGATGTTTTTATACGTGCCTAGAGGAACACTGGGCGAAATCTACGGTTATCTGGCGCACTTCATCGCCAGATGCATAACCTAATTCGTCCGAAAGACCACCCCGGCTCTGTTTGTTTCCCTCCCCGGCGGCGTCCGCGTCCGGCTCCTTGCGTGATGTAAACTTGATCCCAATGACTGATGACCAGTGAGGATCACAATCAATTTCACCATCTTTCGACTGATATCAACGAGCCAGTCGCGCGACGCCGCGGTGGAGTTTGTTTCCCGCTTTTGTGTTTTTCGCACGCAAGCCATCCTGCAGAACAGCATCTGAGAAAGCGAGACGTAGAACACCTCGCAATCGGCCACTGTTTTGAGGATGGCGAGAACTTAGGTGACGGTCCCTCCGGGGTACGGGGGTTAAGCAGGTCCTCCAGATGCCTCGAAAGGACCGCCGACATTCGATCGATCGATCCGGCTTTCCGACGTCCGGGACGATGAACAAAACGATGCGACCCGCCCGATACGTTCGCGGTGGGGAGGCGCTGAGTGTTGCTTCCCGGGGTGAACACGGGCATCACCCGGTCATTACGTTGCCGATGAATCGTTTCTGTCCTGACCGGAACGGGACGCCGCTCACGGCTCGGTCCCGACTCGAACTCGACTCACATCCAGCGCCGTCGCCAGACGATTAATACTCACCCGTTACCCCTCTCGCCCTGCACCGTAGGTACGAACGCGAGACGCCCGAACGTCACAGTACACACCGGTCTTTGTCTTCTGTCTGGGTTGATGAACAAAACGATACGACCCGCCCGATACGTTCGCGGTGGGGAGGCGCTGAGTGTTGCTTCCCGGGGTGAACACGGGCATCACCCGGTCATTACGTTGCCGATGAATCGTTTCTGTCCTGACCAGATAGAGAGCGGACGAGCCGCACTTCCCGTCCCGACTTTCGCCCGTTTCGCGTTTTTGATGTATCCTGGTCAAAGCAGAAGGCAGTGAGTGCCCTCGGGCGTATGCGTTGCTTTCCCGTCGATCTCAGGTAGAGCCTACAGCTTGGGAATGGGTGAGCGCCGGGACCTACATGAACGGTAGCTCAATCTCCCTCGCGACAGTTTCTCGTCTACTCGCTCGGCACGGCAATCACTGGGAAGATAACTACCTGCTGATCATCAGTGAGGCACATAAAATCTTCACCCTCTAAGAAGTACTGAGTGATCCCGCCGAGGTTTTATCGGGTGCTTTTCGTGTTGAGAGGACGCCGCGGATGAAAAGTCTCGTACTGAAGACACCGTGACTGATTCTAATTTATTGCTTCAAACTTCCTGAGGCGTCGATGTAACTCTCAACACACACGGCGAGCGCAACATGCCTGAAGCGGCCCGTCACTCCATGGGCATTGCTTCCTACTTCAGTTGCGCAGAGTAACCCTGCCCCCTCACGGGGGCGCCGGCCAGACAACCGGTTTGGGGTCTTCACTCCACAGAGTCGATGGGTCTGCCCCCTGTCGACTCTACTTTACTTACGGACTAAATTCACGGCACTCGGAAACACGTTTTCAAGTTTTCATCACCCGGGAACCTTCGCTCACCCTCACCCGCTGACCCATTCCTCGCAGGTTGCACACTCCCGCGGATATATCCCAGCCGACATAGACCCGAGCGAGTGGGATGATGGCCGACGATACCCCGCCCTGGTTCGTCAAGACCACCCACACCGCCGCTAAGCCGATGTCCATCCACGCGTTCAGGATGGCGCTTCTGCAGAAGAGGCTGGCGGTCACCGCCGAGAACGAGGACGTACCGATGATCAAAGCCGAGCTCAACGCCGCGTCCAACAAGCGGATGCAAAAAGAGCTCACGCAGAAGTACGCCGAGGCTGCGGAGGATGCCGAGGACACGAAGGAGGCTGCGGAGCGCGCGCGACAGAAAAAGGAGCAGCTCAAGCGCGAGTACAAGGAGGATAAGGATGCGATCAGGCAGAAAGGGTCGAGGGAGCAGGAGACTCGCGCGAAGGCGCTTCAGGACAGGGAGGCTAAACGCGCGGAGCAGAAACGGAAGCTTCAGGAGAGCGTCTCGTCGCTGGAGACGAAGCGAACGAAGAACCTGCTGTCGCTGAAGCAGGTGCTCAACGACCACAAAGAGGCGAAGAAGAGCCTCGAGGATGCGCCGCATTAGCCATGTAAACTCGCAGCTGTACAAACGATGTAACCAAACCACTAGATTTATTCCAACCACTAGAACACGTATATCTCGTCGTACAACGTGCCCACGTACCCACCTTTACCCACGAACGTCGTCTGGTAATTCGCCATCACCAGGTCATCCTCCGTGTACCCACCCGACTCGGGCCGGCGGTCGCTCTGCCGAGCTTGGGTCACGAAGAAATTGGCGAGCGCCTGCGCCACCCGCACGGCGCCCCCGTCGTGGGGAATATGAAGCGTCGGGTTCCACTCCCCCAGCGGCTTCTCCGGGTGGAACTGCGAGCCGTACACGTGTACGCCCGGTGCACCCTCCACCAGAGCCACGAACGGTGCACCGTCCGCGTCGACGTCCGTCGCTATCGGCTCACCAAACGCCTTTGCGAGTTTCGCGTCCGACGCCCAATCCTTTGGGTCGAAGCCGTACTCGTGGTTCTCGTATATCGCCCTCTGCGACGTGGTCATGTGTACCAACACATCCGCCGGGATCGAGCGCAGCATCCTGGACGCCGCGGCGGCTTTCGTGAGCTCCAACGCGGAGGTCATGTCCGGGCCGTTGAACTTTGCGAAGATGTCGTCGTCGCCGCTCACCGCCAACGCGGCGAGTTGAAACCCCATGCACGTGCCCCACACCGGAAACACCGTCCCATTCTCAGCCGCCGCCATCGACTCACGCACCACGCGCTCGCCCGCGGCGCGTAAGGATGTCCCTCGGGATATATCCGAGTCGCCGCCGGGCAGGAGGACGCCGTTGAGCCCGGACAGCTTTCGATCGATGATCGAGTTGGGGTCGGTGTGGAGGATCGGGACGGCTCGAGCGCCGGCAGCCTCGAGCCACTTGACGTAACTCGCCGCGATGTACCCGCCGGGCGCGTCGGGCGCGCCCGTCCAGTACTTGGGTTGACTCAGCACGCCGACGAGTGGGCGCGGGTCGCCCTCGGATTTCAGGGAGGATGCGTGCGGGAGGTTTGGGGCGACGTGGTCGGCGGGGACGGGTCTGGCGCACGACCCCGGTGCGACGAGCGCGGAGAGTACGATCGCGAGGAGCATCGCGGCGGCGGCCACGGCTCGGACCATGACGACCGCGACGACCAGCCCGCGCGCTCAGCGAGTGAGCGAGGCGATGGCGTGAGCGAAATCGTTTCGAGATGGTAACAACTGCGAAAATGGTGGAAAACACCCGCGCGTGTGGTTCGACCAATCACGCGCGAGCACGTCGGCCCAAGTGTGGCCCAAAAAACTCATCCATTTTCCGAGGCCCTCCTTCCTCGAAGCGTTGCCAATCTCCGCTTCGAAGCGGCGTGACACACACAACACCCAGCGCGCGTCGAGAGCACTCCGTTCCCGTCGTCGACCTGATCATCATGGCCGCCACCGCTCGCACCCTCGCGGCGTCCGTCTCTCTCGCCGCGCGCCCCGTCGCGCCCGGCTCCCGCCGTGCCGCCGCCCGCGCGCCGGCCCGCTCCTCCTCCCTCGTCGTCCGGGCGGAGGGCGCCACCGCGGAGGCCGCGGAGGCCACCGAGATCTACGAGGTCACCCTCGATAAGCCCGTCGCGCTTCAGCTCAAGTTCGCGCGCGGCAACGACGGCGGCGCGTACTGCGTCTTCGTCCCCGACGACCCCACGTACGACGCCTTCGAGATCGGCGACAAGATCCTCGCGGTGTCCGCGTCGTTCGGCAACGAAATCTGGGATGCGGACTCGTACGGCCAGGTCATCTACGCCATGAAGAACCGCAACGGCGACATCTACCTCAAGATGCAGAAGATGAACGGTGACTTCTCCGCGCTCGAGCAGTCGGAGAAGAGCAGCCAGATGAAGGCGGAGCGCGCGGGCGGCAACTACGGGGCGGGCACCAAGGAGCAGCAGATGCAGAACTACTCCAAGAAGAAGGAGCTCGAGGTGCAGCGCCTCGACATGTTCGACGAGGCCATTTCCCTCTACAACAAGAAGGACTACGACAACGCGCTCATCATCTTCGAGGAGGTCGCCGCCCTCGAGCCCAAGAACTTCATGTCCGACAACTTCCAGACCGCCACCGAGGTGTACAAGGTGACCATGTACAACATCGCGTGCTGCTTCTCCAAACTCGGCCAACCCGATAACTCTCTCCAGGCGCTCAAGAAGTGCATGGGCGCCGGGTGGACCGACTACAAGAAGATCCGCACCGATCCATCCCTCGCGGAGGTGCGGCAGGCGCCGGGGTTCAAGCCGATGATTAACAAGTTCGACGAGCCGCTCATCAACGAAAACGCCGTCAAGTTCATGAAGGGAATCTTCGGCGGCAACAAGTAATGTTAAGTTGCACACAGTCGGGACACACACAGTAGGGACACTAACTAGCCGGGAATAACACAATAAAATCGCACGCGTTCATCACTGACTGACTAACATCGTAGCGTACATCGTCGCTATCGCATGTGCGCCCGTCCACCACCCGCCGGAGCGCCCGTTGTTGCCCAGCTTCGGCGAAATGTCCGGCCGATCGGGATCGGCCGGTTGCAATTTAACGCGACGTGGACCGTGGATAGGACTCGATAGCGTGCCAGCTTCACACTTCATCGCGCGCCATCATGCAAGCGCTGAGCGCCCGACACGCGCTGCTCGGCGGGTCCCCCGGGATCCGCACGTCTCCCACCGCCCGGTCCGTCCGCCGCGCGCGCCCCGTCGCGCTCGCCCGGGCGGCGTCCACCGGCGCGCCCAACTCCGATGGCACCAATCACCTCTCCGTCGCCGACCTCGCGGCGCCGGTGCTCCGGTCCCACGGCGCCAACGAGGTGGCGCAGCTCTCCGCTAAGAAAGCCGCGGTCGTCGCGGCTCCCGCGAAGGACCCCGCGCCGACCATCGCGGGCCTCCCCGTTTCCCACGCCGCCGGCGGCGCCCTCGCGCTCGCGACCGGCGCGCTCGCGCTGAAGAACATCTTCGATCGGCCATCCAGGGCGTACGTCTCCGGGCCCGAGGACGGCAGCATCGGCACCGTCGGCGAGGAGTACGACGCGTGGACCGAGGAAGGCATCCTCGAGTACTACTGGGGCGAACACATCCACCTCGGGTGGTACACCGACGAGGACATGGCCAAAGGTGCGGGCACCCTCTTGGGCAGCAACGTGAAGGATTTCATCGAAGCCAAGTTCGACTTTGTCGATAAGATGCTGGAATGGTCGGAATGCCCGCCGGAACCCGCCCGGGTGCTCGACGTCGGGTGCGGCATCGGCGGCACCTCCAGGCACCTCGCCAAGAGCCTCGGGCCCAACTCCAAGGTGCAGGGCATCACCTTGTCCCCGAACCAGGTCAAGCGCGCCACCGAGCTGGCGGCGGAGCAGAACCTGCCAAACGCGTCGTTTCAGGTGATGAACGCGCTGGCGATGGACTTCCCGGACGACACCTTCGACTTGGTGTGGGCGTGCGAGTCCGGCGAACACATGCCGGACAAGAAGAAGTACGTCGAGGAGATGATCCGCGTGCTCAAGCCGGGGGGTACGATCGTCATCGCCACGTGGTGCCAGCGCGAGACACCGCCGGCGTTCACCGCGGAGGAGGAGAAGAACCTCAAGTTTCTGTACGAGGAGTGGGCGCACCCGTACTTCGTGTCCATCGAGGAGTACTGCCGGCTGATGGAGGGTACCGATAAGATGGCGACCGTGGGCAGCGCCAACTGGGTGAAGAACACCATTCGGTCGTGGAGGCACTCCATCTGGGTCGGCGTCTGGGACCCGTGGCCCGTGGTGTTCAAGGGACCGCGCATCTGGTACAAGACGATTCGCGAGATTGTCACGCTCGAACGGATGCACCGGGCGTTCGACTGCGACCTCATGACGTACGGCATGATGAAGGGGAAGAAGAAGCCCGCGGCGACGGTCAACGCGGCTTCGGATACCGTCGCCGTCGGGAGCGAGAAGTGAGGGGGGATGTGAAGTAGCCGCGCTGTCTTTGTCTGCAATAATAACAACCGTGTGAAAGAAACCGCCGAGAAGGTGCAAGCGCTCGACCGTTCGTTGTGCACCTCACTTCGCCAATTTGAACCGCGCGAGCAGCATGGACGGCAAGCTGCTCGCGTCAGGCGGGCGGGTCCAGGGCGTCGCGCTGCGAACCGAGGCGGACTTCTTCGCGCAGCTCCGCGCGTCCCCGTCCTCGACCACCCCGGTCCCGACCAGCGCCGCACGGCGCGCGCTCGCCGGGATGGATTCGCCCGACATCTCCACGCCTGAGATCGACGCGCTGCTCGAGAAGCTCGCGCGCGGTTCGCCGTCCACGCTCGTGGACCACGACGCCCCGAACAACCTCCCATCCTCCGCGTCCAGGCGCGCCGTCACGCCGGGCAGGAGCGCGGCGCGGCGGTCGCCCGCGTCGGCGTCCCGGAACGGACGACCGCGATGGGCGACCGCGGGGCCCGACGAACAAGGCGTCTGGGTGCCCGTGGAGCGAATGCCCAAGCCCCCGCCGTCGTTCGCGCCGCACTCCGCCGCGACGCCGGGGCGGACCACGCCCACCGCGCTCGTCGGCGACGTCGTCACGCGCGTCTCCGAGTCCGGCGAGAAGGTCCAGTACGTCACGCCCAGCCGAGGCGCATCCTCCGGGCCAGATCGAGATCCAAACGCAAATTCTCAGATGCCCCGACCCGACGTGCCCGCCGGCGCCGCGCTCTACGCCGACTTCACCGACGAGAGGGACCACCCAAACCTGCCGTACTCGCGCCTGCCCGTGTTCGAGCGCCTGTACCGCCGCATACCGGAGGGCCAGCGCAAGAAATTCGCCTTCAGCCCGGGCACCAAGGCGCCGAGCCCCGGCGGAGGAGTCGGAACCGTCGACGATATCTCATTCACTCCCGGTCGCTCCGGGTCCGTCTCGAAGGAGCTGGTGGAGAAGCGACGGGAGATCGAGTCCCTTCGCGCGGAGCTCGCCGCGAGGGAGGAATCCGAGGCGGCGGGGAAGGCGGCGCGGCGCACGGCGAGGGCGCTGGACGCCGCGCGCAGGGGAACCGGCCGAGACTTACCCCAGTCCACGGAGCTACACGAAACCTTCGACGACGAGGACGCGTCCGGAACCGAGTCCGAGGATGAGCGAACGGACGCCGCGCTCGCCGAGCAGGAAGCTGAACACATCGCGACGCTCGCGAAGATGCACGGCGCGTCGCCGCACAAGGGTGACTACTCCGCCACGCGCGTCTCCGCGCGCCCGACGGACGTCCCCGTCGTTCGCATAGAAGACGACCCCGACGGTGTGGCGTGGGAACTGGGCGGCGACCAGTCGTCCAAACCGCCTTGGCAGGAACGACTTCGCATCGCGGAGGAGCGCCGCGCCGCGAAGGCTGCGGCGTGGGAGGAAGAAGTCCGCGATCGCGCCGCGGTGAAGCGAACGAACGACGCGCTCGTCGCGGAGGCGGAGGCGACGCTCGAAGCGCTCCGCAAGAAACGAGCCGACGTCGTCGCCCGGCAACGGCGGAGAAAAGCAATCGCGTTGGCGCGCTCAGATCCCAAGAACCTCCCGACCAAGCGCGGGCCGTGGGGCATGGCGGGGTCGCCCGGTACCCTGGACAACATCCGGAACATGTCCCCAGCGAAACCGGTGGGAACACGGCGGACGTTCGACTGGAACTCGCCGTGGCGCGCGGAAGGCGGCGGTAGCCGCGAGGTTCGAACGACCACGCCGTCCTCGCGGCTCCGCTCCGTCTCCGCGCCCCGTCCCCCGCGCGCGGGCGGCACCCGGCCGTATACCGCGCCGTCGCCCGGGGGTAGCGCCGCGAAGATCCTCGCGAACGAGCGCGCGTCGCCGAGCGTCCGGGTCCGTCCGGCGACGTCCGGAAGGTACGCGTCTCCGTCCGACGCGGCTCGAGCCGCAGCCGAGCGGGTGCGGCAGCGACAACGCGCCAAGGAGGAGCGCGAGCGTGCGATGCACCAGACCGGGTCCAGGCAGAGACATCGCGCTCGATCCTCCGCGCAGCCCGCGCCCGCGCCCGCGACGCAGACCAAGCAGTCGGCGCCGAGGGTGCCGACGGCGCCGTTGTCGTGGGTCACCGTGCCGTTGGCCGCGGCGGATCCGCCCGACGCCTCCGGTAACAAACGGCCGACGCGACGCGAGCTCTACCCGACCCCTCCGACTCCCCCGCGTGCCAAGCCGGCGCCCACGCCCGTGTCGCCGTCGCCGACGCGCGGGGGAGTCAAGCAGAGATGGGCGGAGGCTGCGACGGTGGAGAAGCTGTCGGACGAGGTGCACGTGGTGAAGAGGCTGGTGAAGGACCAGGGAGTGCACCTGTTCGGCGAGGTTGAGGGGATGAAGCAGCAGATGGGCGCCATGTTCGAGATGATGGAGAAGGTGCTGGGGAAGATGGGGAACCTCGGAGTGGGTGTCGCGCCGTCCAAGCCCGCGGGGTCGCCGTTCGTCAGCGGCTGAGCAGTCCTTTAGCCTCTGCTTATCTATCACGAAACGAGAAAACGATATCGTGTTAACATTTCGTCCCTCGACTCACACTCCGTGCCGCGCAGTCATCGCGACGCGCTCACACACACTCAAGAAGCGTCTGCATAACTAGTCGTCTGGTCTGCATCAGTTCGCCCTCCGTGTTCACAGCTGTGCCGACATGCCGGTCGACGACGATACTCCCACGATCTGGGTCATCTGGGGATCTCAGTACGTCGCGAAGGCGCTAGTGGCGTTAGACGCTCACGGCATCAAGCACTACGTCCGACGTGGCAAGCTGGGCACCGACGGGCTGGAGGACCTCCCGGGCGGCGGTAAGCTCGTCCCCGTGCTCACCGTGGGGAACGACGTCGTGGTGCCGGACTCCGAGGCTATCCTGCGATGGGCGGAGAAGACCCGGGGCGCGAATCTTTACCCGACGCCTCGATGTGCCGAGTGGTCGCAGCGCGCGTCCGACGGGTTCCTGCCCAACGCGGTGCTTTACTACAACTGGGTCGAACCGAAAGGGTACGCGCGGTCGATGCGAGCCAAGTTATCGTCGCTGGTGCCGTGGTACGTCGGAGGAGGCACCTGCATAGCGGGCTACCTTGTGGACTGGGGCGTGTCCAAGAAAAGAGCCGAGTTTGCCGCGAGTGTCCTCCCCGAGCTGTCCAAGCACCCGGACGTGGGGACACTGACGGACCGCGCCGATGCCGTCGCCAAAGAGGGCGTCGTGCGCGAGGCGCTGGTCAAGGAGCTCATGCACTTTCAGTCGGGTCTCGGGACGGAGGGTGGGGTCGGGTACCTGTGCGGCGGCGACTCGCCCACCGCGGCGGACTGTTCGGTGTACGCGCAGTTGGAGCGGCTCGTCGGGACGATGGGAGACGCGAAGGTGCCGGCGTCGGTGCCGGGTCTGTTGGACGATGCGCGGTTGGGGGCGATTAAGAAGTGGAGGGAGATGATGGTGGAGAAGCACCCGATTAGGTACGGGGGCAAACGGGCTCCGAGGGCGGAGTAGTCGCGACGTTTGTTATTTCATTCGAAGGTGTGCTGCTTCAGCAAGCGTAACGTAGTTGCTGTTAAGTTTGGTGGGGAACAAGTACAGCTGCTACAGTACCCTTCTGTACATCGGGAACATCGACCCTTCTGTACGACGTCCAGCGGCTTGCGGCCTTCACTGTCCACTTTCTTTGCATCTGCACCGGCGCCGAGCAAGACGGCGACGTTGCACGACTTACCCGTTTTTGTTGCCGTGTGCAGGGGTGTCTCATCGCGAGTTCCCGTTGCGTTTACGTCTGCGCCAGCCTTAATGAGCTCGATAATCACAGCCGAGTGTCCTCTATAGGCGGCAAAGTGCAACGGGGACGACCCCGCGAGGAATCCTCTTGGAACGCTTGGATACACTGCGGAAACATTCTCCCCTGCCTGTATCAAGGCACGCACGGCTGGTAAGCTATCGTTCCAAACAGCCCAAAAGAGGGGATCGCGTCTGAGTTGACTGTACATGTGGGAGGACCCTTTCCTTCGCAGGTGATCTCCGATCTTGGCTC
>Ga0115572_10005043_pt1 | contig 10196 bp, 8 predicted proteins | sample COGITO_mtgs_1206_FD_88681 | JGI IMG/M metagenome (GOLD analysis project Ga0115572, IMG submission 88681) | Pelagic marine microbial communities from North Sea - COGITO_mtgs_120607 | ecosystem: Environmental > Aquatic > Marine > Epipelagic | place: Germany:Helgoland, sampling site Kabeltonne... | reverse complement strand
GGTAGGGTTTTTTTTCTTATAAATTTTTTTAAAAAAAAATTTGTCCCCGGTTTTCTGGGTACTTTTCAAGGTAGAATTTTTACCTCGTCCTAATGTTTTGTTTCCGTTCGCAAATGTTTCCTTACAAAAAAAACAAGTACCGTTAGAATGTCGTGTATCTGTTTTTGATAGGACTCGCCCATGAGAAACTCCTCGAACGAGACTGTCAAATTTTCATCGGAGAACATGTGCATATCATTCAGATGATACAGATTCACCCATGGATACCTTGTATTTGTAAACCTCTCCAACCCTGCTCCAACCCACTGCGACTCTTCTCGATTCTGTTTTATCTATTAAACATGGATTGGGTTGTGATGGTAGTTGTCTCATCATAATAATTGTTAAGAAAATACCTTCGCTCGTAGTTTCGAAGGTACCTTCGAAGGTAAGTTTCGTACCTCGTAATAAGTGTTACGTACCGTTACGAAATGTGCTCATTAAAATAATACAGAAGGTGTATACGTAGGTAATAAGATCTTAAATCCGCTTATTAGCTAGTGCCTCCCTTGCGAATGACTAGGGATTTTCGGGTCGGGTTGTCGCGGTTGGCTGGGCAGGGACGAGGCCGAGTTGAAAGGCTGTCTTTTAGATTTGAAGCTGAATGTTCATCGATGCATCGGTCAACTTTGACGACTACTATCGCCTCCTCGGCGTTAGCGTCGTTTCTTCGTTCACAAGTGGCGCGCGTGCGAGGAAGACGCTTACGTGCACGGTAGGAGCAACGATAACGACGTCCCACTGAACAGTTGTCGTCCAAAGAACGGGAAGGCGTCGCACAGCGTGTGTTTTTCCAAGGTATTTTTTTACAATATTTTCCTTGTCCTGACCACCACAGGTATCCGATGAGTTAACTTGCAAGCTGCGTGTGTCTAATTTCGACAATAACTGAAGAAAAACGAATCGACCGTCGATTTTCGGGCTTTCTTTTTTGGCATTCGAGAACACGGAACCACGCTTAATAGTCTCAGCTACGTCCTGGGGAGTCTTCACATCGATCCGTGTAGTTTGGAGGCGTCGGCGCGCTCGCAAAGAGGCGGCATTCGATGTTGTGGAAGGAGGGTGCCGATTTCCGAATATGTACGAAGGTAATGTATTCCAGATATATATGAGGCGATTCGACACTTAATACATCCTTAAATTGTTCGGGCATTTTTCGCAGTTATCTCACGGGATTCCTTTATTTCGCGGTCAAGACGATGGCTTAAATTCCTCCACACATACAAATTTGGGTGTCAGTTTCGAATAACGAACGAAGGTGATATTATCATTATTATTTATCTTTATTATTTATTTAATAATAAGCAAGATCATATTATTATTACGAATGAAGATTTGATATCTTAAATAAAGTTAATAATATATATAAAACTCTTATAATCATTCAAGCAAGCAAGAAGGATTATTCATGTAAAGATAAATTAATAATAATAATAATATATAATAATAAGATGAAGATATCATCAGAAAAATAAATAAAAAATTTGTCCCAACCGTATGAAAATTCAAGAATACGAAGGAAGGTAACACATAAATACACCGTTCAAATAAAGACGTTCTCAGATCTGTTTTGTTCCAGATAGAGGTAAGAACGTACCGCACGCTCAACCCCACACAGCTAAACTTCCGGTATTTCCAGCATCAATTTCCACGCATACGCCCTTATCGCAGCACACTTGTTTGAGACTTAAAGCGCACGACAATACTTTAGCCGAGTCTGAAACCCGGTTTAAGCAGTCCCTACGTGTTGATAGTCAGCATACGACAGAAAAGGCATGGTTCAACGCAACGAAGATGTTGATGTGAAGCATGATCCCAAAATCACTCCTTTGGATGCCGATGATATTGCCCTCCTGAAAACATACGGACTCGGTCCTTATTCCAGTTCAATTAAAACGCTTGAAGCAGATCTTCGCAACATCAGTAGCAAAGTAAACGAACTTTGTGGGATCAAGGAATCAGATACCGGCCTTGCTCAACCGAGCCAATGGGATTTGACCCAGGATAAGCAGGTTATGCAAGAGGAACAACCTCTTCAGGTTGCGAGATGCACGAAGATAATCAATCCAAACACTGACGACGCTCAGTATGTCATTAATGTCAAGCAGATTGCTAAATTCGTCGTTGGGCTCGGCCAGCACGTCGCGCCCACTGATATCGAAGAGGGGATGCGGGTCGGTGTCGATCGCACTAAATATTTCATTCATATCCCTCTCCCTCCAAAGATCGATCCTTCCGTTACAATGATGACGGTTGAGGAGAAACCGGATGTGACCTACAATGACGTGGGCGGAAGCAAAGAACAAGTCGAGAAGCTCCGTGAGGTTGTGGAGCTACCCCTCCTTCACCCAGAGAAATTTATTCAGCTTGGAATCGATCCACCGAAAGGCGTATTATGTTATGGACCACCCGGAACGGGCAAAACTTTGCTTGCGCGCGCCGTTGCAAACAGGACTGACGCATGCTTTATCCGAGTAATTGGCTCTGAGCTTGTCCAAAAGTATGTTGGGGAAGGAGCACGCCTTGTTCGTGAATTATTTCAAATGGCTCGAAGCAAAAAAGCCTGCCTGATATTTTTTGACGAGGTTGACGCTATCGGCGGTGCTCGCTTTGACGACGGACAAGGTGGTGACAACGAAGTTCAACGAACAATGCTTGAGATCGTGAACCAGCTAGATGGCTTCGATGCTCGAGGTAACATAAAGGTATTGATGGCGACAAACCGACCTGACACGTTAGACCCAGCGTTACTCCGCCCTGGCCGCCTAGATCGTAAGGTTGAATTTGGTCTTCCCGACTTGGAGTCGCGTACCCAGATATTTCGCATCCACACCAGATCCATGGCTGTTGAGCGGGACATTCGTTATGAACTTCTATCCCGCTTATGTCCGAATGCTACCGGCGCTGAAATTCACTCAGTGTGCACTGAAGCAGGTATGTTTGCTATTCGGCAGCGGCGGAAAACCGTTGGCGAGAAGGATTTCCTTGATGCTATTGCTAAAGTGATCAAAGGATACCAAAAGTTTAGCTCCACGGCGAAGTACATGGTATGGCGACCTAATTTATCCTTTATTTTTCATGTTTTCTAAGCATCGGCGTCCTTTACGTGTGACTCTATCTTCGGCAATACAACTGAATGTTAATGAGCGTGCGCACACTTGGAATTCGTATAGACGCGACAGATATTTTGGGCGGTATATGGATGACTCAACTCGCATTATTTGTGCTACTCACCAGAAGTTGTCATCTCATAGGGTGCGAAGGTCAGCTTTCAAAGCCCTCGCCGCGCCTTACTAGTGAGATATCAGTTGAAAATCCTGATTTGTGTATATCTCATGTTTTTGAAAGTATAATAAAAGCTGTTACAAGATGAGTCCTAGTTTGCCGACGATAAAGCGAGGTCAAATTGATGTGTAACCCGGGCCGCCGAAACAGTGGGCAAATGCCTAGTGTGCATTCATTCATGATCTTGCTCGTGAGTGCAAGCCCACATCATACACATCACACATTTTCAACGAAGGTGGTTAGTAAAACCCGAAACCAGAGGCAGCGTTAGTCAGTACGTTGGCATGCACGGGGTCGGCAACATGGGCCTGCCAGTTGGCAATAGGTCCTTCTTGTGTGGCGAGAGCCTGAAAAATGCAACCCAGCCATGCAAACATAGAAAGGCGGCAGTGCTTCAGCTCTTTAACCTTCAGTTCTTCGAGATCACCAGCTTCAGCGAAACCAAGTGGGTCAAATCGACCACCGGGAGTAACTGAGAGCTCAAGCTCAGGGAAAGGGTTTTCAAACAGGCCAGTGCGGTAGCATTCAGCGGAACCGACGAGAAATATTTCGATGGCAAGGACCGCCCAGAATGATGGATATCCAGATCCTTCAGGCGCAAGAGGGGCGACAGCACCCGGAAACTTGTCTGCAACAGCGGTGCAGTCGTCGGGTGTGCAGAGGGTGCCAGCAGTGAACCAAGGGATACCCGTACCGTTTTCAGCTGCCCACGCGCCCGTCACGCCGAGCATAGCCCAACGTCCGTGAATGATTTCGCGCTCTGCATTCTTGTCGTCGTCGAACGGGATAATAGGGGACTCGCCGCCACCAGGGTAGACGCCAAACTCTGGATAAAGGTCTGGAGGGGCGGTGGAACCGAACTTTGCAACCTGGACATGATTTTGAAGGCCCGTTCTCAGAGCGATACTTCAACAAAAAGAAAGAAGTAAACACAGTTTCGAGCGGGAAATGATAATTGGTTGAGTAAGGCCTGGCTTTTTGCAGTCCATCGGGGGACACGCAAATTCTCCGTGAGTTGTCTGTTGAAGATGGTACGCACCTTGGCTGCGGAGCGGGAGGGTGCGGAAGCCTTCGTGCGGCGAGCCTCGACTATCAGGGATGAGCGGCGGCTGCCTTTAGAGACTTGAGTTGTTCTGATGAGCCGAGCACCAACGAAGGAAGACTGGGCGAGCATATTGTCGGTTGCGGTGGAGTGCGGTTTAAAGTGTGCCTTCCGTAAGCCGACCATATCTGCCGAAGCCAATCAGATCGCTCGCTCGATACTCGAGACTATATACCTTCGTAATATAATTAAAGATACCTTCGTTCGTTCATTCGTAATAATTATTGCTAATAATAATGTATAAATAATGTCAGGGAGGTTATTGCCATACATACACGATGCAAACAAATACCAAGGAAATCTCACCCTTGAAGGTTTTAAAACAAAAAAAAACTAATATCCCTGCCTGAACAAGGCATTTTATTATTATTATCACATACATTGAAACATATAAATTTGTTCCGAAGCAACACACGACGGCGAGTCCCGCACGCCCCTGTGGGCCACTCTATCATTACTTTTTCGACCAATCAGGAGCGATTATTATTAACGATTTGACTGGTACGGAAACATACACAAGAATAGACGAGCTAAGAATAATTAACCCAACCAGTTTTTGCGGCGGACAGCCACTGCGTACACCGCTAATCGGACGATGTACAGCGCTCTCCGCACTTTTGTAAAACGTGCGGCCCCTGCGGTCACCGCGGGCCAACATGCAGCAACGGCACCAAATGTACAGTCGATATGGCTCAATGTCTGCCGCGGAATGGCAACTGGTCCCGCGGCAGGAGGCCACATTTCAGACGAATTGCTCGATAAGCTCGGCTCGCTGTCCACTCAAGCCCTGATTGACGGCCTCTGGGTCATGGGTTGGCCGACATCTCACATCATGGGCGCTCGTCCTCTGACAGAAGGTCAAAAGAAAATGATTGGTCGTGCCATCACTATCCAGTTTGCTGCTGCCCGCCCCGATATTGCGGCCGACAAGCCCGGCGGGACTGACTCTCCCGAATACGAGGCTTTCGAGCTCGTGAACGGAAAGGAGGTCATCGTGATGTCTTCAGTCGGTCCATGGGAATCTGTCGGCGGCGACATCAAATTCTTGCGATTATTCCAGCGCGGGGTGAGTTGGCACTCGAAATCGAATCCCCCCAAGTCTACCAACCTGTCTCCTTCAAGATGCTACCGCTCCGAATTTCTTCCTGAGCTCGCCACTCTATCCTTTGAAACTTGGTTGACGCGTCATAATAAGCTAAGCATTTCACAATCCAATCCTCGTCGCTCATTGCGCAGTGCGCCGGTTTAGTCACCGATGGTTCCGTCCGTGACACGGCGGTCCTCAGAGAATATGGCTTTCCTGTCTTTTCGCACTCTACCACCCCACGGCAGGGACCGCACGTCCATCAACCCTGGTCCTGCAACACCGTGATTAACTGTGGAGGTGTAGTTGTCCGCCCCGGTGACGCGATCATTGGGGATCAAGATGGCGCCGTGGTAATCCCCGCATCCCATGCCCAGCAGGTTTATGATATTGCCCACAGCCGGGAAGTGATCGAGGACATTGTCAAGGAAGAACTTACCAAGAATCCTGGTCCTCCCGGCAAGTTTTACCCCTTCATGTCTGGCAAGATAAAACCAGACTCTCCTCTTGGACAGCTCCTCGATTCCAAAGGTGTCAAGTTCGCACATAGCGCAGCACGTCCTGGAACGCGGGTGGGTGTTCCCACTGTTGCGCCCACTGGCACCACGCTTGGTTCTCGGCGCACTGTCGGTGCCTCGAAAAACATGTCAACGTACACGCAGAGTGAAGCTCAGTATCAGTCTATTCTGAAGCAGTTCGCCGAGCATAAGGCTTGTGCTGTTCTCCGTACTCCTATTGTAGGGGCTTGCACACCTGCTATGAATGCAGCAGTCGACGGAGGATTCAAGCTTGTTGAATTTACGCTGACCACACCTGGATGCCTCGACTCTGTTGCTGAGTACGCTTCACGAAAAGACGTGCTCACGGGTGTAGGTACAGTCATGACGATTGACGACGCTAAGAAAGCAATGGATGCAGGCGCACAGTTTATCGTCAGCCCGGTGCTTATTCCCGAAGTTGTCGAGTGGTGCGCCGCGAATAAGATTGTGTGTGCCCCTGGATGCCAGACCCCTTCTGAGATGGTGCAGGCCTGGAAGCTTGGGGCGCCCATCCAAAAACTTTTCCCAGGTGTCGCAGGTGGCCCCGCATGGGTTAGGGCTGTCTCTGCCGCGCTGCCAATGTTGCGCATCAACCCTACCTCTGGCGTTGAGATTGACACCGCTGCCGATTATCTGCGTGCTGGTGCATCATCTCTTGGATTCGTAGCACCAGCCTTTCCCCCAAAACTTGTGGAAAATAAGGACTGGAATGGTATCTCTAAGATTGCTGCCGAAATCCAGACAGCAGTCAGGTCTGCATAGATCCTCGAACTTACTCTCATCGCCATATACCTGGCTACGACTACTAGGTACGTTGGTACAATTCCACGTCAACTCGATACAGGAAACAACCTGCTTAATATTAAGTGATATCCTATTTTTGATCACGCGTTCGACCCAACAGAAACTCGAATCCGCGCGGGACCCCGCCCGAACTCGGAAGCTCGCATGTATAAACCAAGCTACAACTCATGACCAAATAATGCTCCGCTGACGGCACTTGGACATGTCCGACATCCCGGGGCTCCCGGCCCTACAGACCAAGACTGCCGCCCATTCCAGTCACAATGTTCCTCTGCCGCTTCCTGGAGAAAATACAGTGGGCCGATACTCTGGGTAGTACATGGAGCTTCGAACATATCGCTCGAGTCCCTCAAGTCCATCACGGCTTATCATGTGCGCTATTTTTCCACCTCGATTTTCTCGACCTTCGTCTACTGCTTGCTTCATAACCGCGGCGGCGACTTTTACGCTGACGTCACGAATGTCAGCAATGCGGGGATAAATAGCTCGTCTTTGGATAGCGCCATCATTGAGGGTTTTAGGAATTGCCTCCGCCGCGGCATTGAGCATTCCATCACTGATGTAGTCGCTGCCGACTAGTATGCTTCCAAGACCCAGTCCCGGGAAGACGTAGAAATTGTTGCCTTGATTTGCAACCATAGTTACTCCACTTTTGGACACATCATCAAATGGCGATCCAGCTGAAAATATTGCCCTTCCTTCCGTTGCATTCGCTGCTGCTTCCGCGGTACATTCTGCCCGACTTGTCGGATTAGACAGAGGCATGATTATAGGGTTATTGTTGAGTTCCCCCATCCGGGAAAGAATTTCATGAGTGAACAATCCGTTGACCGTGCTTGCACCCAAAAGTGCCGTCGGCTTAGCGATTTCAATCACCTCTTTAAGTTTCAATCCGTCCGGCAAGTCCAGGCGACTTTCCGCGAACGGCCGCAGATCATCCACTCCAGCTTCTCCTTCTTTCAGCTCTCTGCTACTCGTTATGAGACCATGTTTATCAAGAATATAAAAGCGTTCAAAAGCTTGTTGTGGGCTGAGCCCGTGGTGAACTAAGGCGGCGTGGATGAAATTAGCAATGCCCATCCCTGCGCTCCCAGCTCCACACAACACAAACGTCTGTTCAATGATTGCGCTGGGTGATTTCCCCATAGCCGCCATCGCGCCGTAAATTCCGGCAAGAACCACAACAGCAGTTCCCTGGATGTCATCATTGAAGCACAATACGTTTTCACGATGCCGTTTGAGAATGGGCATGGCATGATCTGTTGAAAAGTCTTCAAATTGCACCAGTGCTTTCGGCCACCGATTCTTAACAGCTTGAATGAACTCGTCGACAATATTCATGAACGCATCGCCCTTAATGCGTTTTTGAGGAAGGCCGAAGTAGTATGGATCGGTAAGGAGTTCCTCATTATCGGTACCGACATCAAGAACACATGGAAGTACAGAACTCGGTTCTATTCCCGCACCTGCGACGTAAAGGTCCAGTTTTCCGACGCTTATTCCCATCCCGTGCGCGCCTAGGTCCCCGAGTCCTAAAACTCGCGACCCATCTGTGACGACAATGACGCTGACATCATTCTTCCAATTGTACATCATCGCATTAAAATGCCCCACGTCATCAGCACTAAAGTACATTCCTCGTGGCCGCCGAAATAGTCTGCTATATTGGAGACAAGCCTCGCCAACGGTCGGGGTGTAAATCACAGGTGCGAGTTCCTCAATGTGGTCAACCAAAAGTCGATAGAACAAGGTTTCGTTTCGGTCCTGTAGCGCTTGCATAGATCTCCACCTAAACATGCCAGTCTTTCCCTTCTCGGTCAAATTTGCCCATATCTTTTCACACTGCTGCTCAATCGTGAAGTAGCGAGGGGGTGTCAGCCCTCTTATTCCCAAGCGCTCTTTTTCAGCCAGACTGAACCCCGTGCCTTTATTGTATATTGGGTTTAGCAGAACTTCTATACCTCGGTTCGTGTCGGCATGCATTATCATCACATCGTTCTCAGCAAATCGACAGGTGTGAGTACGATCAGCAAAGTAGTTCGTCTCTTTTTGAGCAACCTCACTATAGCGTGTGGTTGCGTATTCTCTGGCTGTCGTTGGCGCAGGAAAGCCAAACGCAGGGGTAGTTGAGCCCCGCGGATTGATCAACGCAGGAGCAAATCCGATCAAACTGTCAGGTCTTGTTCTGCATTCTCGGACGACGAGCGCTGACTTAAGAAAACCCCGCAGCGTTCCGACGGCTCGCATCTATCTCTACGCAAGGAAATCTCCCGTCGTTGCTTCAACAGTTACAATAAACCTTGATATCGTCTGATTACAAACGGCCGGAGAGTAACGTGCGATGAATCCCAATTGGGCGGGTAAGAACACAGCGAGTGGTGAGCCGAATTGGAATAACAATTGATATAAAAATACAGAAAAATATATTATTACATATATATTCCGTCCGAAACATCCGTCCGGACGGATATCCGTCAGTAGACATAGGCACTATTATTGTACCTTCGAAGCGCGAAGGTAATACGAAGGTATTAATACCTTCGTTCGAAACCTTACCTTCGTTCGTAATTAATAAGCTTCGTAAAAAAATTATTAGATTTTATCTATTTATTGCTACGAAGGTAGCTAGCTACGTAGCAGTGCTTCTGTCTGTGAACGGATATCCGTCCGGACGGATATTTAGATGATTATCAGTCATCAAAATATGTAAACTTTCAATATTTGGACGAACTCCATTCAAAATTTACAGCGCCCGGGAGTAAATACACGTGGCGAAATACGATAACCTGATTGGCTGCAGTTCGAACGCAAGTCCTCCACTCAAGAATTCCTTCCTCCACTCAAGAATTCCTTCCTCCACTCAAATTAAAGACGAGGTGTTCTCATGTACTTGTATTCTCAAGATGTCTTCTCACGCCTTTTTTCACGGAGCTACTCACGACATGCAAAATTAACAGACCCGTGCCATTTACGAGTCGACGTCGTCGCGGTTTTATCCCCATGACACAATTACCTGTGGACATATCAATAGAAGGCGAGACGACGATCGATGGGTTATTCGGTCTTGATGGAAGACTACGTCAGAAGTTGAGCTCAACAAACGTCCAGCGCATCTTTGCGGTACAAGCAGAAGCATGGCAGCGCACCGGTGGAGGCATTGGTTTCCATCGCGATCTTTGTATTTGCGCCCCCACTGGTAGCGGTAAGACGCTGGCATACGCGTTACCAATCGTCCATGCACTGGCTGAGCAAACTAGGTTGCCTCAGTTGCGGGCTCTTGTCGTTGTGCCAACAGGTGATCTTGCCTCACAAGTTGGCCAAGTATTCCAAACTCTCTGTCAGG
>Ga0115572_10005042_pt1 | contig 10197 bp, 2 predicted proteins | sample COGITO_mtgs_1206_FD_88681 | JGI IMG/M metagenome (GOLD analysis project Ga0115572, IMG submission 88681) | Pelagic marine microbial communities from North Sea - COGITO_mtgs_120607 | ecosystem: Environmental > Aquatic > Marine > Epipelagic | place: Germany:Helgoland, sampling site Kabeltonne... | reverse complement strand
GCCATCCCACCCGCCATCCCACCCGCGAGCCCACCCGCCATCCCACTCGCCGACTCAAGAACAGGAGGAGCAGGGTGAGGTTGCCCCTATCAGTGATGGTGCTGAGGGGGAGCAGGAGCAGGAGCAGGAGCAGGAGCAGGAGCACAAGACGTGTGGTCGACCACTCCTTTACGACGAGACAGATCCTGATCCAGGGATGACTATCGAGTCGCTGGATTTGGAGGGATCTCTGAGGGAGACCAAAGAGAAGCTCATCAAGAAGAAGTGGAAAGATATGTCCATTTCTGGTTATGCGCAAAGGCAGGGATATAGGATGCCACTGGCAGCATGGCAGATAACACAAGTCGATGCGGGTAAACTTGCGGAAGCAATTGTTGCAACTGAGGTGTCATCGCGACTCCAGTCTTATGCAAGTGACGAAGAGTGGCGCATTGTGGCTGTGTGTGCTATGGCCGCGCACCTCCAGCTGGAGCGAGAAGCTAGAACCAGAGAAGAAAAGAGCAGCAAGAAACAAGGTGGCAAGAAACAAGGTGGCAACAAACGCCACGTTGTTGAAGTGGGTCCGCTTTACAGTTCTGGTGCTTTCAAGAGCCTAATGCACAAGATGGGTGACCCTTCAGAAGATCTTGTGCATAGGACCAGTACATCAGTGCGGATTAGCGCAGCACTGGCACGCAAGGCCAACATGGTTCCGCTTTTCCTTGAGCTCCGCCCTCCCAGGTGCCCATCCTCCCACCCCACACCCACCCCGAACCACCGTCCCATCCCATCCCATCCCTTTATTCTAGGTTCCGCGTTAGCATACTGTGTGGCAGACTTCTCACAGATGGTAAGGTGAAAACGGCCTCAGGGCTCAAGACAGCAAAATCTTGCCAACGCTCCAAGGCAAATGACTGCGAGTGGAAGAGGCTCCTTGCATACAGGAAAGATGGTTTCAAGGAGGCATATTGCAGGGGCATCTGTGGCCGCAGCTTCTGGAATATCCCTCCATCCCATCTCATGGCCAGCTTCCACAAGGCTGAAGGAGGCCCCCCAATGCATGGCTCACCCCAGGCACTCCTGGATGCCTTTGAGATCGATCACAAATCGGGACGGACATATGACGGACACATCAGCAATCAACAAGCACTGTGCCACATTTGCAATAAAGCCAAGGACCGCCTGCAGGTGGTAGGAGGGCCCGATTGGAAGTCGCTTTGTCGATTTTGCGAGTCCACTAAGAGGGTGTTGAACATGGACAACACACCACTCTTCAAGCAAGCACCACAGTCGTAGATTGTTTTCTTTAAGTTAGATATCACACTCTCCGGGGCACCCATCTAACTTAAAGAAACGAATCTAAGTGCTTCCCGGGTCTCAAGCGCACGGCCGGGGGGGGGTGGATCATACCTCCGGAAAACATTCCATTCTCGGCCGAGTCGCTTGCTTTGAAGCACCCGCTTGCAGCTCCACCACAGGCAGAGCGCGAGGAGGACGACACCGAGATCGTCGACCTGGACAGCGACACCATCTCCGACACCATCGGCGACTACGACTACCAACGGCTGACCTGGACCAAGGGCATGCCCACCGAGCTACCCGAGCCACCGGCAGCCAAGCAAGCACCGACAGTCAAGGAGGTGACGCCCGCGACCGACGCTCCGACCGAAACACCGCCAGCGCCGCAACACGCCATCGTCCCGAGGGACATGTGGCCGGACTACGCGTGCAACGAGAACGACGGTGCCGGCTGGACAGTGGAGATCAAGGGCACCAAGGGCAAGTACTCCAAGTGCAAGTTCCTGACGGACACGGACGCCGAGGGCCGCAAGTTCTACTCGGAGTACATCGAGACAGCGAGGCTGCTGCCGCCCGCCAAGCCGGCCGACCAACCCGTGTCCTTAGACACGCAACCCGTGTCTCTAGACACGCAACCCGTGTCTCTCGACACGACCGAGGAAACGCCATCGCCGGACGAGCTGCCGTCCTCCCACGTCGACCAATGGCTCGTGCCCAATCAGAACACCCTGCCCCACGAGGCAGGCGCCGACCCGCTCAAGGAGCCGGCGCGCCCAAAGCGCGAGCGGCACGAGACCGACCGCTACTCGCCGGGCACGCTCGCGGCACTCTACGCGGGCGCGGCGGGAACGGGCTATCGCCGGAACGCGGACTGGACCAACTTCGCCGGAGCGGCGGCCAACGTTGACGAGCTGTACGTCGAGGTCGACGGCATGGCCGAGCGCTTCGCCGGCATGGCGTTCAGCGCGAACGACACGACGCAAGCAGACGCCGCCCGCGACGCCTTCGAGTCGCTCCCGCTCGAGGCGCAGCGCGCGGCGTGCGTGATGGCCGACTACAACGTACTCGCTACCGAGCTGGGACCCACTTCACCGCAAGCGGTGCTCGCTCGAGAGACGTACGCGGCCGCCGTGCTCGCCGCGGCATGCGCGGGCATCTCGCTTCCACCGATTGACCCGCTGTACGACGTCACGCAGCTCAGCGGCACCGTCGCCGACGAGCACGGGGACGACGCGCTGGTGCCGCACGACGAGATATTCAACAAGGAGCACGACAACGCGATGCTCTCCTTGCCCGACGAGGCCATCAGCGCGAAGGTATTCGCCGACGGCACGGTCAGCTACCTGGGCGCGTACGGCGACCTTGTGCTGCTGGCCAAGAAGCGCACTTCGCCGGACATCTACTCCGAGAAGGAGATGAAGGGCGCCGAGTGGGACGAGCCCAAACAGCTCGAGATCAACAAGCTCGAGAAGATGTTCGAGAAGGTCACGGCCGACGACCCGCGCGTCTCGCACCTCAAGCCGGTCGACACGATGTGGACGGGGCGCGACAAGCGGGCGGCCGACCGCTCGATCAGCGAGAAGAAAGGCCGGTGCGTGCTGCGCGGCGACAAGCACAAGCAGTTCTACCGCATCTCGGAGAATGCCGCCACCTCTCCCGTCGTCCGAGTTACATCCGCCTCTTGCGGCGACGCCGTCGCGGCGCTGAAGTGCCGCCACACGCGCTCGGGCGACGTGCCGACGGCGTACCTCCAGGGCAACCAGACGGAGAGCGAGCAAGTGCTAGCGCGGCCACCTCACGACTTCAAGGAGGTCGACGAGAACGGCAACGAGATCTTGTGGCTGATGAACAACCCGCTGTACGGCCAGGTCGACGCAGGCGCGATATGGAACCGCACGTTCAACGACACCATGACCAAGCCGCGGGACGGCAAGGTCAAGGTGCTCGACGCCGAGGCCGAGCTGGAGTACGCTGCCGGGCCCGCAAGCGAGTACGCCGCGATGCACGCGAGCTGTCCCACGAAGAGCTCGACCACCAAGACGGACACGCACGCGCAGTGGAAGGACAACTTGTCCGCCGGCCTGGGGACCGTGCGCGACACGTACGACCCCTGCGTGTACAGCCGCGTGGTGAACTCCGACGACGACCGCGTAGTGACCAACGTCTACGTGGACGACGTGCGGATGTTCTGGGACACGAGCGAAGAGGCGTGCGCCAATGCGAAGGCCGATCAAGAGATGCTGTTCGCGCGGCACAAGATCAAGTGGGGCGAGGTCGATGCGCCGGAGGACTACTTCCTCGGCGCGAACCGGTGCGTCTCGAAGAACCGCGACGTGGTGACCGTGAGCGCGTCGACCTACATCCTTGGCATGAAGGACCGCTACCTCGACGGCGACGACTCCATCTGCAAGGAGCGACCGGCGTACTGGAGCTACACACCGGCGGACGAGAACCTGACCAAGGCGTACGAGGCCGCGATCGTCCATCGCGCCCCGGCGTCCAAGGCGCTCTTCAAGGAGTACAACTCTCTCGTGGGCTCGCTACGCCATGCGGTCAAGTACCGTCCGGAGATCTCGGCGGCGATGGATCTGCTCGGCTGCTGCCTGACGTTCCCCACGGAGGAGCTGCTGAAGTGCGCCAACCACACGCTCGTCTACCTGACTCGCTCGCACAAGATGAAGACGACCTACTCGAAGCACGGAGAGAAGGCCGATGCGCTGCACGCCTTCGCCGACTCCAATTGGCGTCACACGCGCTCGACAAGTGGTTGGGTCATCTTCCTCGGCGGCGCCGGAGTCTCGTGCGGGTGCCGTCGCCAGGGTGGCATCTCGATGTCATCCACGGAGGCGGAACTCACAGCCCTGGCGGACTGCGCAATCGAGCTGATCGCCATCATTGGCGTGCTGGCCGCACAGGGCTACGTGTGCTCGAAGGAGATCGAGATCGGTACCGACAACAAGGGAGCGTGGCAGCTTTGCCACCGCTTCACGAGCGCCCAGCACTCGCGCCATATCGATCGCAAGCTCTTCAAGATGCGCGAGCTGCGCGGCAAGAACATCGTCTCGGTCAAATACGTCCCGACCGAGGACAATCCGGCGGACCTCTTCACCAAAGTGCTGACGCGCCAGCCCTTCGAGAAGCACCGCCGCAAGGTGATGAACATCACATCCTGAATGCTGCCTATACCCAGATGGCACTCCGTGCCGGGGGGGCAGTGGGACATAGGCGCATACAGCGCCGAGGGAGCACCCCGAAATCAAACAATCATGCAATGTGCACCGCTGCAGAGGATCGCGTCGCAATGCGCGTGTAGTGGTGTTTAAGGGGATCCACGTGTCAGAGTGTGGCCCCGACATTCGTGTGTTGAGCCTCGGCTCAGGGAACAATAGACTGGAATCCCTTCTTGGGGCTTTGAGCTTACTGTGGCAGCTATTCAAGGTCTGTCTGCGCTCTCGGGTGGCGCACGATCGCTAGACATGACGATCGACGGGTCCTACAACGCGGACAAGTCAAAGAACGCAACGGCGTCATCCAAAACTATTTCCGTCCCTGCACAAAAACCGCTATCTCACATCGCCCAAGGGCTGCGCGAATCGATCGACGCAGCACTCACGGAGCAACACCTATTGGTCACAGCACACGGCGGACTGCCTCCGATGTGCCACACCATCAAGGACTTCCCCATGGCATCACTTCCGCCTTTGTCTACGTCATCGCCCAAGTTTGATCAACTCTACGAGCGACGTCTCGAGCTGCTCCGGCGGAACGAAGAGAACGCTGCGAAGCGACTGCAGCTCACCGTGCGAGAGCGCACAATGATCTACGGCAAGGTGCTGGCGTGGTGCGACGACGCAATCGAATTGCGCCGACGGATGATGACACTGTGCAAGAACCACCTCACTGCTGACGGGTTCGACGGACCGCGCGCATACAAAATGCTGATGGAGCACTTGGACGGCAACGTGGAAGACCGGTCCAAGCACGACAGCAAGATGTACACGCTGGCCTTCGAGATGCAGCAGAAGTCCGAGCTGCCGAACGGCTGCTCGGCAACTCAGTTCACTGAGAAGGCGTACGCCTGGATCGTGCACATCCTCCCGAACCTGCCGACGGAATTCAAGGACAAGTTCGCTCCTACCGAGCACATCATCTCGATGCTGCCTGCGGAACTGCGCTCTGACGGCCGCGATCTGGAGCGAGACTTGAAGAAGACCGGCGAGTGGGAAACGACGCGTATCGAAGACGGGCTCATGCACGTCATGCGGAGGTGCAAAAAGCTGGTCGAGAAGGTGCAGAAAGCCGATGCATCTTCCAAACCGGTCTTCGTGAGCGCCATCCCACCGGTTGAGTACGACCTGGCACAGTTGGCTGCCGTGGCCGGCATGCCCGGTCTCGAGCAGGTCGTGACGATGGTCGGCGCGCCGGCTGGCGGCACCCCCAGCTGCGATCCGTCCTATGTACCGCCTGGCTTCAGCTTCGCCGGCGCCGCGAGCGGCCAGAAGTTCTGCGCCAACTGCCCGCACAAGGAGGGCGTCAAGTGCTGGCGCGACCCGGACTTCTCGGGCACGCTCCCAGCTTCGGTGTGGCTCAACGAGCCCCTGCGCAAGAAGATCATCACGGAGAAGAAGGAGAACGCCACGAAGATGGGCGTGCCATGCAAGAACGTGTCGGCCCCGCCCAAGTCGAAGCTCGATGCCTGGAAGGAGGCCAAGGCCGCGAAGGACAAGGCCAGGAAGGAGAAGAAGGAGAGCGGCGGCGGCGGCGGCGCGCCGGCCGGCGCCTTCCTCGACGGCCTCATCGACATCGACGACGAGCGACTCGGCGAGAGCGTCCACATGGTGGGCGTGGTCCAGGACGACGACGCCGAGCCGCTCGGCGAGAACGGCGACTCCATGCCGCCGGCGGCGGCCGAGGACGACGAGGCCGACGCCGACATGCAGGATCAGTACGAGGACGAGGACGGCCAGTTCGCCTGGCACGTGGCGTTCATCGACGAACTGATGTTCGTGACCGTCTTTGCCACCGTCCATGATGGCGACTTCGACGCCGCGCTCGCCGACCTGCCGGAGCGCGGGAAGGGCGTCGCGACCATCTGCTTTGGCGACGACAAGGCGGCCGCGCACAAGAAGATGGAGGAGATCCGGCGGCGCTACTTCCCCGCGCCGGCCAGGCCGATGGGCTTCGGCCGAGGCAAGCCGGTGGGGCTGGCCACGCCCGCTGGCAAGCAGTCCATCCAGCAGCCCGAGTCGGGCATCGTGGTCGTGAAGCAGCACCTCGCTTCCGAGACCGGATGCGCGACGCCCCTGCCGGAGGGCGTGACGATGCCCGCGCACGCGTCCGAGTCGTACTCGCCGCTCAACGAGACCGCGATCCGCGGGATGCAGGATACGCCTGCCACCGCCTCCAACCCCGTCTTGCCAGACACCGTGGCGCCGAAGATCAGCGACCACGTGGGCCCGCCGCCCACGCCACTGCCCGATGAGCTGCGGATGCAAGCACAGACGGGTGCAGCCGAAGCGAGCACGAGCGACGTGTACGCGCAGCTCAACGTCGTCGACGGCGACGCCGCGGGGAGCGGCTCGATGAACCACTGTACCAGCAGCTCAACATCGTGTCCGACGTCAATCCCCGGCTGCCCGCCGTCAACTCGGCCAATCCCCAACGCCGCGCGGCGGCGATCGCGCACGAGGCAGCCTTCGACGACCTCCCCTCGGCCGACGAGCTCCTCTCCGGCAAGAACTTCGCCGAACGCGCGGAGGCCAACGCCCCCATCGACCGCACGACGAGCACGGCGATGACGCTTCTGCACCGCGGCTGGACGATCGGCACGACGTCGGACGGGCTCGAGTATTGGTGCAAGGCGCCAACGGGCACGCGGCCTACGGCCGGGGGGGGGAAGCCCAAAACCAAGCCCTTCGCAGCTCAACCCGTGTCTCTAGACACGCAACCCGTGTCTCTAGACACGCAACCCGTGTCTCTCGACACGAAAGCCAATATCGGCACGGCGATGATCGCCACCTTCATCGGCATGCTCATCGCCGTCATGGTGTACAAGACCATGCAGACCCTCGACATGTCGCGCAACAAGATCCAGCTGTCGACGGGCATAGGCGCCGCCTCCGCAGGCTACGTCAACCACATGATCGCCAACAAAGACGGCGTGGTCCAGCTCGTCGAAGCCTGCGAGCACATCATGACGTTCGTGGGCAAGATGCTCACTCGCGCCGCGCCCGTGATGCACAACATGCTTGTATGGGCGGCCAACAACTACATGACGCTCGTCGTCGGCACGGTGCTGATCGCCTTCTGCAGGCTCGGTGCGGCGACGCCTTCTGCTCAGTTTGGCAATCTGCACTCGATCGCCATCGTGCCCGGTCCACCGCCATCTCCACCGCCTTCTCCACCAGACCAGACGCGCGCACTCGCCGCACCTCGAGCCGACATGCTGACGCGCGCGCAGTGCGACACGCTGTACGTGCAGCTGCTGGCCGGCAATGAGGCGCCGGAGAACATGCCCGACTCGCTCAAGGCCATCATCATCGGCGACACGGGCTGCGGCATCGACATGCCCAATCACCCCGACCAGTGCGCACCTGGCTCGATCTACAAGTGCGACTCCAAGGTGCAAGGCGCCGGCGGGTTGATGACCGTGCACGAGAAGGGGCACATGCGGATGCCCATCGACACCTCGCACGGGATCGGTGTCTATCGTGGGGACAACAGCATCCTCAACACCCTTTGCGCGTACGTGCTCCTCGCATTGGGCAGAGCGTCGCGCGAGCAAGGCGTCAATGCCGTGATGCCAGCCTGGGGCCGTGACGGATACTTCGAGTACCCGTCGGGCGTGCGGGTGACGCTGCTCAACCGGTCCGTGCTGATCGTACGCCCGATCGGGTACAAGATCAACCCGGAACGCGCCTTGGCCGCCCAATCCGCCGTCAGCGCCGAAAGCCTCGGCGTGCCGGTGGACGGCGACTTTGGCCTGTACCTCGGCGGAGGCACTGCGCGCCCTGGCGACCTCGAGAGCCAGCTCATCGGCACGATCAGGGTGGTGGTCATCGACACTTGCCGCGGAGGGGTCATGCACGACCTCACGAGCGCCGCAGTCGTCGAGACGCTGATCGAGGCGGCCAGCCAGCCACGATGCAGGTTCGTCTTCGTGTCGATCGAGTGCCGCACGTGGTCAGCCGCGCTGTGGCTTCCCGACGCACACGGCAACCCCGGCAAGCCGTATCGCGGCGTGGGGCACGTCACCGGCTACAAGGAGGAGCAAGGCCGCATCCCGCCGATCGTGGCGGCCCACAACTTCCAATGCCGCGCCGCATGTGCCATTGCCCGCGCCAACCTCACCGACAAGCGTGGCGCCGTACTGGCAGAGACGCCGGCGCTGCGCCGCACGGGCAGCGAGGATGCGACCCCCGGCTGCGAGCAGCACGTGTACATGTACGACCACCCGTCGTGGGAGGCTCTGATCACGGAAGAGGGGGGGTCAGTCACGAACTTCGACCAATGCTCGTACCTCGACGACCCCGTTCACGCACTCAGCTCCGGACCCAAGGCGACCGCTCTTCTCTCGTTCGGCGGCCTGATCGAGCACGTGAAGCGCGAGTTCGGCAAGAAGAGGTGCGCGCACAAGAAGGGCACGCACCGCGCACTCCGGGGCGCCGACGACAAAGGCAAGTACTACACCTCTGCCAGCGCGCGCTACTCAGCCTCGTTGTGCGCGGGATTCGCGAGGTGCATCAGGAAGTACCTCGCCGGTACCGCCGCACACGGCGAGGTGTCGGCGCTGGTCGCCGGCGTGCTGCACGGCAAGCGCTTGCCGAAGAACTCCGTGGATGCGAAGTTCTTCCACGACTCGTTCAACCACGGAGAGCAACGCGTTCTCGAGTGCCTTCAGCACGCCCTGTCCGACATCGAGCCGTGGATGGTGCAGTGCATCAAGCAGAACCCGATCGGCCCATGCGACGCGTGCCTCAAGGGCAAGGCGCCGAAGGTCGGGCCGTCAGGCAGCTTGCCGCAGAGCGAGAACCTGATCTTCATCGACTTCTACCACTGCAACGTGCCCGCAATCTTCACGGGCAACACGGCGAGGCTGACGTCCAAGCACGCCGGCAAGTCGAAGTTCGTCAAGTCGGTGGGATGCAGCAAGAAGTCAGACGCGCCGCAAGCACTCGAGCTCATCCTCGCCTTCTACAACTCGAAAGGCTGCCCGATCGGACATTGTCACAGCGACTGCGCCAACGAGCTGCGTGCCGGCGGCGTGGCGCCTCTTGCGGCCAAGCACAAGATCCGCATCACCACCAACGTCGCCGGAGTGTCCAACCACAACGGGGTCGAGCCCATCCATCGAGTCGGGCGCGACGTGGTCTGCACCGCCCTCGCGCTCGCCAAGCTTCCGCTATGCTTTCACGAGCTCTGCTGGGCATGGTTTGAAGACGGCCACGCCCTCAAGCCGTCGCGCGAGGCGCCACACGACTGCTCTCTTGGCAGGCTCGTGGGCAACGGCCACAAGCCCAAAGGATGCCACCGCAGACCGTTCGGCGGCCTCGGATACCTGACGGAGGCGCCGCGGCTCCCGAACGGCACCCTCGTCAACAAGTACAAGGAGCAGGCCGTCCGCGTCCTCGTCATGGGCTACATGGGCGGCGAGAGCGGCGCGTTCGAGACGCTCGGCATCGAGAAGTGCCAGCCCGGCTTCCTCTGCTTCGAGCCGACGCGATGCTGCCTGCTCATCGGCGAATCGGTGCGATTCATCGCCGGGTGCTTCCACGGCTCCCCGGTTTCGCTCGGATCCCATTTTTGTAGATAGTAGCAGTCATCCAACTTGTAGATAGTAGCAGTCATCCCATCCCAGCGTTGATGCTCCCATCCCATCCCATCCCAGCATTGATGCTCGTACGAGACGTCCACACATAG
>Ga0115572_10005038_pt1 | contig 10201 bp, 10 predicted proteins | sample COGITO_mtgs_1206_FD_88681 | JGI IMG/M metagenome (GOLD analysis project Ga0115572, IMG submission 88681) | Pelagic marine microbial communities from North Sea - COGITO_mtgs_120607 | ecosystem: Environmental > Aquatic > Marine > Epipelagic | place: Germany:Helgoland, sampling site Kabeltonne... | reverse complement strand
CAGTGTAATTATCGTGCTTCAAGAGAAGTTACATAGTAACACAAACTCGCCGAAGTCATTGAGCAAGCTCAGCCTCATCAAGCTTGGATTGCCTGAGTAACCCTATTTTTTGCCCCCACAACCTCTACATCCCAAATCACGTTAATACCATTTAAATCTAGAATGAGGTCTATAACCTAAAATGCCGTTCGTGTATTTCCGTCATCAAAGCAATGAAACTAAGAAATAGCCGCTGAGTAGGACGCTGCCAGTGAATAAATATTCGTTCGCACTCGACGATTAGTGGGGTTCCACCTCAACAGCTGCTATAACCGAGAAGCTCCCTAGTTTTGACTGATGTTAAAAATGGGGGGATTACATAAGAACGTAACTAAGGTGGTTAAAAAGTCGCTGACACGAACAGCCACCGAGTATGCCCTAAGCCAGTGCTGCACGTTCACGGTTTCCTGCGATGATGGCCATTTGAATATCAGTAATGTGCTGACCGAAAATGCCATCAGGCCCTTCGCTATTGGCAGAAAAGTGGGGCTGTTCGCCCACATCACCCGAGGGACAAATGCCAGCTCTACGTGTTACTCGCCCATTGAAACAGCCATGGCCAACAATTTTGGACCCTGTGCCTACATACACATATTCTTAACCATATCAGCTGCGCCGATACGCTTGAGAAAGTTTAGGCATTACTACCCTGGAATGTACCTCAGGATATTACGCAGAAGTAGGTTCTGATTTAATGGCGCTTATCAATCTTTTACACCTTCCAATTTAATATTACTAATGCCTTTAGTATCCATCCGGATTTTTCGACTGCCAACGCCAAGCATCTTCGCACATCTCATCAAGCTCGTATTCAGCCCTCCACCCAAGCTTTTCTAATGCGTAGTTAGGATCAGCATAGCAAGTCGCTATATCACCAGGCCTTCTGTCGACTATTTTATAAGGTACATATTTACCTGATGCCTTCTCAAAAGCCTTAATTATCTCAAGTACAGAGTATCCATTACCCGTGCCTAAATTAACTGCCAATACTTGTGGCTTATTTTCTAATGCTTGTAATGCTTTAACATGCCCTCTAGCTAAATCTACTACATGTATATAATCACGAACACCAGTACCATCTGGTGTATCATAGTCTCCACCAAATACACTGAGCTTTTCTAACTTACCAACTGCTACCTGTGAAATATATGGAATTAGATTACTAGGAGCATCGTATGGATCTTCACCTATCAACCCACTCTTGTGTGCGCCTACCGGGTTGAAATACCTTAGTAATGCAATATGCCATCTATCATCTGCCACAAATACATCTTTCAAAAACTCTTCAATCATTAGCTTTGATCGACCATATGGATTCGTTACTGACAATGGAAAGTCTTCCTTGATAGGGACGGTATGTGGATCACCATATACCGTAGCGGAAGAACTAAAGACAAATACCTTACAATCAAACTCACGCATCACATCAGTCAGAATAAAAGTACCACCTACATTGGTATTGTAATATTCAATAGGCTTTACAACTGACTCACCTACGGCTTTCAACCCTGCAAAGTGAATCACTCCATCAATTAAATATTGCTCAAAGATTTGGATCAGTGCAACTTTGTCACGCACATCAATTTTATGCAAAGGAATATCATGATCAACTAGGATCTCTGCACGCTTTAACGACTCTAATGAGGAGTTACATAGATTATCAACCACAACAACTTCGTAGCCAGCTTTAATCAGCTCAATGCAAGTATGGGAACCAATATAACCTGCACCACCCGTTACTAAAATTCTCGTCATTTAAACATAATCATGTAGTGGCCAAATTCATCACAAATGTAATTGCATCACATGTTTGTTGAATTTCATCTCCAGTCAAAGTTGGATGCACTAAAAACATCACAGAAATTTCTCCCAATGCTCTTGCATTAGCCAGCCTATCTTTAGGCCTAAACCCATTACCATCAAAAGCCTTTTCTAGATAAACTTCAGAACAAGAACCTGAATAACACGGTACACCTAATTTGTTTATCTCTTTAATAATCCTATCACGGCTCCAGTCTTGACTTAGGCTATCTAACTCAACCAACAAATAACACTTATAAGCCGCATGCTCAATATAGCCAGGAATATTTGGAACACGTAAACCTTTACACTGCTTAGCAACATTCCATATTTTATTGGCATTAGTAATACGCTTAGAGTGCCAATCTAGCATCCTTTTTAATTGAATTCTTCCAATAGCCGCTTGTATTTCGGTCATGCGCCAATTAGTTCCGAACGATTCGTGCAACCATCGAAAACCTTCTGTATGCTCTCGTTCATACACTGCTTCATAACTTTTCCCATGATCTTTATATGCCCACACCTTACGCCACAAAGATTCGTCATTGGTGGTTACCATACCTCCCTCACCGCCAGTGGTCATTATCTTATCTTGGCAAAAACTCCAGCAACCAATATGTCCAATTGAACCAACAGGCTTACCTTTATACTTAGAGCCATGAGCTTGGGCACAATCTTCAATAACATACACATTAAACTCATTAGCTAAAGCCATTATTTCTTCCATCTCGCATGGCCAACCAGCCAAATGTACACAAATAATCGCTTTTGTTTTACTGGTAATTACAGATTTAATAGATTCTACTGTAATATTCTGAGAGTCCATGTCAACATCGGCAAAAATAGGAGTTGCTCCAGAATTTACGATCGATGAAATTGAAGCAATAAAAGTACGAGAGGTTACGACTACTTCGTCGCCAGCACCAATATTTAAAGCTTTTAATGCGGCATCTAGAGCCAGTGTCCCATTTGCAAGTGTTACCGCATATCTTGACTTTGACCAAACCGCAAACTCTTTTTCAAATTTACGACATTCACTACCTGTCCAATAATTAACTTTATTCGATAATAATACGCCCTGAACAGCATGAATCTCCTCTTGGGTAAATGATGGCCATGGTGAGAATTTAGTATTTAACATCGCCACCTACAACTGTTTTCCCTATATAGTAGAGATCTTTAAAAAAGGAATAATTCTCAACGTACATTCGATTGATTTTTATTTTGTCTGGCCAGATAACTTCATCATTGTATTTAATATGGTTATTCTGGTTGGATAATATTTTTTCCTCATCACGATAAGCAAGTTGAGCAGGGCCAGTAATCCCCGGCTTTACAGATAGAATAATTCTATCTTCGCCTTTTAATTTATCAGCATACCCAGCAACATCAGGCCTAGGACCCACAAAGCTCATTTGCCCGATAAGTACATTCCACAGTTGAGGCAACTCATCGATCTTTACTCTACGAAAAAAACCACCAATCGTTGTAATTCTGACATCGTCAGAGGATGTAACTGTCATTTCGACACCGACTACCACCTTCATAGTTCTAATTTTAACAATGTTAAATAGCTTGCCATCTTTGCCAATCCTTTGCTGGAAATATAAGCCGTTTGATGAAGTTTCAAAAGATGAAATAATCCATGAAATAAAAATTAATGGCCAACTCAAAACTAGACCCACAAAAGCCAAAGTGAAATCAAAAAATCTTTTAAAAAACCTCTCCAAACTAGACATTATCTAGATCTTATCATCTTATTAAAAATAGCTGAAATAGAACCCATGCCATAGGAAATATGCAGTGATAAAATAAAAATATTAAATAATAAGATTTCTATAACGCTAAACTTATTTCTCTTTATGAAAAAAAAAGTTGTTATTGAAAAATAACCCACCAATATTAAAATAGTTAATTGCAAACTAACAATAGCTGACAAAACTAGTGAAAAAATAAACGCCAAGGGTGCCAAATGTCTCAAAAAATATTCGCCAGATACTATCGCCCAAAATCCATTTTGAAAGCCTTGTGCAATAAACCCCTTGAACGTATCCCTACTATAATAGTTCGCTATCATACTTGGGGATGTTAAAAGTTTGTAACCATGTGCAAACACCCTTTTGTGAAAATCAATATCTTGATTACGCCCTAAACTTTCGTCAAAATATCCACATTTATCAAAAACAGACTTTCTATAAACTGCAAATACAGCCGTATCAGAATAAGTATCTTTTGACACACCTATTCTAAATAATGACTTCCCTACCCCTATAGGGTTACTTAGGACTTTCGCAACCACACCGCTCAAAACACCTTCCGATTGCGTCCTTAAAACACCCCCAACACCTGCCAGACAAGAATCTTTTTTAAGTCTATCGATGCCATTCATAACATAATCATCTAGAAGCTCTGAATGCGCATCTGGACGGACGACATATTCTCCTCTAGCATGTCTAATTCCAAGATTCCATCCAGAGGATAAAGAATGTGCCTTATTATTTAAAATGAAATAAGTAACTTTAGCCTGTAAAAGAACTTTATCCGCTATACTGAGGGTCAAATCCTCTGATTCACCATCAATAACAATAATTTCGAATTTATCATTCTCGTACCCTTGTTGAAGCAATGAATTCAATACTGCTTCGACTGTCTCTTCCGAATTACGAACTACCAGTAACATAGAAACTACAATATCGCTCATTGAATATCCGCTTTTAGATTAATACTGTACAGTTGACGCTTCCCAGAATGAACACTGTCAAAATAAGCTATTTTTCCATCTGAACTTAGGCGGGGATGAAGGTCACATCTAGTCTCTCCCTGGTACTCAAATCCTTCATAAAATTCACCCAGCTTGTGAAGACTATTTAAAAAGAAATTATATATATACAATTCCTTCATCCTTGCCTTGTTTGGGTAGGTATCAAAAATCACGAGATTACCATTTACATGAGGATGGCCATCCCCAAAGCAATCAATCAACCCACCACCAACAATATTTTTTTCACCAGTATTCGCATTAATTATGTAGTATTTATCCCCGCGTGTGGAATCTCGGAGGAATCCAAAAATATGATCATCGCCCCTCCAAAAACAATGGCTTACCATACCATCATCGCTCAAACACTGAATATCACTTCCATCTATGTTAGCAACTATTAAACTGTCAAACTTTCTTTTACCCATAAACCAGCGGTGCAAGAACATAAACCTTTTTCCGTTTGGAGAGATCATAATGTGATTGAATTTATGTTTCGCCTGATCCATGTCACTACTATAGTGTATTTTAATAACATCTTGAAAAGAAATCACTAACCTAATTATATTACGCTCCAAATCTACAAAATAAATCCCATCATCATCAGAACTCCAATCTATACTGGTATCTTTCTTGTTCCTATAACCATAATCAGGCCTAAGAACGTTTAATCTATCAAAATTAAGAGAAAGTGCAAACTTATTTTGATAGCAGTCATAAATAGGGAAGTCAATAATTCTAAATGCTTGACTTTCTATATTATAAATTTTTGAAATATAGCAGTCATCATTATTACTATAACTGTTGTAAATAAACTCAAAGTCATTGAGCCACATAAGCCTAGAGCCTTGCTGCCAATTATAACTATAGCTCTTATCTATATAATCATAAGTATCCTTCTCAACATTGTGCAATACAATATTAATTGGATTTCTTGCATTAGGTATATATTTTGAATTCTCCTCTGGCACTTGGAAAATTAAATATTTATTTGTAACTCCCAGAGGACTCTTGTCATAATAACCAAAAAAAGACTCTTTTTCTTTAGTAAAAATTACGTTTATACAGTAATCGCTTTTAAATTTATATTTTTTCTTATAAAAAAGATAATTAACTTTTTGATAAAATATTTTAATATTTTTCTTCAATACTGGGAATCTTTCCAACATAGCAGCAATAAGTCTTTCTTGTCTGGAGTATTGCATTTTTCTATAACCTAAGTTCTTGAACTATCGTTGGATAATTAAATATAAATATCATATATAGAAATGAAATTAATCCAGTAACCACAAACCAGATGTTTTTTTGTCTAAATCTCCTCACTACTAAGGTGAATAAAATGGGTTCAATAATATTAGTAAACATAAGCATCCTGTTGAACATCGACTCAAATCCACTAAAAAGCATAACAACGGATGCATAATAAGTGTAGAATTTTAATAAATCCAAGTACAATTTTTCTGGCCGTGTCTTTTTGGCAATGAAGTGAAAATAGGTTAAAGTAACGAATAAAACTATCACTTTTAGCACCACTGAAGTAGCACCAGTAACTGGCTTTGACAATCCTACCAGTTTATAAGAAATATAACTCAAATCAAAATAATACGCCGCTTGCAGCATAAATTCTTTGATAAAAAATCCGGCTACTATGGAAAATATAAAAATATAAAGAGACATATTTATATGCAATCTATAATTTTTAATAAAAAGAAGAATAAAAAATGCAATTAAGGCACTTTTATGCGTCAAGACCGCTAAAATAATAAACAGAAAGCTGATGAGATACCTTTTATAATTAAAAAAAACTGCCAATGAAAGCAGTATAAGAGATCCAGACAGCCCCTGACGCAAGGCGTTTATATTAAAAAGATAGTAAGTTGAAGTACTTAACAACAATAAAATACTCAGATAAAAATACAGAGACTGGTATTGCTTAAAAAACCAATAATATGCCAATAGCAGTATTACTGTTGATGAAAAAAATAAGATAGCCAAATATATATGTGGTTCTTCAGTAACACTCCGTATTAAAAAAGAAAAGTTAGAAAATAGATAGTCATTCATATAATATAATCGATTCAAGCTATCATAATCGCTAATAGAATCGAACATCCTCATGTATCCATAACTATCAGATCCTCTTACTACCCCATCGCCCCTCAAAAGTAATGTGCACACTAAAGCCACTAGTAAAATGAATGATATTCGATAAACCCTATTAATAGACATTGCTACAACAGTCTATCGTAAAGTTCTTGGTAATTGCATGACATTTTTTTAGCTGAAAACTGGTTTTTTGCATTATAATATGACGCTCGCGAATAATGTTTTTTATTTTCTAAAGCAACTAAAAACTTTTCACACGCATCACTAGCATTTTTTTCTAAAAAAATTAACGATTTATCTGTGCCCACTAATTCATGATGCGCAGGTATGTCTGACAAAACACACGGCAACCCCGTTGCCATTGCCTCCATAACTGAATTTGGCAGGCCCTCTGACAATGAAGATGAAACATAAATATCACTGGCCTGTAGATATTCATAAACATTTTCTAAATTTCCCAAATAAAAAATATTTTTATTTGTCTGATCTAAGTGCTTTCTTTCTGGACCATCACCAATTACCAATAATGCACTATTTTCAATAGTCTTATTGAACAATGTGAAAGCATCAATTGTAGTCTTAATATTTTTTAATTTAACCAGACTTCCTACCGATATAAAGATTATAGGTTTCTTTCTTATATTTAACTTTTCCCTGATATTTTGTTTAGACTTGACAGGATAATAATCGTTTAAATTCACCCCATTTTGGATACACTTTAAAGAAATTTTTTGATTTATTTTATATTTTCTATAAAGTGATTCAGAACACACAACAAACATTGATGGCGCTTTTTTTATTAATGAGTAGTGCATAAAAATCATAATAAATGATTTTAATTTTCCAAACTTCATTTTATAGTCTTCAAAGGCATAATTATGTAAAGTTGAAATTTTTCTGCTATAGTCTGTCAACGCACTACAAATGTAATCGGCCCTAATTCCGTGAGAATGAATTACATCTGGCTTCATAACTTTTAAAATATTCTTTATTTGTTTTTTAGCAAAGAATATACCCTGTAGTCTTGATAAGCCTAAGCAAATGACCTTCGTATTCAACTGACTTTCAAAATAATTTTTTTCACTCTCGGCAGGCTCTTCTGACAGAGTAAGAATTACAGGAGTATATTTATTAAGATCCAAATATTTAATAATATTTTTCAAAACTACAATAGGCCCACTTTTCTTCAAAGTAGAAACAATAAATACTATTTTGATCATAATTTTTTAAATATCGAGATAAATGCTTTATTAAATATCCATAAAGGAAACAATAAAAGCATATTAGTATGGTTTTTAATAATATAAATACAATTAGAAATATTTAAATTAACAAAATTTTTAACAAAACAAGATGTTAGCCTGTATGAGTTTTGTAGTATTACATTATACCTTACAACGCCATTAATCTTATTCTTTCTCACATACGAAGTTAAAAAATTCACCACCTCTAGATTATTCTCGAATTCTTTAAGCTTAGTTAAGTTATTTGCATGAAGCCTATATGACACTAGTAGCTGATCAACCCCAATTGCTGGATTGCCCTTCAATGCATTTAAAATCAAACTCAAGTCCTCACAATAATTTAAGTTTTCATCAATACCTCCACATTCTGACAACACACTTCTTTTTATTATTACAGATGAAAATATTATGAAATTTCCATACATTAATAAAGTGTCATGAATATCTCCTGATGGTGATTTTTGGTTTTTATGTAATAAATTTCCATTTCCATCGATAACAAGAGACCTTGAATAAATCACTGCAATATTTTTTCGTTTATCACTGCCATTCAACTTTTCAAAAGATATTTTTAATTTATCTTTATTCCATAAATCATCACAATCTAAAAAAGCAATATATTCACCAGAAGATTTTTGAATAGCAGCATTTCTAGCCTCTGCTAGAGGAGTATGATCATTTGAATAAAAATACTTTATTCTTTTATCATTGTAAGCGTTGACTATTGTAGGGCTTAAATCTGTTGATTGATTATCCCAGAATATTATTTCGATATTTTCATATGTTTGATGCAGAGCGCTATCTATTGACTGTTTTAAGTATTGATCTGAATTGTAGCAATTCATAATAATTGAAACTAAAGGCTTTCTACTCATAGAACTTACGTATATTATTTATTACTATATCTTGCTCAGAAAAAGTAAGACTACTATGGCAGGGTAAGGTTAATATTTCACCAAATATTTTTTCAGTTTTAGGAAGTGCATTTTTTGAGGCGTACTTACTTAATAGATGGTTTGGCTGATAATGAACTCCACACTCAATATTATTTGAAATTAAATGCTTTTTTAGTTCATCTCTTTTTTGTACTTTTATTACAAAAATATGGGGCATTATCAAATCAAAATCAACATCTAAAAAGTCAACCTCATTTATACCACCTAATTCTTCAACATATTTCTTACATATCTTTTGTCTATTTGATTTAAACTCACCAATTCTACTAAGTTGAACAATCCCAATCGCTGCCATAATGTTGCTCATATGATAACGCCATCCCTGCTCAATTACATTAAAGCTCCAACTTCTTGTTCCTGAATAGCGCTTCTCAGTATCTTTTTCTACGCCAAGTAATCTTATATCTCTCAATGACTTTAACAGACTTTGATCATCTGAAACGATGCAGCCACCTTCGCCAGAAGTAATGTTTTTTATTCCATCAAAACTGAAGCAAACAACATCACCAAAACCACCCACTTTTCTACCAATATAATTTGTACCAAGCGCATGGGCAGCATCCTCCACTACTCTCAAATTATGCTTATCTGCAAAAGCATAGACCTTCTCAAGATCTCCAACACCCCCAGAATAATGCACTGGCATAATAGCCTTAGTGTTTTTGGTTAGTTTTCTTTCTGCATCTTCTAAATCAATACAGAGTGTATCTGTAAGGATATCGCAGGCAACTGGAGTTGCTCCTGAAGCCGAAATCGCCTGAAAACTGGCTACATAAGTTAATGATTGAACTAAAACCTCATCTCCACTGCTTAGCCCTATCGCTTGCAATGCTATGTGCAATGCTGCCGTTCCTGATGAGACACACACAGTAGGACGTCCAAAAAAACTTGTTAATTCTCTTTCAAATTCTTGAACCTCAGCGCCCATACCAAGAAACCCCTTATCCAGGACTTCCATAACGGCTTTTTTTTCCAATTCACCCAAGCATGATTTCGATAATCTGATCATCTTTAAGTTATCTATCCCAGACCATCCATGGAGCTTCACCTATCTCGCACATCTTATCTAATATATTCCTATCTCTTAAGGTATCCATAGGCATCCAAAAATCATCATGTTTGTATGTAAATACTTTGCCATCTTTCGCTAAATTTTGTAAGGGGTTTTGTTCAAATACCGTTAAATCTCCCTCTTTGATATAATCAAAAACTTCAGGCTCACAAACAAAATATCCAGCATTTATCCAACTTCCATCGCCCTTAGGCTTTTCTTTAAATTCTTTTACTTGACTGTTCTT
>Ga0115572_10005034_pt1 | contig 10207 bp, 12 predicted proteins | sample COGITO_mtgs_1206_FD_88681 | JGI IMG/M metagenome (GOLD analysis project Ga0115572, IMG submission 88681) | Pelagic marine microbial communities from North Sea - COGITO_mtgs_120607 | ecosystem: Environmental > Aquatic > Marine > Epipelagic | place: Germany:Helgoland, sampling site Kabeltonne... | reverse complement strand
GACTCGAGAAAGGCTCGAAAGAGACAACCTCAAAGACAGGCTCGAAAGCCTCGAGAAAGACTCGAGAAAGACTCGAGAAAGACTCGAGAAAGACTCGAGAAAGACTCGAGAAAGACTCGAAAGAGACAACCTCAAAGACAGGCTCGAAAGCCTCGAGAAAGACTCGAGGAAAGAATCAAAGAACAAAAGTAAAGTGTGTAAGAGGCTCGAGGAAAGGCTCGAAAGGAAAAAGGGTGGAAAGGTATGCTTAAGATTTGAAAGGCTCGAGGAAAGGCTCGAGGAAAGGCTCGAAAGAGACAACCTCAAAGACAGGCTCGAAAGCCTCGAGAAAGACTCGAGGAAAGGAAGAAGAAAGGAAGAGGAAAGGAAGCCACAGAGAGGCTCGAGGAAAGGCTCGAGGAAAGGAAGAGGAAAGGAAGCCACAGAAAAGCCTCGAGCGAATTTAAACACGCTCGAGGCTCGAGGAAAGGGGATTTATTTGTGTGCGAGAAAATCGATCAAAACATCTGTGTTTCCTTTCGAGAAAAAGACTTTGTGGAGTTCTGCGAAGAATTCAAAAGCGACAGAATCAAGCGGTGTGCTTTCAAGCTTTCGCTCGAGGAAAAGACGCATGGCTGAATCTTCTTGAAAATCGAAAGCCCACAGATAATTCTCGAAAGCGTGTTGAAAGAGAAAGCCTGTTGAAAGAATTTTTTGAGACTTCTTCCAATCCTTTTCCGCAAATTCCATGACTTCTGAAATCGCATTTTTAATATTTTCATCACCTTGATCAAAATGACAGAAAAGAAACTCTGCGATATCGGAAATCCCATCGCAATTTTCAAAAGGGAGAAACTCCCACGTTTGGAGCTTGAAAGGATTTATCAAAAGTTTGAGAAGAGATTCTGTGTGAGAAAAACGGAAAGACTTTTCTGAATCCTCAATCCATTTTTGATTTTTGATTTGAAGAGAAGTGTGTGTGATTTGAATTTTCATAATTTTGGATTTTGGTTTTTGATTTTGATTTTGAAAGGAGATTATTTTGAGAGATCTTTGACGATTTTTAAAGCTCGAAAAGAAGCCTGTCCGAGCTTGGACAAACCTTTTTCCATGGTGAAAAGTTGATCGTGAAGATCGTAAGCTGAAGAGTCAGAATCATCCTCATCTAAAGCTCGCAAGATGCGAAGTTTTTTTGCGATTTTGTACTCGAAAAATCTCAAGTCCTCAAGGATTTGAGCTTTGGTTTGGTTTGCGGTATTTGTGGTTTCAGAGTTCATGATTTTATTTTTGATTTTGATTTTGATTTTGAGATGAGAGAATTTTAGAACTCGAATCCAACGGCTACGAGTGTGCCTTTTTTGAGATAAATTTCACGTGAAATATCATCCCAATCGTCACCGATATATTTTTTTTCAAATCGATCAAAGCCCCCTTTGACGTAGACTTTTGAAGAAGGCTCTCCTTTGCGGAGTCTTTTGAAAAAATTTCCTTTTGTGACTTCTTCAATTTTGACGATTTCAAAATCTTTCTCGAAAGATTCGAGTGAAGTGGAGATTTGTGAGAGAGTGTTTTTGATTTCTGCGTTTTTCATTTTGATTTTTTGGTTTTGGTTTTTTCGATTTTGGGCGTGATTTGCCCAATGGACTTTGAGAAAAGAGAAAGAAAGGAAGAAGTTCAACACAAATCTTTGTTTTTTTAAAGTTTTCTTTCCTCGAGGCTTTTCAAACCGATCTGAGACCAAGCGAAAAGCGAAAAGCCCAGAAGGAGAAAGGAAAGAGGCTGTGCGTGTTTCGCTTTTCGCTTCTTTCTTCCTTTCTTCCTCGAGTCTTTTCTACGCTCTTTTCTTTCTCCTTTATTTTCGTTTCTCCTTTATAAAGCGAAAAAGCGAAAAAGAAACCTTCAAGCCCTTTGTTTCTCTGGGTGATTCGTTTTCGCTTTGGGAAAAGGAAAAGCGAAAAGCGAAAAGCTCTTGAAAGAGAAAGAAACAGGAAGCAAACTTCTACAAACTCTTCTTTTTGCTCGAGCCTTTTCAAAAACCAAAACCCCAAAAGCCTTTCTTTGAAAACGAAAAACCAAAAGCCCCAAAGCCCCAAAGCCTTGAGAAGCTCTTTTCGTTGGACTTCTCTTTCAAAAAAGATTTTGGCCAGAGACGTCTTTTGTTTAAATCCTTTCGGAAAGTGCGGTGGATCGATCGCAAAAGAAGTTCACCACATTCGCTCTGTCAGATCGAGGAAAGATTTGGCCTTTTCTCCTCAGAATTTAATCTCATTGTGTTCCGGATGTCACTCTATAGCAACGACTTTGGAGAAAAAGAATCTTGAAAGCGTTTGGATTTTTGAGGAGATTCTGGGTGTGGGGTCACAAAAATCTCTGGGTTCAGAGCCTTTCAAGACCGCTCAGTCAGTCGAAAAAAATGTGCGCACAAATTTTGGGGGCACCCTACCCAGATGCAAAAGAATCCCATCAGAACAGGATAAAGTTTTTTGTTACAGAAGGTGCACTTACCAAAGTGTTTTCTGTGGCATTTGTGAAGTAAACAAAAACAAGATATGAAAACAAATCAACCACCACCAGAATGGTTTAGCTCAAAAGCAAAATCAGAATACAACAGGCTCAAGAAAATCAGAGATTTCAAAGACTCTGAATTGGACAGGCTATCAGAATACGCTCACACAATTTGCAAAGTTCAAGATATGCGTGAGTTGGTAGAAGCAGATGGAGAAGTATTAATCAGCCCAAGAACTGGAGCAGCTTATACCAACCCAGCCTATAACATCTTGACAGGTCTACAATCAAGGATGGACAGACTGCGTGACAAGTTGTTTCCACCACCAAAGGATTTCAAAGCTAAAAAAGAAACATTGCGTGATGTACTCTGACAAAGTAAGTAAATATGCACAATCAGTTGTTTCTGGTGAAGTGCCATCCTGTCGTTATGTCAAGCTTGCTTGTGAACGGCATCTTTCTGACATGTCAAGGGTTGGTGATGATGACTTTCCATACACATTTAGTGAGCCATCTGCAGAAAGGTTTTTCAAGTTTTGCACTTATTTGAAACACTACAAAGGAGAAAAGTCAGGCAAAAGCTTTAAGTTAGAGCCATGGCAAGAGTTTGTATTTGGAAGCATATACGGGTGGCTAGACAAATCAAACAACTGGAGGTTTCACTATGTTTATTTAGAAGTGCCACGCAAGAATGGAAAAACTACTATGGCAGCAGCAGGTGCAGCATTTGATTGTGCAATGGTAGAAAAGACAGGTGCAGAAGTTTATTGTGTAGCCACAAAAGAAGATCAAGCAAAGCTTTTGTACAATGATTGCCTTGCTTACATCCACCAGAGTGAAGATTTGCAAGAAATGTTTGAGGTGTTGCAAGGCAGATCAACTTTGTATGCAAAAGAAACATCACGCACATCATTCATCAAGCCTCTGGGAGCAGACTCAAAACGTCATGATGGTCTGAATCCAGTTAGTGTTTATGCAGATGAGTTGCACGCTTGGCCAAAGCGTGAGCTGTGGGATGTGATGGAGGATGCATTTGGAGCCAGAAAACAATATCACATGATAGCAATCACAACAGCTGGCCACGACAAGAATGGAATATGCTTTGAAGAAAGAAAGCATTTGGCTGAAATATTGGAAGGCAACATCAAGTCAGAAGATAAATTTGGAGTCATATACACAGTTGACAAAGAAAATCAAGACAACTGGTCAACAGAAGAAGTTTGGAGGGTATCAAATCCAAACTTAGGAGTTGGCAAAAATGTAGAATACATGCAGTCACAATGCCAAAAGGTTTCACAAATGCCATCCAAGCTAAACACCTTTTTGAACAAGCAACTCAATATTTGGACAGATGTAGCACAAGCTTGGTTGCGATCTGAAGATTGGTTGTCAGGCTCAAGACAATTCACAGATTTGGATTTGTTAGGAAAAGTTTGCTATGCTGGTATTGACCTTGCAAGGGTAAATGATTTGTCAGCAGTTGCATATTATTTTCCAGCACAAGATGGATTAGACAAGCCACACACCTTTGTTGACTTCTTTTTGCCAGAGGAAAACATTGATGCAAAAGCAACAAAAGACAGGGTGCCATACAGAGTTTGGCATAGAGAAGGTCACTTGAATTTGACTACAGGAAAAACAACAGACTGGGATTTCATAAGACACTCAGTTTTGAAGCGCAATGGTCAGTTTGCAATTCAAGGAGTGGGCTATGACAGGCACTTTGCTGGTGAGTTGGTTTCAAGCCTTGAAAAAGAAAAGGTGAAGATGAAACCATTTGGCATGGGTTATATGTCCATGGCAACACCAACATCAGAGCTTGAGAGGTTGTGTGTAGCATCAGGCTTGACACACAATAACAATCCTGTTTTGAATTGGTGTGCAAACAATGTTGTGGTCAGCCAAGATGCAGCAGGCAACTTAAAACCAGACAAGTTAAAGAGTGAACAAAAGATTGATGGCATCGTTGCATTGATAATAGCACTGGGCATATCAATTTCAGACAACACAGAATCAACCAACCCATACAAACAGAGAGGTTTAAGAGTAATATGAGAAACACAGAATGGTTAATAGGTAGGCAGGAAATTGGAGAGTATGCAAGGGTAAGCAATTGGACAGTGACAGCAATGATTCACGCAGGTTTAAGGTGCACTGGTGGAAGGGTAAAAGGCAGTGAGCCAAGAACAAAGTGTGATTGGGTTGATGACTTTTTTGAGAAACATCCTAATTTTATTGCAAGTCACTACCACAGAAAAGGAATAAAAAAGCTAAAACTGATTTAATTCAACTACTGCAATCTTCTACAAACTTCTAAGCCATTGACTGATTTGTATTTTAACAAGACACTTATTTTGTGGGACTAGTCAGCGCAGCAAAAAAAGCAATCTTTGGTAGCACCAGACGGACATCGTCACTGATGTTCTCACGTGGTGGTGCCACAACAGTCAATTCGCAAAACGCACTTGAGCTTAGTGATGTCCTAACTTGTGTTAGAGTCATTGCAGAAAGCGTGGCATCACTTCCTTTGTCTATCTATGAAGATACTGCAAATGGTGGTGAGAAAGCCAAAGATCATCCGCTTGAAGAATTGTTGCGCTGGCAGCCCAACCCAGAAATGACAAGTTATGACTTGCGCATGTGGATGATGATTGACGCACTGCTGCGTGGCAATGGATCAGCACAAATTATAAGGGATGGATCAGGCAAAATATTAGAGCTTTGGCCACTGTATTCATCAAAATTGAGTGCAGAAAGAGCAAGCACAGGAGAAGTTATATACAATTACCCTGATCCAGACGCAAATAACAAGGATGGAAAAGTATATTTGCCAGCAGATGAAGTGTTGCTGATCAGGACTTTTTCTTCAAATGAGTTGTTTTCACCATCACTTATTGACACTGCAAGTGGAATGTTCAGTGCATCCAAAGCAGCAGAAGATTACACACGTGAGTTTTTTCAAAATGGAACAACACTGAGTGGTGTAATTGAATTTCCATCTGAAATGGATGAAGAAACATTTCAGCGATTAAAAGAAGATTGGTCAGAAACATACACTGGTGATGGAAATCGTCACAAGACACCAATCTTAGAAGGTGGAGCAAAGTTTAGCCCACTTGTTCTCAACCACACAGAAACTCAGCTTTTAGAAGCAAGAAAGTATAACAGAAGTCAGATTGCAGGTTTGTTTAGAGTGCCAGCACACTTAATAAATGACTTAGAAAAGGCAACTTTTTCAAACATTGAGCACCAAGACTTGGGATTTGTAAAGCACACTTTGCGTCCATGGATGTGCAATTGGGAGCAAAAATTGCGTCAAACACTTCTTACTCCAGAGGAAAAGAAAACATATTATTTCAAGCACAACACAAATGACCTTTTAAGAGGTGATTTGGAATCAAGATTTAAGGCATACTCATCTGGAATACAAGGTGGCTTTTTAAGTCCAAATGATGTTCGCAGAAAAGAGGATGAGAAAACATATGAAGCTGGTGAAACTTATTTGGCCAACTCAGCACTAAGGTCTGTTCAAGTTTTGTCTGAGGCAGATACATCCACCACACCAAATTTAACAGAATAGATGAAATTTTATACAATAGCAAAAGCAGAAACAGAAACAACAATTTATATAATGGATCAAATTGGTGAGTGGGGAACACAAGCTAAAGATTTGATTCAAGATATTGCAGAAATTACAACAGACAAGATAAATTTGCACATCGATAGCCCAGGCGGCAGCATCACTGATGGCTTAGTTATTTACAACGCACTCAAGTCACACCCAGCTGAAGTGGATGTTTACATTGATGGCATTGCTGCATCCATAGCATCAATCATAATTCTTGCTGGAGATAACATTTACATACCAGAAAATGGAGCAGTTATGGTTCACCTTCCAATGATATCATACATGGAGGGTGCAAACAGAATTGAGCTTGGGGATGCAATGGATTTGCTGGTTCAATATGAAAAGGTGCTCAAAGGAATTTATCAACGCCACACAAGCCAAGAAGACAAAACAATATCTTCATGGTTTGAAAAAGACACATGGTTTTTTGGTCAAGATGCAGTTGATGCAGGCTTAGCAACTCAAGTTGTTGACAAAGTTAAGATTGCTGCAAAGTATGATGTGGCAAAATACAATTTTACATCTCAGCACCCTGCTGGGGAAGAAACAAACAATAATACAGAAGAAAAACATATCATGGAAAAAGCAGAAACGCTAACAAATGAAGTGGATGTTCTTACTCAAGCAGTGGAATCAAAAGATGTTGAAATCAACTCTTTGAAGGAAAAAATTGAACTCCTTCTCACAGAAGCTGCAGAAAAAGAACAGGCACAGAAGATTGAGTTGGAAAATGAATTGGCACGTAAAGAAAGCATCCAATGCTTGGCAGAAAAATACGATGTTGAGAGTGATCTGGCTGAATTGACAACAACTGCTCTAGCAGAAAATTGCAGTGTTGATGATTTCAAGGATCAAATTCTTGATTTTGTTGCACAACGTCCAACTGCAAGTGCAGTAAAACCATCCTCTAAAAAGACTTTAGAAGATCCAATTGCTTCACTTCGTGAGGAAATTTTGAACGAATCAAACCCAGTAAAGAAGAACTTGCTTGCACGTAAGCTTCGTGAATTACGCTAACCCAATAGATTAAATATAATGTCAACATTATCAACAACTGAGCTCATCACAGATGTGATGGATGCTTTCAAAGTACGTTTTCCAATTCTTAACAACCTGTCTACAGACTTTTCTCAAGACAGTGCACGACTTGGACAAACAATCACAGCCCGCATCGCTGGGCTTCCAACTGTCCAAGACTATGGCGCAGATGGTTATGAATCGAATGCAGCAGATGCAAACGGCTTAACCACTGATGTTAATGTCACTCTTAATCGCCACAAGCACGTGCCTGTCAAGATTGATTATATCGATCAAATCAGCACAAAGCGTGATCTGTATAATGAAACCATTGGCAACCTAGCATACTCACTTGGTCGTGAAGCATTTGACCATGCAATGGGACTTGTTACAGCAGCCAACTTCAGTCAATCTACAGTATCTGCAGATGCAGCAAGTGACAAAGATGTCCTTGATGCAATCACAGCAGGCATGAATGGTGTTGGTGCAGCCCCAATTGGTCGCTATGGCATTGTTAACTCTGCTGTATTCAATGCGCTTGAAGCTGATCCACGCATCTCTTCTGGTGATTACTATGGCCAACGTCGTGGTGCCAACTCTTATGGCAACCTCAGCAATGTCTCTGGTTTTGAAAACATCTATGAGTATCCAGCACTTGTTTCTGGAGCTGGCAACCTAAGTGGATTCTTTGCAACACGTGAAGCTATTGTTATGGCATCACGCCTACCAACAGATGTTGAGCAGCTTGCAAATCGTGTAGGCATCCCAAGCATCTCCAAGGTTGACACAGTAACTGATGCAGACACTGGTTTGAGCCTCATGGGTATCACATGGCAGAAATCTGGCGTTTTTGATGTCTACACAACCCTTGTTTGGGTGTATGGAATGTCTGCTGGTTCGCAAGGTGGAGCTGCTGGAGCACTATCTGACTATGCTGGACACCGCCTAGCATCTGCTTAAATTAAACCCCAAAGAGAAATACAATGGTTAAGATAGTTATTGATTACGATGCCAAGAAGGTAAACTCCAATCCATCATTGGTTTACATTGGAAATGACAATGTAGAAGCCAAAGATGCTTTTGAAAAAGCAGCACTAAAGACAAAAGGATATGTGGAGTTTCACAACCTTGGGCTTGCTGTGAAACGCAAGTTTGGAGTTAAAAAAGCCCCAAGCACTAAAGCAAAATCTAAGTAACAATTGTATGTCTGTTCAACTCCTATCCATTCTTTTGATTGGATAGGAGTTTTTCAGGCAAACCTGAAGAAAAAATGCAACCATTATCAATTAAGAAAACAGTAGATGATTTGGCAGTTGAGCCAATCACAGTGGCTGAAGCAAAAAACTTTTTGCGCATCACTTCATTTTCTGATGATGATTACATTCAAGGTGTGATATCTGCATCACGCCAATCAATTGAGAAGTCAACACGCAGATCAATGGTAAAGCAATCACAGCAACTTGGCTATGATCACTTTCCAACACTTTATAATAAATTCATAATTCCAAATCCACCAATCACACAAGTTGATTCAGTCAAGTATTACGATGTTAATAATGTTTTGCACACTTTAGATGCAACTGACTATGTCTTGGACAATTCAGGAACAGGTAATGCTCATCTTGGGCTAACCGATGATTTCAGCACACCAACATTAAGCTCTGATTACAAAACACCCGTGCTGGTGAATGTAAGCACAGAGGCATATAAATTAGATGCTGCACTGAAACAAGCAATGCTGCTGCTGGTTGGCAACTTCTATGAGATGCGCATTCCAGTCAGTGTTGGTGGTGTCCCATTCAAAATGCCTTTATCTCTGGAGCATTTGATATCTCAATACAAAGTTAGCATTCAAATTTAAAAACATGGCAAACTATAAAATATCCCAATTACCTGCATATGATCAGCCAGTTGCTGCAGATGATCTTTTGGCAGCAGTAGACACTTCATTTGGCACAACTAAGAAACTCACAACTGCTCAGCTTTTTAATGATGCAGGTCTAACAGGATTAACAACAGCTGATTCAATTGATTTCAATGCAGGTGCTGCAGGTGGTGAGCTGTCTTGGAACGACCAAGAAAAAACACTGGACTTGGTCACTGGATCAGACAATGTCACTATTCAGCTTGGTCAAGAGGTGACTTTATACGCTAGGAATAACTCTGGAGCAACAATGTCTGACGGACAAGTTGTCATGATAAGTGGATCTCAAGGTAACAATCCCACTATTGCTTTAGCGCAAGCAGATGCAGTTGAGAATGCTAGAAAAACAATTGGTGTTGTAACACAGACTATTCCAAACAATTCAAATGGATTTGTAACACTAATTGGTAAGGTTCGGGATTTGGTTTTGGACGATGGCACTTACAGTGAAGGTGATGTTGTTTACCTTAGCGACACCGCTGCTGGTGGTCTTACTAATATTGAGCCAGCCATTAGCGTTGAGGTTGGTCATGTTTTAGCAACCAGCAATGGGGGCAATACAAATGGAGTACTTGAGGTGCAAATAAACAATAATGCTGGAACAGGTGGAACAGTATCCTCAGTTTCAGTAACAGGTGGCACTGGCATCACATCAACTGGTTCACCAGTGACAAGCTCTGGAACAATTAATGTTGAGCTTGATGCGGCAACGCAGGCAACCTTATCAAATGTTGCCACCAACACAGCAGACATTGCTACAAACACAGCAGACATTGCTACCAATACAGCGAACATTGCTACCAACACGGCAGCCATTGATACTAATACAGCGAACATTGCTACCAATACGAGTGGTGTTGCAACAAATACAGCAGCCATTGCTACCAATGCTGCTGACATTGCAACGAACACTAGCAACATAGATACTAATACGAGTGATATTGCTACCAACATGAGGCACATATCAACTATCATCGACGACCTAGCTACCAATACGAGCAACATAGCTACTAATACGAGTGATATTGCTAACTTGGAGGACTCTACGGAGTCTATTGCTACTGTAGTAACTGGACTTTTACCAACAGGAACAGGAGATAATACAGCTAAAATTCAAGCAGTAATTGACGCAGTTGCCGCAGATGGCGGCGGCG
>Ga0115572_10005032_pt1 | contig 10208 bp, 9 predicted proteins | sample COGITO_mtgs_1206_FD_88681 | JGI IMG/M metagenome (GOLD analysis project Ga0115572, IMG submission 88681) | Pelagic marine microbial communities from North Sea - COGITO_mtgs_120607 | ecosystem: Environmental > Aquatic > Marine > Epipelagic | place: Germany:Helgoland, sampling site Kabeltonne... | reverse complement strand
GGGGGGTGGCGTTGATATAGAGTCTGCTCATCGCGTTGAAAGCTATGCAGTTGAAAATTCTATCCCTGTGGCTACTACATGGAATGGTGCAGATCTTATATCTTCTGACTGTCCTGTTTATATTGGCCGCCCTAATACTTGGGGGCAAAGGTCGTCAAACATATTGATTCAACAGGCTGACTTGGTAATTTGTTTGGGGACGCGCCTAGGTTTACAGCAAACAGGATTTAACTGGCAGGCTTTTGTTCCAGTGGGTAAAGTTATTTGTATTGAACTGGATAGCAGTGAACTAACTAAAGGACATCCAAATATTGATTTACCAATTCTAGGAGATTGTAACGCGTATATTAATCGATTGACTGAAGTGGTGGTAAATAAAGATTGGGAGTCTTGGCTGGATTTCTGCGTCCAGACAAGAGCCGCAATACCATTGGTTGAAGAGGATATAAATGAGGATTTTGAGGACTTTATAGCTCCTCAAGATTTTGTTACTGCATTGTCAGACTTGATGCAAGAAAATGATGTGTTAATTCCGTGCAGCAGCGGAAGTGCTTTCACAACAGCGATGCAATGTTTTCAGCAAAAGAGAGGGCAAAGAATTATTACGAATAAAGGCCTTGCTTCAATGGGTTATGGCCTGTCAGGTGCAATTGGCGCTGCTATTTCTTCTGGATTACGAACAGTTCTGTTAGAGGGTGATGGGGGATTTAGTCAAAATATACAAGAACTGGGCACGATAGCTGCTCAAAACTTAAATATTAAAATATTTATATTTGATGATGCTGGCCACGCATCAATTCGAATGACTCAAAGGAATTATTTTTCAGGGAAATATATTGGCTGTGACAGAGCAACGGGCTTGGGACTTCCAAATTGGGATAAAGTCGGAGATGTGTGGGGAATAGAAACTATGCGTCTTACAAATCTGAATGAAATCGGTCAGACAGAATTTCAGAGTTTATTTAATAAAACAGGGCCAGCAATATTTATCCTTTCTATCTGCCCAGATCAGACGTACTTTCCTAAGATCGCTAGTCGCATGTTGCCTAATGGTTCTATGGAATCAAACCCATTGCATGCGATGTCACCGCCTCTTGGAGATATTATTTCTGAAAAGGTGTTTAAATACATAAACCCTCCGGAATATTAAAAAACGTTATCTGTTTAGTTTCGCAAGATTTTTTGGGTGTCTAGTTGTTATATATAGAATCGGCTAAGAGCTAATAAATTATGAAATTATTGATCACAGGTGGAACTGGATTTTTTGGTCGCGCCCTTCTTCGTAGTTGGCTTAGAGATGAAGTATGTGGTTTAAGCGTCCCAGAAGTAACTATCGTAACCAGATCGCCAATTAGTTTTGTGGAACGTTATCCTGAATTCAGTTCTAAAAGCTGGCTAACTCTCCATAAAAGTAATATTCTTGATTATGAAAGCTTGCCAGTAGATGATTTTTTCACTCATATATTGCATGCGGCTACCGAGTCAACGGTTGGCCCTTCTCTTCCAGCGCTGCAGCGATATGATGAAGTCGTTAATGGCACCCGTAATATCCTTGATTATGCTGTAAAAAACAATGTCAAACGTGTTCTCTTGACTAGTTCTGGAGGGGTATATGGCCCTCAGCCTGAAACGTTGGAAGAAATTCCTGAAAGCTATTTGGGTATACCGGATCCTCTGGACCCGATGAGCGCTTACAGCATGGCAAAGCGAGCATCAGAACATCTATGCTGTTTGTACAACGATCGCTATGGAGTCGAGTCAGTTGTTGCTCGGTGTTTTGCGTTTGTTGGACAAGATTTACCTCTAAGTGCACATTTTGCGATTGGAAATTTCATTCAAGATGCCCTTTACAACAACGAAATCAATGTAGCTGGCGACGGCACTCCTGTGAGATCCTATATGAACCAAGCTGATTTGGCCGATTGGTTGGTCTGTATATTGGATAAAGGAGTTGCTGGGCGTGCTTACAATGTCGGTTCTGACCATTCCATTTCAATCTCCAATCTTGCACATCTTGTCAGAGACATATTGAGTCCAAATAAACCGGTAGTATTTAGGAATGGAGATGGTGGTTTCCAAGACCGAAATGTTTACATACCTGATATCACTAGAGCAAAACGCGAGTTGGGGTTATCGATAAATATTTCTTTAAGTCAATCGATTCAGCAATTTTTAGATTAAGTGATTCAAAATTCCAAAAACGCTGCTCTTTAACACAGTGCCCAACGCTAGATTTCAAATCTTAGTTGACTAATTTTAAAATTATACCAACTTTGTCGGCACAAGTGAGAGCTTGCAGGGGTTAGACTCTTGATACAAGGCCTTAGCGACCAACGCTTTACCCGTGGCAGATTCTCCAAGAATGAGTAAAGAGGCGTTAGACTGAGCAACTTGTTGAATGAGCAGTTTAACCTGCTGCATGGGCCGAGTTGCCTAACAATAAAAAATCGGTAATTGACATGGCTCTATCCATACGAGTTGGGATCGTCAAAATACCGACATATACAATTGAGTGCAGGTAAAACGCTGAGTTACTTTGTAACCAAGTGTAGCTGAGACTAATTGACCTTTTGCATATAGTGCATATCCAATGGAATTTTTTCCCAAGACCCACGAATATCTTTCAACATCGACTGAATATTTTGCACAGTATCCGCATCATTTTTGAAGCTGGCTCTGAATAATTCTTTGGTCATATATTGATACAAGGAATATAAATTGTTGGCTAATTCTCCCCCCGTTTCCATATCTAAACATTCACGCATACCGTTAATAATGGTAATGGAACGAGTACTTTGTTTACTTCGTAACTCAAAATTGTTGTTTTGGATAGCACCAACAGTCATGCTCATCGCCTCGATTGCACCATCAAATAACATTAACATCAATTGATGGGGTGAAGCATAGGAGGTTTGAGCATCATTTTTAATCTGGCCATATTTTGCCAAGGCTGCGATAGCATTCATAAAGTGTTCCTTAATTGCGGTAGATAACACTTATATTATCGGCAGAAAACACACAAACATTAACAAATTTGATGTTATTTTTAGCAAGCTTTATTCGAACTAATTTGATGCATTTCAGACGGAATCTGAGCCCAGCTTTCTCTCACAGTTTTAAGCAACAATTGAATCTCTTTAATGGTTTCCACGTCAGATGTTAGGTTGGCCTGAAAGAGCTTCTCAACCATGTACTCATATAAATCATGGAGATTACTTGGTAACTCACCATGACTCATATCTAAACAATCTTTTAACCCATTAATCACAGCAATAGATTTGCTAATCATCTTACCTTTTAACTCGTAATCTGAACGCGCGATGGCTTGTAATGCAACACCAATAAAAGTTATTGCACCATCAAATAGCATCAATGTTTTTTCATGAGCAGAGGCAAACTCTGCCTGCGCATCATGTTGAACACTGCCATATTGCTGAAGAGGGGATCGTCTAAACATCATAAAATATCATCATTTAACAAGGAGATCACAACATGATCATTTAATTTCAATACAAATAAATTAATATTAAACCAATTAATCATTACTTTTCGTAAATGGTAAATTTTCTAATTGCGATTCCAGATACTCCTGTGTGGATTTCATTTCAGCCATTATCTTACTCATGGTACTAAATTGCTTAGTGTACCTCGCCTCAATAGACGACATCTTCGTATCCAGCGCCTTTTGGTCGCTGGCTAGCTCTGATGTTGTTTTCGAATAACTGGTCTCTCGGAGCTTAACCACACCATCATAGGCGAGGTAGGCCGTTATTTGGTTCACCAAGTCTCCCGCAATGCCCCTATTGGCAAAACCTATAGTAGTTTGATCATCTGTATTGGCGCTAAACATTTTAGTGATGTCGTCATAATAATTGGTCAACGCTGAACTTAACGTTGTTTGGTTCACCGAGAAGGTTCCATCCTTCTGTAGCGAGATACCAATGTCCATTATGTTGTCCTGGGTAGTTCCCGGTGTTGTACTGTTAGTAGTTAAAAAACTACGCATCTTGCTTCTAATGGCCTTCACCGTAGAATCAGTTTTGAGGCTGCCCTCATCCGTGGTTGCAGAGCCAGCTGCAGTAAGGCCTTTAATCACACCTTCAAACGTATTATAGGCATCTACTAAATTTGTAATGGCTGCTTTGGCTACAGTCGTATCCCGCCCTACTGATAACACCACAGCACTGGCTGAAACCTCCATAAGATCGAGCTTAAGTCCAGGTACCACGGCGTCTATTTGATTAGTTGCACTAGAAATAGCTAATCCATTCACGCTGAGTGTGGCATTTTGTGCTCCTTGGATTTTATTACCATCACTTCCCGTTGTAGTATCTACAGTTGAAATGGTAAGCGCAACATCGCCGTTGGTTGTTCCGCCAATGGTGCCTTTGGTCATCTGCGTATCACTTCCAACGTCACTGGTTATAGTGAAAGCCACTCCACTACCAGAAACTGCAGCAACTGTGATTCCAGATACAGCATTTACCTGAGCGGCAAGCTGGACAATTGTATTTGCTGAGCTCGAAGAATAGGCCTGTGTGTAAGTAGTACCTCCAAAGGTAAATGACGCACTACCCCCATCAACAACAGCAGCACCGAGTGTATAGGTATCTACCTCCTGTGTATTTGTGGTTTGTAAACCAAACACAGAGTCCGTAATCGTCAGCGCGTTATCACTGCCCTCAGGGCCTTCAACGACAATACGGAAAGTACCACTACTAGTCTCTACAAGACGCGCAGAGACATCAGCAGTGAGCGCATTTATGCCTGTAACGAGATCTGCCAAGGACGTGCTACCCGCTGCTAAAGTAACCGTTTCAGCTGCAGCTGAACCCACTTGGATGACAACCGTTGCTGCTGATGTGCCGTTCTGGTCAACCGTAGAAGCACCTATCCCTGCAGTGGTATCTGTAGTTGACACAGTGAGTCCCGTGGATCCATTGCTTGTTCCACCAATGGTGCCTTTGGTCATTTGTGTATCACTTCCAGCATCTTTGGTAATGGTAAAGGTTGTGCTGTTAGTGGCAACTGCAGTCACTGTTGCCCCAGCAGAGCCTGCATTTATAGAGGCTATAAGCCCGTTCATTGTCGTTGCGGAGTCAGTAAGAAAGGCCTGGGTGTAAGTATGGCCACCATAGGCAAATGACACGCTCCCACTGGCGTTGACAGCAGAATTAAGCGTATAGGTGTCTACTTCTAGCACTTCTGCGACGGCATTCGTCTGATAAACATCGTTCTGCGCCAATTGACTCACAGTGACCTTGTAAGTACCCGGCTCTGATGTGCTGGAATTAAATTGAGCGTTAAGCTGCGTTGGGGCTGAGTTCGAAAAAGTAGAGAAGTTAAAGTCCCGCTTATCATCTACGGCTTGGAATGCCGCTTGCAGCGTAGTGAGGGAGGATTTAAGCTGAGCCATGCCGGAAACACTGGCCTCAACATCCTTAGTCTTACGGTCAATAGTGGCTTGCTTACTGGCTTTTTCGGCATCAACTATGGCGGTGACTAAGGCTTTAGTATCGAAACCTGCACCAACACCCATAGCATTTAGATAGTCAACTGCCATAATCCCTCCCTTTCCTGACCCCTTTGCCGCAGAGCCATAAGTGGCAAGTGTTTGCCGTTATATAGAAATTTCGTTCTGTATCTTACTTAAAGCAAAAATCATGCCACCTTATAAGCACACTGATTAATTGATCAATTCAAAAGCAAAAAAAAACAGCGTCCAGTTATATGACGCTGTTTTTGACTTTACAAAGTCTTTGCTGTGTTTAAGTCCGTTTGTTAAAAATAAGGCCCATCATTTGGTCAATATTCTGCATTGCTTTGAGCGCTTCAACACTGGGCATTTGCCTTATAAGTTCACCCGTACTTGAATTGGTGACTCTTACTATGTCCTTCCCTGTTTGAGGGTCAGTGCTAAATACTACAGCCTGATTACGCGAAACCATGGCTTCGTTTAATTCACTGATTTTAGCTTCAAGCTCGTTTGATGAAATAATCGGTTCTCGATTAATGTCAATCTTTGGAGCTGCAGGTACTGGCTTTGGTTGTTCCTTTTCTACCGCCTGTACCTTTGCAACGGGTCGGTCATTACCGACTTGAGTATTCACTATCTGAGGAGCTACTTGGGGATTCGTTGCAACTGCTTCGATCACCATAACAACCTCCTGTTGGGTTAATCAATCTAATAAGGGGCGTAAAAAAGCTCACGACCCCAAACTAGATTACCGGTTTACTTTAGCAGTGACAAGACGCTTTGGCCTGAAGCATTAGCTTGCGCTAACATTGCAGTACCCGCTTGCTGAAGCACTTGAGCCTTAGCAAGGTTAGCTGATTCAACGGCAAAGTCTGTATCTTCAATACGAGATTGCGCAGCTGACTGGTTCTCCACTCGATTCATCAAGTTAGAAACAGTGTGGTCTAGCCTGTTAGCTACTGCACCTAGCTCACTTCGATAGGAATCTACTTGTGCTATTGAAGAATCAATGGAACTCATTGCTGCGCTAGCACCAGCGGCTGTCAAGATACTCGCGTTTGCACCATGATCTTGTGTTGTTACGAGCGCACCCGCAGTGAACGCGGTCCCGTTAACAGTACTTTCGATAAGAAGATTTGTGGACGCTGAGGTTGTAGCCGAAAGATTAGTCGTCCCATCATTAATTTGAAGTGCTAACTTTTCCATAGTCGTTGCTGCGTCGGTATCAAAGTCTTGCGTAAAATCAGTGCCATTGATCGTTACTGAAAGCGTCTGGTTAGCAGCAGCTGCTGTTGCAGTGTATGTGCCTGACTGCTTTGCGGCAGCTGCGTTTTCAGTCGTACCAGCGAAGGCTGCAGTTGAAACAACTGCCTCTGAATCATTAAAGACTTTTAGGCCAGTCGACGTCCAGCCTGCATTATCCGTTAAACTTGTTAACGTTAGAACAGTACCCGTAGCGGATGTAGCATGGATATCTTCCTGGTCAGCAGTAATTTGGGCCGCCAAAAGTTGCATGGTTGCCGTTACACCTGTATCGAACTTTTGAGTGTAAACCGTGCCATTTACTTCCATTTCCAGAGACTTGGATGCAGTCGTGGCTGTGGTAATTGTAAACGTGCCTGCCTGCTTAAGTCCGGCACCATTCTCTCCTGTATTGGCAGTGCTAGCCAATTCAACAACAGCAGAGGTACTATCAAAAATATCCAAATCGGTTGCCTTCATTGATTGAAAGGTCATTGAGACGTTATCTGTAGCGCCATCTCCAACTTGAAAAGAGACGCTTGTTGCAGAGTTGAGCATATTAGTGCCGTTGAAGTCCGTCTCTTTAGCGATCGAGGTAATTGCAGCCGCCAAAGCTTGGAACTCCGCGTCCAGGGCAACACGATCAGAAGCAGAATAACTGCCACTGCTGGCTTGAGTCGCAAGCTCTTTCATGCGATTTAGCATAGAGCTTGTTTCTTCCAATGCGCCTTCCGCAGTTTGCAACATTGAGATGCCATCGTTGGCATTTCGAATACCTTGATTCATTGAAGAGATTTTAGATTCCAAAGAATGAGTGATTGCTAAACCTGCAGAATCGTCCATGGCTGAGTTAATACGCTTGCCAGAAGACAGACGCTCCATGGAAGTTTCCATCGAAGCGCGTGAGGTTTCTAAATGACGTTGTGCAGTTATAGATGCTACGTTTGTGCCGATTACCATACTCATGATAATTACTCCTAAAGTAAATAAACCAACCCTATTTCTATACGATTCCCGAGCTGGAAATCGCTCGATTAAGGCCGGGTGGGAATAGCCTTTGGATTAACTATCGGCTAACTTTGGTTGAACTTTAGGAATTTTATGATTTTTTTAAGTATCTACCCGATGATGTAAGCAGAAATATATGATTCACAGCGCTGAACTCATACAGAGTCAATATTAATAGGGTCAGGATCAATAGGGTCAGGATCAATTCTAGAAAGTAAGACCCTATTTTCTTAGCCGCATCACAGATGATTGAATTTTATTAGAAAAATTAACGCCAGTTAGATTCCCAAGAGGTTTAGAATTAAGCCCCCTAGCAGTCACCATTGTCAGTCAACTGCAATTTTTGTTTTAATTAATGTAGACGATTGACCTTGAAAATAAGGTAAAACGATTACTTTGCCCCCCAGCTCATCCATTAACTTTCGGCCCTCTTCAATTTGTGCGTCGTCATGACTCTCACTTTCCATCAAAATAGTTGGCACTATATTTCTAACATTTTTAAAAGGTGTGTAATCTTGCTGGCCAACAACCAAGTCGACAAACTCTATTGCATTAGCCAGCTCTAAGCGCTCAGAAAAATCAAGAATAGGCGCTTTACCTTTTTTTGCCAAAACAGCCTCATCTGACACTATGCCAACAATAAGGCGGCCTTCTGGTCCAGCCATTGCTTTAGCGTTTTTTAGCATCATAAGGTGGCCTCGATGAACTATATCGAGGACAAAGTAAGAGTAAACTATGTTCATTTTAATATACCTTTGCTTCAGTTGGCCTAGCTAGATTCTTTTTACTATACTGGACTAAGTTTGTTTAGTGCTACCATCAGATGATCAGCTAAATCTGTAGAACTTTGCCAAATGGTAGGTTGGGTCTCAAAATCCAAGGTCAAGTGAGGCGTTTGAGGTGGTTCTACACTCAGGTCTAAACCCGCAACGTTGATGAGTTCTCCATTTTCATACCTTTGATAAATAGACTTGGGGTCACGACGACGCAATTCGTATAAAGGTACTTTTAGATAAACTTCAAAATAGTTTGTTATGTTTTCACGATTCCATGCATATAGTTCATCGAACATCGATATTGTGGCGATCACGACTATAAAACCCTGTTCGGATAACAACCTGCACATTTGTGCGTATTTTAGCGCGAGCGTCATTCTTGCTTTTCGGCTGTGAGTATCTAGAACATCTTCAGAGACTTGCAAAAGACTACGCAATATATCCCCATCCAATAATACGGGATGGGATCCACATTCTTGTAGACGCTGAATTAACTCTTTCGCAAGAGTTGTTTTTCCAGCTCCTGATAAGCCTGTAATCCAGATCACTTGGCCCGCCATACACAATCTCCGACATGGGTGCTATTGATTGATTTGTAGTGGCTTGATCATGTTTGGATAGGTGTGACATTTAGCCAACATATTCCAGCGATCAATCAAACCTGACCTGAGGTATAAATAATAACCTGATTTCATAAACTGTTCTGCATCTTTGCGCATTCGTTGAGCCATCCTTACTTCAAAATCAAACATTTTATCCAGCATTGGCCTTATTGCTTTAAGGTCTGCTTTAAACTGTTCTACGTTTTGCTCTGCGTATCCAAACCTGACACTAAATGGGTAGAAGAGCGTGCGAAGTATAAATTGGTCATTCTCAGTAAAAATTGACCCCAATTTACGTTCAATTGAAGTTTTACCAAACGGTTCCATCCCATCTTTTTTAAAGTCAGGACTGCCTGGATCGCCCCACCATTTTTTACCCTGAGCTGTCATCTCATAAAGGCTCTCTGTTTCTTTAATACCTAACCAATCACACAAAGCAGGAATGGTTTTTTGGGGAGACTCTTTTAAATCCTCAAGACGCACTCCAACGGCCTTTTGTTTGAAATAGATAATATTATCTATCTCAAACAGCATTGTGATGATTTTAGTCGAAATATCAGCATATTCATTATTATGAAAGCTATTTCTAACCCAAGATTCACAAGTCTGTATGGGCTCACGAACCATCATGACCCAGTTAGCACCCGGAACTGATTGTACAAAATTTAGTTTTGCGTAATTATCTGGGTTATGGATATGATAAAAAATTAAATTTTTAAGCTTATGAACTTTCAAAGCCTTCTCATAGGCCATGTGTACTAATTTAAAGAAAATACTAGCGTCAAGGCAATCATGAAGATCCATCAGGCGCTTTAGTTCTAACCTAAATAAGGCTTTATCGACCCTAAGTACTTCGTCTTGTTGACCTCCAAGATTAGCCATCCCCTCTTTTTGACCCAAATTAGCAACTAGCTTTCTACTTTTTGACTCAATTGGGTCTTGAGCTGTGGCATCAAATAAAACTTCATAGATTGTAACAAAACGATCTACCATCTTGCCCCATCCACCTGAAATTATCGTATCCCACGTGGAATAATTAAAGAACTCACTGAAATAAATACTAGGCATTGTAGATACTTCTGGATGTCCATCAATAAGGCTGTG
>Ga0115572_10005027_pt1 | contig 10217 bp, 3 predicted proteins | sample COGITO_mtgs_1206_FD_88681 | JGI IMG/M metagenome (GOLD analysis project Ga0115572, IMG submission 88681) | Pelagic marine microbial communities from North Sea - COGITO_mtgs_120607 | ecosystem: Environmental > Aquatic > Marine > Epipelagic | place: Germany:Helgoland, sampling site Kabeltonne... | reverse complement strand
TTATAAACGAAAAAAGCTCTTGATAAAATCAAGAGCTTTTTTGCAGTGGTGATAGCTGGAATCGAACCAGCGACACATGGATTTTCAGTCCACTGCTCTACCAACTGAGCTACCGAGCCAACAACAATAAAATCAATAACTTACAGAACACTGGAAAGTTGTTACACTACGAAATACATTACTGTTTTTATCAAGAATGAGTAATCTAAAGTAGCTACAATGTGTTCTCTATATCAAAAATCTTAGTTAAATAACTATCATAAAAAATACACACAAAAGATAAACTCATCAACTCCGAAAGAATATTGCTATATAGAAATTAATTATTTACTTGATGAGAAATATACTAGTACTTTGTTTTGTTCTTTAAGATATGTAGTGAAAGGAACTTTTTTGATTATTGATTCAACTTCATCAGTAAATAATTTTTTTACTTGGAGAAGATTTTCTAATTCTTTACGCGAATCTTGAATAGAATTAAATTGAAATTTATAAGTACTTTTACCAGTTAGGTTATCAGGGAATTCGCACTCTAAAAATATTGGTTGAGTTTCCATAACCATATCTCTAGGGCGGACATAAACATCTGTTATTGCTTTACTATTACGCCTTAGAAACTCTAACCTTTTTTTCTCTGAGACTATGCTGCTATGATGCAAAAAGTTTCCAATAAATTTAGCTTCTCCGATTACTTTTAATGTTGAATTCTTTGTATTAAATCCAATATTTTTTAAATAATTTGAATAATACTCTTCACCAAGATCTGATGCATTTGTATCTATAAACAGCGAAGCATTGATTTTTTTTGATATTTCATCATACTGAAGTTCAATCCTGTTTACTTCAAATCTTAGAAAGACTGGTGAATCTTTTGAGATATTTCTTTTCATGACGCCTTCTAGTCCTCCAAAAAACTCTTTAATTTCGCTCCATGAAGGTCTTATTTCTTTGGAAAAATTGATCAAAGCGTGCCTTTCAAATTCTCTTTCTTCATATTCGCCATAAGTTTTTGCAGATAATACCGCAGAGGTTGATACATCTATAGCCTGCGACCTTAGCCTATAATAGTTGTTGTAATCAAAACTTTTTGTCGTGCCTACAAGAACCTTTTTTTTGTACCTTTTAAAAAATTCTTTATAGTTACCATTCAATTTTTTCTGAAAAATAGTTGATAATTCGTTGAAATCGTTTTTTATTTCTTCTTTTTTTGATAAGAATCTTGTTGGAGGTTTAACATTATACAATTTGTCATTGAAAAAAAAATCATTCATGTCATTAAAATCATAAAAAAGCTTATTTGATATAAAATTATAGCATAAAGATGATGCTTCAGGTCGAATAGTTATACCTCTTATAATATTAGACTTAGGACGTGGATTATCTGCATATAGATATTTAAAAAGAAAGACAGCATTTGCATTTTCAATATAAGTTAAATAATTGCCGTAACCCTCAACACTGCCAATACTACCTTTGTTATTAATTTCAATTGATTGTTCTTTTTCTAAAAATTTTGTTCCAGTGTCTACTTGTTCGTAATAATTAATAACTAATTTTTCTTTTTTCTTAAGAGGTATGATTTCTCCTAAATAATTGGGAGAAAATTCATCCACTAAATAATCACAGAATTCTGTGAAATATGGTAGACTTAGTGGATTAGAAATTTTTTCATCTTTTGCAATATTGTAGTCATAAATGGTCTTTGCTGTTTGCGTGATTTGAATTAAATCTTGAACATCATTGCAACTAAAGATGAAAAAAATAGTAGGGGTCAATAGATACTTAATTATTCTTACCATATCATTTCCTTTTTCTAATAAAACATATTTACGTTTACGCAAAAATAATAATATTTTCTTATTTAAAATAATAATATTAATCGCTCTTATATATGATATTTATTCTAAAAACTAACTTCAGGTTGAATCAACCCAAGGTTGATTTAATAATTTCCCAAAAAACTTAATCCATTAAATTTCTAATTTTTACAATATTGGTTTACTATTTTTACACTACTGTTTTACACTACTTTGGGATTTATGGGGAGAGAAGTAATCTACATCTCTTGAAGAGGTATTTATCGTCTAAAGAGAACCTCAATACATTGCCTGATTACACTACTTTTACACTACTAGTCAAGGAGTATCTAAATGTTAATATTACTGAAGTTACAAAGGGGAATGGTGATTTTCAGTCCACTGCTCTACCAACTGAGCTACCGAGCCAACAACAAAAATTATAAGATGATGCAAATGATTAACAGACCTAATCAATTAAGCTTCAAAAATTAATATATTTTATTGGTATTTCAACTTTTCTTATGAAATGATTTTAAAAATTAAAAAAAACACTTTATTGTTTTTGGATTTTTATTCAATCACAAGTTAATGTAAATATTGATTTAGCAATCTTAACTTCAGCTCCATTTTAACTTTTATAAAACAAAACAATGCGAATGCAAGAATTAGTTATAGCGACTCATAACAATGATAAAAAAATAGAGATGCAATATGCATTAAAAGATTTAGAGGTTAAAATTTTATCTCTTGATAGTTTCCCGGAAATTGGTGAGATTGAAGAATCAGGTTCTACGTTACTTGAGAATTCTTTCATAAAAGCTAAAGAGGTTTATCGGAAAACAGGAATACCGACCTTAGCTGATGATACGGGTCTCGAGGTAGAATTTTTAAACGGAGCTCCGGGGGTTTATTCAGCTCGTTATGCGGGGGAAAATGTCACTTATAAAGACAATGTCAAGAAGTTACTATCTGAACTCGCTGGTGTAGAAAAAAAATTAAGAGTGGCGCAGTTTAGAACTGTGATTAGTTTTTTCAGTGCTAAAAAGGAACTTTGGGTTGATGGAAGTATTGAAGGTACTATAACTGAAAAGCCGATTGGAGAAAAAGGTTTTGGTTATGATTCAGTTTTTTTTGTGCCTGATAGATATTTAACTTTTGCTCAAATGGGAAAAGAAGAAAAAAATAAAATTAGTCACAGGGGTTTAGCTTTAAAAAAGATGGTTAGACTTTTAAAAGAAAACATTTACTAAAAAAGGGAGGTTTTATCGATCAAATCGCTATTGTTTAACTAAATAATAAATCTTGTTTAAAAAATATAAATATCTTTTTCTCTTGGGCATTGTACTGGCAATGGCTAATGCGATATGCCCATATCAAAATATATACGCTCAAGGAGATTCTGCAACATCCTTAAACACTGAGGAACGCAAATTATTTCTATATATTCCAGAGTCTAAATTCGTTGTGAATCCTTTTCCTAGTTACATTTTTAATTTAGTACAGCCGCTCGATTCATCATCTAGCCCTAAAGGTATTTTAAATATTAAATATGATAATTTGAAAACAGATATCATTCTTGCAAAAGATTGGAGCACAATTACCATTAAGCAATATGTTGACGGCTATTCTTATAAAATTCCTTTTACGGCTGACGTGGAATGGTATCTAAGAAAATATAATGAACGCAAAAGTTATGCTAAGTTCATTCAATTGGTACATCAATCTGCGAAGGATGGTACGAGCAAAAGAAAAGGACAGATGATGGAAGTTGTCGGCATGGACCTTGGAAATCTCGGGCGGGCTTCTTTGAGCTTAAATGGAAACGTTACAATAACTGGGAATATGATTTTTCAAGATCAAGAGTTAGTGAGGTCTTCATTAAATCAAACTCAAAATACACATCTTGAATTTGATCAAAAGCAACATCTTAATATCCAGGGAAAAATTGGAGATAGAATTACTGTAAATATGGATCAAGATTCTGAGAGACAATTTGATTGGGAAAATAATATTCGAATTAATTATGAAGGTTTTGAAGACGATATCATCCAAAAAGTAGAGGCGGGTAATATATCTTTATCTCTGCCATCAACAAAGTATGTAACCTTTTCAGGAAAAAATCAGGGTCTTTTTGGTATCAAATCAATCTCAAAATTGGGGCCAATTGATATCACGACAATTGCTTCAATTGAAAAAGCCAAAAAAGAACAAGAAGAGTATAAGGGTGGAGCGCAGTCAAGTACTCAGCAAATCCGTGATGTTGATTGGATAAAAAATAGATACTTTTTTATCCATCCTTGGTTTAGAAACGGTATTGATACTTTGATTGTTAACAATTTGGCAATAAACGATGTAAATATTCCTTCTTTTTATCCGCTCAAAAATGGCCTTCATTACCTTGGGAACCTCGTAGTCAAAAACTTTGAACTCTATAAGTCTATTAATACAAATGATGCTGGAGCTGTGACAGGTACGGCATTTATTAATCCGCTGAATTCGACTGATTCTCTCTATACTGATGATAATGAGACTGGAAATTTCATTCGATTAGAATCCGGAACTAATTATGAAATGAGTGCCGATCTAGGTTACATAAGATTAAGAGATATGGTAATGAATGAAATCCTTGGTTGTTCTTTTACCCTGGAAGATCGAAATACTGGACAAACTGTTCTTGAAGTTGGGGCCCCAGCAGATTCGCTCGGAACAAACTTATCGTTGATGATGCTTAAACCTCGAAATAGCCATCCTAATCACCCGAGCTGGGAACTAATGTTTAAAAATGTTTACTACCTTGGCACAACGCAAATAAATCAGGACGGCTTTGAAGTTAACCTAATTAATAAAAGGTCTACTCCTGAAAGTGAGCGCGATAGAACAACAAGCTTACCATATATTACACTGTTTGGGTTAGACAGTTTAGATGTTAATGGAGTTCGTCAGTACGATGAGATCATTGACTTTCAATCTGGGAATATAATCAATATGTTAAACGGCGAATTACTAATACCCTCCTTGCATCCTTTTGCTTTAATAGATTCACTAGAAGGTGGGAATAGTGTTGAAGCTTTGAAGAGTCAACTTGGTTCAGGAAAGATGTATACTTCTTCGATATCTTCGGAAATAAATAGTGACAATAGATTTGTTATCGAGACTAAATACAGTAACCAAAGTTCGACTATTAACCTGGGATTTATGTTGGTTGAAGGTAGTGAAGAAGTTGTTCAGAACAATATTGTTTTAAAAAGAGGTATGGATTATCAAATAGATTACTTCACAGGAACTATCGTTTTAATGGGAAGTGCAGCTGATGATCCAAATGCTGATTTAAAAGTTCGTTATGATAGACATGAAATTGTTTCATTTGACAAAAAAACTATATTTGGTACACGAGCTCAAATGGATTTAGGCGAGAAGTCATTTATAGGTGCTACGGCACTTTATTATAATCAATCAATTATGAATCAAAAAATTGAAGTTGGTTATGAGCCAACTCGAAATTTCATATGGGATTTGAACGGAAGGTATGAATGGGAATTAGATGGTATTACTCGTTTATTGGATCGTTTTCCTATCATTGAAACTGATAAAATGACGAGTTTATCCATTGAGGGTGAAATTGCTCAAGTTCTGCCAAACCCCAATTCAATAAGTAATTCGGCAACTGGAGACCCAAATGGTGTTGCCTTTATTGATGATTTTGAGGGTTCTAAAAGGACCACTTCACCATCTATTCAAAGACGTTTTTGGAAACAGTCCTCTGCTCCAAATTTTTATGATACAGAATTAAATATTTTTGGAGGAGAATATTCTCAAAGAAACCGAGGTGAATTATTTTGGTACAATCCTTATATACCTGTAAGAACACGAGAAATTTGGCCCAATCAGTCAACTTCGGTGCAAGCTGGAAATGAAACCACAGATGTTTTAGTGCTACGATATCGTAAAAGATCCCATCAAAAAAATATAGATAATGATTCATCCTGGGTTGGTATTTCAACTTCTTTATATTCAGGAGATTATGATCAGACTCAAAGTAAATTTTTTGAAATATGGCTTAAAGGGAATGAAGGAAATCTAGCAATAGATCTTGGTAAAATAAGTGAAGATTGGGATGGGAATGGTATTTTAAATACAGAAGATATTCCTGAAGCTGGATTAACACTTGGTAATGGCTTTCTTGAAGATCCTGAGGATACCGGACTTGATGGCTGTTTTGATGATTACGAAAATGGTTGGGGTGGGTGTTTAGAAGACAATACTTACCAATTCTACGTAGAGCAAAATGAAACTAATATTATTAATGTTGGCTATGATGTCGACCCTTATGATCCGAATGGAGATAACTGGAATTATGATCAGGGGAGTAGTAACTATTCTAAAGCGAATGGAACTGAAGGCAATGGAACTGGTTCCAAAATCCAAGAGGGTGGGAAGTATCCAGACACTGAAGATTTAGACCGTTCAGGGTTTATTGACAAAGTGAATGATTATTTTTCTACAAGTTTTGACCTAACGGACACTACTTATTTAGCTGGACAAACAGAAAAGAACGGTATAGAAACTGGATGGAAATTATTTAGAATACCTCTTTCAGATTTTAAGAACTCCGGTTCTACTGAATGGAATGAGATTAGGTATATAAGAATGTCAGTATCTGGTTTTGATTCAATTTACTCGTCTATTCAGGTTGCAAAAATTGAAATAGTAGGTAATGAATGGCAAGAGTTAGGAGTTTTTTCTCCCTCAAACGATAGTGAAGACAACAATACGGTAAACTTAAAAAAAGAAAATAAAATTTTAAATTCTTCTTCTAGTTTTTCAATGGATAATCACGATACTCCCTCATTTCAAATTGCGGTTATCAATACAGAGGATAATGCGGAATATGTTCCTCCTGATGGAGTGCAAGGTGAGTATGATAGGATTAATCAAATAAGATCAAAAGAACAATCGCTCGTGATGAAGTTTGATAATTTGCCTCCGCTGCATTCTGGGTCTGCTCAAAAGACACTTTATACTTTAAATGATGATCAAAAAAGAAGTTTCATGACGTATGATTTAATGAAGATGTATGTATATGGAAATAGTCAATGGATGACCTATCTTAATACAGATATTGAACTATTCCTTCGCTTTGGTCTTGGTGATGATTATTATGAAGTAACCCAACCTGTTTACAGTGGCTGGGATGAAGATAAAGGCAGAAATAGTATTGAGCTTCAACTGGATTGGTTAGCTGAATTAAAATTAAAAGATTCTACATCAGTAAAAAGGTATAAGCAGACAGATGTGTTTATTGACTCCGCTGATGTAAAAAGATATTTATATACTGATGATGAAGGAATCCAAACAGGAAAAAGAATTTATATCAAAGGCAAGCCAGCATTAAACAGAATTCAGTATTTTATAATGGGAGTAAGAAATACATCGGACGAGATTGTTGATGGTGAGGTCTGGGTTGATGAATTGAGGCTTAGCGGTGTTAAAAAAGACAGAGGTGTGGCGATGAGAGTCCAGTCTTCTCTGAAACTTGCAGACTTAGGTTCTGCAAACTTTACATATAGTAGGCAAGATGCAGATTTTCATCGATTACAAGAAAGATTATCGAGGGGGACAAGTACAGCTGAAAACTTTAATGTTTCTGGGCGATTAGATTTACACCGTTTTTTACCGAGGTCCTGGGGGTTTATTTTACCCGTAAATGCTTCTATCAGTAGTGCAACAAACACACCAAAATATTTTCCAGGAGAAGATATCTTAGTAGATCAAAATGCTGCTCCCGATACAATCATAGCACAAAGTCAAACTATAAGTTTTAGTGCGTCATTGGGAAAAACTTCAAAATCAGATAATAAACTAGTAAAGTATACGATTGATAATATAAAAACTAACTTCAGCGCATCTCAATCAAGATCTTCAGATATAACCTATACTCAAAAATGGTCAGAATCGTATTCAGGAAAGGTTAGTTATAGTTTACCTTTTGGAAGAGATAATTATGTAAGCCCTCTGAAGTGGGTAAAAGAATTTCCGTTGGTTGGTTCTTTAAGTGACTGGCAAATTTATTATACTCCATCCGGATTTAATACAACTATGAGTTTTACAGAAAAACTATCATGGAATGAGACAAGATCATCAATAAGGTCTCCAGATAGTTATAACTTTGGCTTGAGTAGGAATATGAACTTGGATTATAAAATCACAAATAATTTAGCAACAAAATATGCTTGGACAGGTTCTAGTAAATTAAATGATTACAGAGGATATGCCTGGGTTGCTTTAAAGAACCTCGACCCAGGTTTGGTTACAAACGTGACTGAAACGATGAATACAACATACAGTCCTAAATTTTTACAATGGTTAAAACCAAATTTGAGTTATTCTGCTAGCTATCGCTGGACTAATGATTTATCTAGAGAAGGACAAAATATTAGTTCAAACCTTAGATTTAATTCGAGCTTTACAATCACTCCAGTTCAAATACTTGAATTTTTTTATAAACCGCCTAGAAAACAGAGCAGAAATAGTATAAGGTCCAGGGGCAGTAGATCGAGGTCACGATCAAGGGCAGCTAAACAAAATGAGAGTTCAAAGAAAAAGAAAGAATCAAAAGAAATTAAGTCTCTTACCTTTGTTCATGGTATAGTAGATAAAGTAAATCCAATATCTTTAAGCTATACTGAAACATTAAATAGGTCCTCAAACCAAGTTATTGGCGATGTGCCGGTAGGTTATAAGTTCGGTTGGATGCCAGAGCATGGTTTAGTTCAATCTTCTGAAGTAGGTTCAAACCTTGGTAGTTGGGACCATAAAAGAGATGGTTCTGTTCGCTCAGGGATTAAGCTTTCTAGATTAATTACTGTTAATTTTAATTTTTCTCAAAACTTTTCTAGTGTTATAAGCGGTTCGGGAATTGAACAACGAACAATGTCAAGAGATTATATTGCGGTTGATGAATTTTTTAGTACTGGCATGCCTTTCCCAGGGTGGAGTTTTAGATTAGCTGGTGTAGAAAAATGGCCAATAATTAAATGGGTAGCAAAGTCTGCTTCCATTGATCATAGTTATGCTGGGAAAGAAACTCGATCTTGGCAGTTCGAAGACATTACGCCTGATAATATTAATTTTTTTAAGTTAGCCAACTTCGTTGATGACAATAAAGATTATGAAAGATCTTCAAGGATTAACATGAATTTTTCTCCTTTAATTGGTTTTAATATGAGTTTGAAGAAAAATATTTCTGTTACGTTTAGACACAACCGAAACTTATCATTAGATGAGCTTCCAACCGGGCTTACAATAAGAAAAGATCATAGTTATACATCTACTGCATCTTATACACATAGAGGTGGAATGACTATACCATTGCCTTATTATGGGAATATCAAATTAAATAATAATATAAGTTTTACTTTAAATTTCGATATGAATGATAGCAAAGAGTTTAAATCGGGCGATAAAATAGATCTTGAGGAAGGCGCATTTTCATCAAATTGGAAAACGGGTTTGAGGATTTCATATCAATTCTCAAATAAGATTTCCGGGGGTTTGAGGTATGAATACAGAGAAAGTGATAGTCGAACAATGGGGGAAAAAGTGGACAGAGATTTTGGTTTTGACATTAACATTGCGATAACAGGGTGATGCGGTTAATAATAATAGTTTTTATTATATCAATGGCCAACCTCGGTTGTGAAACTGTTATGCCTATTTTTAATGAGGATAAAGCATTTAATCATCTTTTAGCTCAATGTGAATTTGGTCCAAGAAATCCGGGCTCAGATGGGCACATGAAGACGAAAAAATATATATTGAATTTTGTTCAGGAAAGAGCTGACACAGTTATTGTTCAAGAGTTCTCATTTAAAAGCGCTCTTGAAAACAAAAACCATAAAGGAACAAATATTATTGCTAGGGTTAATCCAACAAGTAATACTCAAATTCTAATTGGCGCGCATTGGGATACCCGTCCACTAGCTGATCAAGACGAAGACAGTAGAAACTATGAAAAGCCTATATTAGGTGCTAACGACGGTGCATCGGGTGTAGCTGTTCTTTTGGAATTGGTTAATCTATTAAAAGCTAATCGCCCCGATATTGGCATTAATTTCGTTTTTTTTGACGCAGAGGATAGCGGCGTTTCTGGTGAAAATGAAAGCTATTGCCAAGGGTCTATTTACTTTGCGAAAAATCTACCGATAAAAAATATAAAAGAAGCAATAATCTTAGATATGGTGGGAGATAAACAGCTCTCTCTACCCATTGAACGGAATTCTTTAAATTTTCACGGTCAATTAATTCGAAAATTATGGGATAGGGCTAAAACTTTAAAACTAGATGCTTTTAAAGGTGTAGTTGGTCCTTTGATCTATGATGACCATGTGCCATTATATCAGTATGCGGGAATACCATCGA
>Ga0115572_10005026_pt1 | contig 10219 bp, 13 predicted proteins | sample COGITO_mtgs_1206_FD_88681 | JGI IMG/M metagenome (GOLD analysis project Ga0115572, IMG submission 88681) | Pelagic marine microbial communities from North Sea - COGITO_mtgs_120607 | ecosystem: Environmental > Aquatic > Marine > Epipelagic | place: Germany:Helgoland, sampling site Kabeltonne... | reverse complement strand
CAAATATCTACAGAATTTATCCCAAATACTGATTATGGAGAGGGTTGTAAATATTCACTTTTTGAACAAGGAGTTGAATGTACAAAATGGATGAGAAATAATTGGGAAAAAATTAAAAAAGAAACTTAAATATTTAAAGGAAACTGAGAATGTTATCAAATAGTCAAATCAACCAATATAAAAATGATGGTTATGTTATTCCAGATTTTAAAATGCCTGAAGAAGTATTATTGAAGATAGAAAAAAGACATACAGATTTATTAAATAAACACCCTGAATTTAAAAATTACTGTCCTGCAATTTTGTCATACGATGAAGGGTTTCTGGATTTTTGTAAGAATGAAAAAATTTTAGATTATATTTCCCAACTTATCGGTCCTGACTTTGCTCTTTGGAATTCAAGTTTTTTTGCAAAGCCAGCAATTGATGGTCATGCTACACCTTGGCACCAGGACGGACAATATTGGCCAATAAGGCCATTAGCCACTTGTACTGTTTGGCTTGCTATTGACGATTCCACACCAGATAATGGATGTCTTAAATTCATTAAGGGTTCGCACATAGATCAGAAATTGAAATCTCATAATATTAATAATAACAAAAACATAACATTGAACCAAGAATTAGCAAATGAAGAGTTTGATGAGACAAAGGCGGTAAATTTGGTTTTAGAAAGAGGTCAGATTTCTTTGCATGATGTGTATTTAGTTCACGGTTCAGAAGCAAACAATTCCCCCAATGCAAGAAGAGCAATGACTATGAGATTTATGCCTACCTCAAGCATATTTGATCATCAATTAGTTAAAGATAAAAACCTTTTTTCAAAATTGAATGTAAACAAGTATTCAGACAGAAAAATATATCATATGAGAGGTAAAGATATTTCAACGAAAAATAATCTGACATTTTCATGATTTTTTTTCATTAAGAAAATCTTTATTACAAAAAACTTTCTGATTTTTCCATTTCATTAGTAAATAAATTACTAAAGGTAAAGAAATGAAAAATTTAATATTTATATTAACAATATTTATATCAATAAATTCAACATTATCACATGCTTCTAATCTAAGAAATAATAACTGGGGAGTCGTAATAAATGTTAAGCCGATAAGCCAATCTAGTACTTATAATAAACCAAGGCTTAAAACAGTTTGTTATGAAAATAACAATTTTAATCAAAGAACAGCCAATATGATAATAGGTGGATTAGTTGGAAGTGTAATAGGAAATCAAATAAGTAATAAAGATGGTGCTGGAACTATTGGCGCTGTTTTTGGATCATTAATTGGTGCTGATAGAGCTCATTATCAAACAACTTCTAATTGTTATGAGGAAACATTCTACACAACCGAACATTACAAAACAATTTCACATTATAAAATTAAAGTAAGAACCAAAAATGGTTATCGGATGATAACTTCACCTCATTCATACAACATTCACGACATAATACCATTAAATTAAAGGAGAGAATAAATGATTAACAATCGTTTTTTAATCACAGTTGCACTAGGTATAAGCTTAGCATCATGTAATATGGCTGAAAGGTTACAATTATCTAAAAACAAAAATACTGCAATTGAAAATAGAATTACATCTATTAATCAAGCAAGTTTGACAAGAAATTATCAAAAATGTGTAGAGGATGGAAAGAAAATAGATCATTTAGCTTCACAAGATATGGTTAATAGTAAAAGTTTATTTTATAAAAGTGCAAATATACTTACTAAGTGTGAAGAAATGATTAGCAATAATAATCATCTTGTAAGTGAAGAAAACCAGATGAAAAATTTTGCTTTAAGCATTCAAAATTTTCTAAAATCAGGAAATATTAATCAAGCTAGATTAAAATTAAAAGCTTTTAAAAACAAGTTTAACAAGGGTTTAATGTATCCTGATGGGTCTGATTTTATTTCTAATATAGAAATACTTGTCAATTACCAAGATCCAAAAAAAGAATTGAATTTAGCAATGGTTAATGCAAATAAAAAAATTAAAAATGAGCTCAAAAGAGCTTGGCATTGGTCAAAAAAATAAGGAGAGATTAAATGACTTTTAGATTAACAAAGTATTTTATTATTTTAATAATATGTGGTTCAAATTTTATGATTTCAAAATCTGTATTTGCACTTACCAACAATGCAAATTGGAAGCCCCAAATAGTAGAAAAAATGTATATATTACCTCCTAAGCAGTTAAATAGAGTATTGAACAATGATTTTAAATCTTCTTCATTAGCAGCGACACTTAACAACAAAGATTTAAAAATCAAAACCAGGCATGGAAGAATTAAAGAGTTGAATAATTCTATTTTGACTTTTGACGGAGACGAAAAAATTGAATTGCAGCATCAGTTAATTGTTGAAAAAAGAGATTATATTAAAGATATGCATCAATTATTAAAAATGAAAAAAAAAGAATTAAAAATTAAAAAAGAATTTTATAAACAGATCGAAAATAAAATGAATATAAAAAATGTAGCTAATAAACAAAATCAAAATATGTTTAAAAAAAGAGAAAAAATTATCAAACGTACATCTATTTTAGATGACAAAATTTTTGATAATTTGCTTATATCTTCTGGAGATATGACCAAATACTCAGAAGCTTATTCAAAAAATAAAAATGCAATAATAATATTAAAGAAAGCTATTGCGAAACATCCAATGTCAAACTTTAATGATAAAAATAATTCACCTAAAGACAAAATTAGTTCAATTAGAAGTTATATTGAAAATATTGAGACTGAAACTGCAATAATTGAACTAAAAGAAGAAATGCTCAATTACATGGTTAAACTTGTTGCTCTTGACGCAATGAATTTAGCAGAAAATATCTCATATATAAATGACGATAACAACCAAGCCCCAAATTATAATGACCCAAATGACGCGCTTGAATTTTTTATTAATTAAATACAAGGAGAAAAAAATGAAAATTAAAATCATGTTAACTATGTTATTATTACTAAACTTTTTAAATCCAGCATTAGCAACCTCAATTGAGAATATGGAAAGAACTAGAGCTGCTCTAATTTCAGTCATGCTAGACGCAAATATGAATGCAGATAAAAAACAAAATAAACTTAAAAGCTTTAAATTAAGACTTCTTGATAGTGAGAGAATTGTTATTAATGATAAAAAAATTATTCAAAACCCTGACCGATATACGATTAGAGCTTTTGAAGAATATGAATTGTCATTTTTAGTTCACGCTTCAATAGAAAATAATTTAGATATATCTGATCATTGGTTTAATCAAATGGGTTTGACTACATCTAACCTGGAAAACACTAGATTGATAACAAAATGATAAATCAAATTACATTTGGTATTAATAATATGTCCCAAGTATTAAGTTTTTTTCTTGGTATATTAGTTTTAGTTCTTGGAACATATGCAATTTTAACTGGAAATCATCCAAGTGTTCTAGTAAATTGGAGTTTATCTATACTAGGTTTATCATTTGTAATTTGTCTTTCATTACTAATGTTCTTTTCATTGTATTGTATTTTTCAATTGTATAAATGTAACACAAAACTACAACAATTTTGGCTCGAAACTGGTATACAGTTAACTAATGGAATCTCTACTTTAGCGTTGACATATACTTTGCTTGGAATAAGCCTAGGTATTGGCGAGTTATCAATGTCAAAATTAGATATCAGCTCTATAAATGAGACCATTGGAAATTTAACAAATAAATTTAGTATGGCTTTTTTAACATCAGTAATTGGTTTGCCATTATCAGCTTTTTTAAAGTCAATTCTAATAATAATTCATGAAAAAAAGAACGTAAAAAATATTCAAGAAAACATTGATAATAAACTAATAGAAAAAAGGAGTAATATATGAAATTTTTAATATTTAATTTGATGGTATTAAGTTGTTTAGGTTACTTAATCATGGGAAAACCAAACGAAAACTTCATACAATGGGCATCCAAAACAAAAGAAAAGGTATCAAATTTATCTAGAGAAGATTTTTTAGAAAAAGTAAATAATGCTGTCAAATCTAATAATCATGAAAGTAAAGCAATAGCTAAAGATAACAATAATTTTGAAGAAAAATATAGCGAAGAATTATTGAAAATGATTAAAAAAGAATTATTAAAATTTGATAAAAAGCTTGAAATTGCCTTACAAAAATTACCTACCAAAGATAATATTAGTATAAAGAAAAATAGTGAAAAAAATAATGCATTAGAAGCTGTTAATAAACAAACAAAAAGTCAAGTTATTCAAGAAATCACTGACAATGATAAAGATCTCCAAAATAAAAAAATCTTTATGAGCAATTCAGACAGGTCGAATGCACTTGCAGAGTTAATAACTGATATGGAATTAAATAGTTTTAACGATTAAAAATGAATAATTATGAAAAAAAATATCTGAAACTAAATTATATATTGTTTTCTGTTTTTTTAATGATGATTTTTATTAATAATTATTTATTGAAATCTGATTTTAATTTTAACAAAAAAAATACAAAAAAAACACTGGATATAAAGTTAATAAATATCTCTTCAAAAAATGTTCAAATGGATTTTAACGATTTTTTAGAAATAACTCAGAACACTAATAATAAAGATAACAATAATAAAATAAAAAAAAAGAATTTAGAAATAATTCCTTTGAAAAATAAACGCGAGTTAAAAGTAAAGTTTCAAAAGTTACTCAAAAAAGATAAAAAGTTAGATACTTTAAATAATAACAAAACCTCTCCTTTGGTTAAAGAAAGAAAACAAAAATTAGATATACAAACAAAAAATATTGCAAATGTTAATAAAAATATTTCTAAAGGTAAATTATTATTAAAACATAATAAAAAATTTGATATTTCATTTAAATGGCCTTTTGATAATACAAGTCATAATTTAATTTATAAAAAATTATCTGAATGTCTAAATGTTAAAACCATCATTTTGAGTGATAAAGGTGTCTTTTATTCTATGGATGGTATTATTAACAAATACTATTTTAATAATAAATTTTCACCAATATTGAGAGCACCTAATTATACATATGTAAATGCGGAGACTTCCAATATAAAAAAAATAGAAGAAAAATACAATTTGCCTATTGGAGGTAAATTGATAAGAATATTTGATATAAACACTGATGCTTTTATATTAGGTAGATTTGAAGAGGAAGCTATTAAAAGATCTTTAAAATTAGATAAATTTGCTGGCGAATATAACATTATAAAAAATGAATTATATTTAACAAATTTGCAAATCAATAATGTTAGAATTGAGAGCACTATCAATTTGTCATTGTTAAAAAAGGGTTGTTAAAATAGAGAATAACTAAAATGTTTCTGATTTTTATATATTAATAATTATATAATGATAATTAAAAAAGAGTTAAATAATATAATGAAAAAATTAATTATATACTTTGTAAGCAGCTTATTTATTTTTATAAACTCAGCTGTCTCTGAAACTTCTAATAAACAAATATCCCTTTTTTCGTTATATGAAAACACTTTAAACAATCAACCTAATGACGATATAAGAGGTTGGCTTGAAGTATCAAAATCTTCTTTAACTTCAAGTTTATCAAACTTCAATTTTAAATTAGAAGATGGTGATCAAATTTTTCAAAAAGAAAATTTTGATTTTATAAAAACAAGTGAAAAAATAATTGAAAATAATGATATTATTACTAATGTTCTTCCATCTGATATATTCATTATACTAAATTTAAAGATATTTTCTAATAAAAATAATACTAAATTTATTAAAATAAGTTCTGATATTTATGATATTGATGAAAACGCATTCATTAGTTCCTGGTCTCTTCCGATTAAAAAAGTTTACTATAAGAAAGATTGTGACAAAATTTGTCAAAATTTAATGCTTACTGAAAAAGTTGTTATTTTATCAACAAAACTAGGTGAAAACATAGCTAACTATTTGAGTTCTTCCTTTAGTCAAGAAAAAGAAATAACAGCGTATTCTAATAAATATATTATAAATTTAGTTGGCCTTACAAAAGATAATAATGCTAGAGTTCTTGATTTACTTATTAACGAGTTTCCAGGCTACGTTGAATTGAAGGAAGAATCAGTATCGAATAATTTTCAAAAATGGTTATATTTTTCTTCAGAAAAGAATAATAAAATTACTTACTGGCTAAAATCAATTGTTAAGAGAATTAACAGATCAAATCAAATTAATCTTCAACTATTGATTGAAGGAAAAAATATTATAATACAAAATTAATTTTTTTATTAATAAATATATTTACAAAAAACTTTCAAATTTTTCCATTACATTAGTATGAGTAAATTAACTAATTATGAAAATATTAATAATCCTTTAACAGAAGTTGCTTTAGCCTTAGCAATGGCTTTTTTTTCAATTATGATTTTAAGCATTTTTGCTTTGTCAAATGTTTCAAAGAATACTGAAAAATCATTATCATTAAATAATAACTCAAAAATTAAAAGTATTGAAAAAATAAAGAGGATTGGAATTTATTTTTATAAAAATAAATTTTATGATTCAGATCAAAAATTATTAAATATCAATAAACTCAATATTAAAAAGCAATATTTATTATTTATTCCAGCGGATATAACAATTGATAAGTTGTTTTCAATTAAAGCATCAGTCAATCAAAACGATATAAAAGTGAGTAGAATGCCTGAAGGAGTAAGAAAAGATTTAGAACTCGAAACGGATAGGAGATAAGAATGAGATTTATAGTTACTTTTTTTAACCTTTTTTGTATTATAATGTTATCAAATGTTGCATTTGGAAATGTAAAAATAAACAATTATTATAGTAAAGGCGATATTAAACGGTTAATCATAGCTAATGCTAAACTAACTAAATATGTCTCACCTTCCTTAGGACTTGCATTAGCTGAAACTGAGTCAAGTTTCAATCCAAATGCTGTGAGTTCTAAAGGTGCTATTGGCATTATGCAAATAATGCCATTAACAGCCAAAAAAAAATACGGAATTGAAAGATTTAGGCTTTACAACCCAGAAATAAATATAAAAATTGGGTTGCACTTTCTAGATAGCTTAATAAAAAGATATAAAGGTAGGGTAGATATTGCTCTATCCCATTATAATGGTGGTTCTGCGGTAGGAGTATGGCCAAAGGTTAAAATAATACCTGTTACTTACTCATATGTTGTAAAAGTATTAAAAAAATCGTCAAAATTTAAAAAATATAATCAAGATGTAATTATAAACGTTAAGCCACAAAATATAGTGTTTGATCCTTATAAGGAGTTAAATAATAACTTAGATTCTGTTGATCAATGGTTAAAAATATTTGATGACTATAAAAAGATTTACAATTAGAATATTAATTTATACATCATGAGGTAATATTTTTGTCAAACAATCAAAATATCTACTCATTTCAAGAATGGAAAGAGTTTTCTATGGAAAAACCGGATGAAACTATTTTTGTTTCATTACAAAACGTCATAAACAATTCTGATCTTGATGGAAATTTAAAACATAAAAAAGAAAATGTATATAAAGTTTTTTCACTTTTAATTACTCATAATTATGGCTATTTAATTTATGAGTTAACGCATTTTCTATATTATCTAAATCGTATTAACATTCCTTTTTATGAAGTTATGATTTTAAAGCCATTTTCTTTGAAACAAAAAATACTAATTTACAAGGAAAATATTAATGGAAATCAGATTGAATTCTTAATAAATGGAAAACAATTCAATATTTCTTTTAAAAGGTTAGATGTTTTACTGGTGACACTTGATTTTATTGAAGAGTATATTGGTATTAAAGCATTACTTTCAATTTGTAATCAGTTAGAAAAGTTAGAAAATGATAATAATTTAAAATTATTATCAAACAGAATATCTAAAATTATTTATGAATTTATGAAAGACAAATTACCTTCTGCTCATACACAAAATTATGGTCAATTAATTTCTGATGAACTTATTATTTTTAAAAATGAAAGGTTTGACGCTCTTAATTCTGACGATGTTGACGATGATTTTATTTTAAATTTTTGGATAAGAGTTAATACTGTGTATGAAAATATTTCTCTAAAAACTTTTAGGACAGCTTTTGGGTTATGTCTTAAATATAAACATGCTATGGATATATCAAAAATTTTAAATATCAATAATTCAGTTGATGGTAATAACATTGAACAGTGGTATGAAGAGAAGTTTTATGGAGATACTGATGAAGACAAATCACCTTGGGACAATTCCTATTCAAAATTTGAAACATTAGCGGATAAGATTTTTGAAGATGATGAAAAACTCAAAGATGGAATATCATTTTTTGAAAAATTACAAGAGCAAAATATTAACTTGATAAAAAAAAATGAAATTGAAGAATTAAGGATATTTAGCTTTTATCCAGATTTCGTTAAAAAAATACCCTTAAGTTTTATTAGAGATATTACTTTTTCAAATTTACAAAATAAATTAATCGAATCTGAAAGACGAGGGAAGTGTCAGAAGTATAAAGAAAAGCTTTTAGATTTTAATAATTCTAATCATTATGATGTTTTTTTGAAACAAAATGATAAATTAACTAAGAATTTATTAGTTGTAAAAAAAGTTATTTTTTCATTCTTGTGGGAAAATAATAGTATTTTTTGTTTGGAATTAATAAATTATTACTTAACAGAATCAGAAAAAGAAAATTTTAAAAGATTTATTAGTGAATACGAAGAAACTAACTCGGAAAATCTAATCGGCATATTAACTAACTTTAAATCTATGATTACAAATCTAGATGATGGACTGTTCGTAGAGTTTGAGGATTTAAGAAAACAAATTAATGAATTTAAAATCTTAAGAAAATCTTTTCGAAGAAAAGGTCTTTTTGATACAAATACAGAGAAAAAAATGAATGAGGTTTTTTATAAATCATACAACTTAATGTGTGTTTTTAAAAAAACTATATTTGATTTTAGATATGGTTTAAAAACGATCTCAAATTTAGATAATCAATTCAACTTAGATTTTGATATTTTTTCAAAAAATTTATTATTAATACATGGAGCAAAATAATGGAAAGAAATGATAACCATTTAAATAACACTCTTAGTATATTTGCTATGTTAAATTTCAAAGAAGAAGTAAAAACTACTGAAATAAGTGAAAACAATACACTTAATATAAAAAAAATATGGAATTTAGCATTAGAACCAAATAATAATCAAAAAGAATTAAATCAGATTCTTGCTGATAAAGACTTGTCAGACATTTTCTATAAAATGTTAAAGAATACTTCTTTATTTTATTTTCCAAAAGTCAAGGCAGCTGCATCAAACTATGTTGAAAGAATATCTAAAGATTTTGAAATAACATCTTTTTCATCTAAAAAAAATGATCAATCTATTTATATAAAATTAAAATTTTTTGTTAAAATTGATAAAAAAATAAAATATTTGTATGTTGGAAAAAATAAAAATTTTCTGTCTAAGGAATTACCACAAATGATTAATAATGAAATACAATTTATTTTAGATGTAAATGAAAAGTTTTTTATCTCGTTACAAGACCCAGATTCTGAGATATTCATTAGGTGAAGTCTTTTACAGTTTTAATTCCAACCACACAAAATATTGTTGGTTTTAGAGACATTACAGTTGAAGACATAAATGTTTCTCCAATAGTATGCGTGGATAATAGTTTAACACCTTTGCCTATTAGTGCAGATTATTATAACTTTATAAAATCACCATCTGGTGTCATACAAAAATACACTAAAATCTCCTCTTATCGATTAGATCTAACTAGTTCAATTGATTCAGGTGAAAGCTGGCAATTAGGTTTTTTGGTGGCTCATTTAATTAATCATTTTGGTACTCTAAGTTTCTCTAAAACAGACCAACTAATACCTAATGAAGAAGAAAGCATATTATGGTGTTCAGGAGTAATAAATGCAAATTTAGACTTAAGTGATGTAAATCATATTAAAACTAAACTATTAAATTCAAAAAAAATGTTTGATGATGCCCTTAAACAAAAAAAAATAATTTATTTATGTGTTAGTGAAGAAAATGCCAAAGATGTAGAAGATTTTCTTAGGAAATATGATCATTCATTAAAAAAAAATTTAAAATTAGTTTCTATTAAAAATGCTAAAGAATTATTCGAAATAATAAATTATCAAAAAGTTTTTTTTCAAAATAATACTTCTTTGAAAAAAAAGTCATTAAAAATATTTTCTGCAATCTTAATTGTGATTATTATAAT
>Ga0115572_10005018_pt1 | contig 10228 bp, 9 predicted proteins | sample COGITO_mtgs_1206_FD_88681 | JGI IMG/M metagenome (GOLD analysis project Ga0115572, IMG submission 88681) | Pelagic marine microbial communities from North Sea - COGITO_mtgs_120607 | ecosystem: Environmental > Aquatic > Marine > Epipelagic | place: Germany:Helgoland, sampling site Kabeltonne... | reverse complement strand
GATGCCCAGATCGGTGGTTTTCTTATTGCCCTGCGTATGAAAGGCGAAAGCATCGATGAGATTGCCGGCGCCGTCGAAGTGATGCGTGAGCTGGCAACCGGAGTGAAAGTATCCGGTGATGGTCTAGTGGATATTGTTGGCACCGGTGGCGATGAATCGAATTTATTTAATGTCTCCACCGCCTCGACCTTTGTCGTCGCAGCGGCCGGCGGCCAAGTTGCCAAACACGGCAATCGCTCCGTCAGCAGCAACAGTGGCGCCGCCGATCTACTCGAAGCCGCCGGCGTAAATCTAAATCTCAGCCCCGAGCAGGTTGCACTCTGTGTGCAGGAGTTAGGGGTAGGCTTTATGTTTGCTCCGGCCCATCACAGCGCAATGAAACACGCGATTGGCCCGAGACGAGAGCTGAGTCTGCGAACTATCTTTAATATTCTCGGCCCCATGACCAACCCCGCGGGCGTCAAACGACAGTTGATTGGTGTCTATGATAAGGCACTCTGTAAGCCAATGGCTGAAGTGCTGGGCAGGTTAGGTTCCGAGCATATAATGATCGTTCACTCCGCCGATGGGCTCGATGAAATCAGTATCGCCACAGAAACCTTTGTTGCCGAATTTAAAAATGGTGTAGTCACAGAATATACTATTGCCCCAGAAGCCTTTTTAGGCGAACGCCAGAGTCTCGACGGTCTGGATGTAGAGGATGCCAAGCAGTCACTGGCGATGATTATTGATGCGCTTGGCAAACAGGCTGGGCCAAACTCCAGTAAAGCAGCCGATATAATAGCCCTGAATGCCGGTGCTGCACTCTATGTGGCAGGCTGCGCGGCGGATATGCATGAAGGTGTCGCCATGGCACAGGACGCTATAGGCTCAGGTCTGGCGCGAGCAAAAATAACCGATCTGGCGACCTTTACTCAGGTTCAGCAAGACGGCTAATGTAAAATTAAGAGATTCAAGCATGAGTTCAGATACACCGACCATATTAAAAAAAATTCTTGCCCGTAAGCAGGAAGAAATTGCCGAACGCAGCGCACAGGTATCACTGCCGCAGCTGATAGAAAAAGCCGCAACAGCCTCGGCACCGAGAGGTTTTGCCGCCGCTATTGCCGCAAAAATTGCCGCCGGCCAATCTGGTGTTATAGCCGAGATTAAAAAAGCCTCGCCGAGTAAGGGTGTTATCCGCGAAGACTTTGACCCCGCAGCGATTGCGGTAAGTTATGAAAAGGGCGGCGCCTGTTGTCTTTCCGTTTTAACCGACGTGGATTTCTTTCAAGGCGCAGATGAATATTTAAAAATGGCCCGCAGTGCCAGCACTCTGCCAGTAATTCGCAAAGATTTTATTATCGATCAATATCAAATCTATGAAGCCCGAGCTATGGATGCAGATTGCATCCTGTTGATCGTCTCAGCTCTAAGCGAAGAGCAGCTTAATCAGCTGCATGATGTTGCCCGATCTCTGGGTATGGACGTGCTGATTGAAGTCCACGATGAAGCGGAACTGGATATCGCTCTAAAATTGGATAACCCAATGGTCGGTATTAATAATCGCAACCTGCACAGCTTTGAAGTTTCACTGGAAAATACCTACCAGCTACTCAGCAAAATTCCCGATAACAAAATCGTCATTACCGAGAGCGGAATTCACGGCCCAGCCGATGTTGCCGCGATGCGACAACATCATGTCAATGCTTTCCTGGTGGGCGAGGCGTTTATGCGCAGTGAAGACCCAGGCGAGCGCTTGGCGGAGATGTTTCGCTAGTCTATCTACTAGGCGTACTAGACTTCCTAAATAGCTTAACGAGTGCCAAACACCACCATCGTTTTACCCGTAACCGATACCAGTCCCTGCTGCTCAAGTTCCTTTAGCACGCGACCAACCATCTCCCGGGAACAGCCGACAATACGGCCAATTTCCTGTCGAGTGATTTTAATCTGCATTCCATCCGGATGAGTCATGGCATCTGGCTCTTTGCACAGATCCAGCAATGTCCGGGCAACCCGACCAGTAACATCGAGAAATGCCAGATCACTGACTTTGCGGGTGGTGTCGCGAAGTCGCTGGGCGACTTGCTTACTGATCGCAAATAGAAATGCCGGGTGCTTATTGCTAAGTTCGATAAACTTTGCATAGCTGATTTCGCCGACTTCGCATTCGGTTTTAGTGCGAATCCAGGCACTGCGGTGTTCCTGATCAAATAGACCCATCTCGCCAAAAAAATCGCCGGGATTCAGGTACGCGAGAATAATTTCTTTGCCATCGCTGTCATCTTCAATCATTACCGTAACCGAACCCTTAATAATGTAATAGAGGGTATCTCCCTGGTCTCCGGCGTAAATGATTGTGCTTTTCGCCGGGTATCGGCGTCTGTGACAGTGGGATAAGAATTCTTCCACATTATCAATATGTGGTGTTAGAGGTGCAGGCGCCAATTTGTTTCTCCATTTACAAGTTTAGCTAAATGCCGCTTTATATAGTGTTTATGCGCGACTCCTAAAGGTAATAGTAGTAAAAAAAACCTAATAGCGAGTAAATTTTGCGCACTGCTCTATGGTAATCTTTGCGCTCTTGAAAATGAGGCAAATTATGAAGGCGACAATTAAGTGGGTTGATGGCGTTATGTTCCTTGGTGAGTCCGGCAGCGGGCACTCGGTGGTGATGGATGGTGCGGAGAGTCAAGGTGGTCGCAATATGGGTATTCGACCCATGGAAATGCTGTTATTGGGTCTGGGAGGCTGCGCCTCTTTCGATGTGATGAGCATGCTCAAGAAGAGCCGCCAGCAGGTAACAGACTGTCGCGCTGAGGTTGAAGCTGAAAGAGTTGATGCGGTTCCCGCCGTATTTAGTAAGATTCATCTGCACTTTGTAGTGACTGGCAACGAGCTCAAAGAGACACAGGTTAAGCGTGCGGTTGAGTTGTCTGCTGAAAAGTACTGCTCGGCATCCATTATGATGGATGCGGCGGGCATTGAGATGTCTCATAGTTATGAGTTGGTAGCCGTTTAAGCCCGCAGAGAGCCTGAGTTGATAAGAAGGCCTGAACCCTTGACGAAATCGCAGGCAAAAAAAAGGAACCTGAGGAAGGTTCCTTAAAAAAATCCTTGGATGAATCACAAGAAAGGGGTAGGGGGTAAATCTGTTAAAAGTTACTTCTCAGTAACTCTTCAATGCACGCATAATAAGAATCTCAAAGGTATACTTCAAATGCATTGTTTGCATTGGGGTCATGCATTTTGGTAATGTCGCTGAAATTACCCAGTATTATGGGCCGTAGCGTTTGACTGAGATTTTTATCTATGGTGGATTTTTTAGCAGACAAAAAAAAGGGGCCCAGTGATGGGCCCCTATAAAAAATCCTATAGCAAGGATTAAGAGGGGTTTGGTGTCAAAACGCCGACTTACTCTGTCAGCGTCGCATCTGAATTTTTGAGTTTTGGTGCTTTAATATTGGCGAAGTCATCTTTCGCAATTGCAGCACCCGCTAATCCAGCAAATCCGATTAGTACATATACGAGTGTCATGGTCTATCTCCTTGAGTGTTAACTGGGCCATCTGCCCTATGCGTATCAATATACTCAGAGGTATGTCATAATCCAAATGCATTCTTGTCATCATTTATATGCACTCAGGTAATGACCTAGGCTAACCTTATGAATTTACAGAAATTATCCCGCCTCGACCTAAATTTACTGGTCTCTTTACAGGCACTTCTTGAAGAAAAAAGTGTGACACGTGCAGCGGAACGACTGTTTATCACCCAACCGGCAATGAGTCGAGTACTGCAACGATTGCGTGATCAGTTAGATGATCCGCTGTTTACGCGCACCGGAAATAAGCTGATTCCGACACCCAAGGCGCGGGATTTACAACTGCGCCTGCCGAGTATGCTTGAGGATATTCTCGATATGGTCACCGAGGGTGAGTTTGATCCCGCCGCTTATGTTGGCGAAGTGACTATCGCGATTCCTGAATTTATTGCTATCTCGCTAGCCTCGCAGTTAACCGGCGTATTAAACAAATATGCCCCGGGCGTGGTGCTGTCGATCTCCAGTGAGACTGACTCTGTGGAAGGCGAATTGGCCGACGGAATTCTGGATTTCGCTATCGATATTGAAAAAGATATCACCAGCGATATTACCAAGCGGCACCTGGCTATTTTTAGCCCGACGATCTGGATGCGCGAAGGCCACCCCCTGGCACAAAAATCCCGAGTAACCCTCAACGAAATTCTTGAGTACCCCTTTGTTCAGTACTATCTACTGATCGCCAAGCGAGTAAGTGCCAGAACTGATGCGCGTTTTGACCGCGCGTTGCGAGAGTTAGGGCGCAAGCGCAAGAAAGCTATGGTGACCAACCAGTTGATGACGGCCATTGAGACAATCTGCGATACAGATTGCCTGATGGTTGCAGCAAAGTTTGGTTCAGGAATGGAGCGCGAACTGCACCGGGTTGTCAGTAAGCGCTACCCGGCAGATCTGCCTCACGAGGGCACAGTTCCACTGGTTTTGCTGCAGCACAAGCGAACTCTGGGCTCACCCATGCATCGCTGGTTATCAGAGATTATTGTCGACTTGGCGACTGGCATGGAAGGTTCAGAGAGCCAACTATTGCCACAGGACGAGCCTAGCTAAAGACGGTAGCTGCTTGCGGTCATCGCCGATGAAACCACAGTCATCAGCTTTTTAACCGGACCAGGGAAAGGATAGCCGCCGGCATCGAGGGCGGTCTCGGCATGATGTTTCTCATCGATCAGCATCTGCTCAACAACGGCTCGGCTTTTACTGTCATTGGCAGGCAGTCGATCCAAATGCTCTTGCAGGTGATTGCATACCTGATCTTCTGTGGCAGCGACAAATCCAAGGCTGAGCTTATCGCTAATCAATCCAGCTGTGGCACCTAGTCCAAATGACGCGGCATACCAGAGCGGGTTTAGCAGACTGGGTTTGCCGTCCAGTTCGTCGATACGCTCCTCGCACCAAGCCAGATGATCAATCTCTTCAGCGGCAGCTTCGGCCATCTGCTGACCGACTTCCGGTAACTTCGCTGTGAGGGCCTGGCCCTGATAGAGCGCCTGGGCACAAACCTCACCGGAATGATTAACACGCATTAAACCCGCGGCATGACGTTTTTCCTGCTCCGATAGTTCTCCCTCAGGGATTTCTCTTGCTGGGGAAACACGTTTTGGTTGCGGCGCGCTTCCTGCCAGAGTTCGCAGGGCCTGATCTGCCTGAACCAGAAAATGGTCAATTGCTGAAAGTCTCTGTCTTGACATGCGCTGTCTCAAAGTCTGTTTTAGTAGGTCGGTTAACTGCTGCTATTGTAGATTAAATTTGCCGAACTTAGGTAACAGTTACGCGACAGCCGCCTTGGGAGATTTCTTAACCAGTAAAAACGGCAGGTAAGCAATTGCAAAAAAGGCCATGGCCACCAGCTCAGCAACAAAGATATACATAGGCCAGGGGCCAAACAGATCAAGTATTGATGCGTTGCCAGGTTTGCTGATCAGGTAAAAATAGTTGGCACCAATAGCAATATTCAGTGGATAGAGAATAGCGGAATAGATATTAATCCAGCCGAAGGTAACAAATACGCCCTTAAATCGTGGGAAGAGTTGAAAGGCAAAGATGCTGTGCACCACCAACAGCACCACACCGCCATGCACAATCCAGTATTTAAAAAACTCATTGCTGGGGTAGCCAACATAGAGATCCGGCGTCAGCATCGCCTGAAAGGTACCGACGGTAACCAAAAAGTACATAACCTCTAGACGCCGCTGCTCGGGACGCCAGAATAATAGTGGGGCAAACACCGCAAACAGATTACACAGCGACAGCGGCAGATCGACCAGAAGATTAAAGCGGTCGAAATAAATTTTAATCAGTGTCCAGACGACCAGGGTTAAAAAGATAAAAATCGAAAAGCAGCGGCTGAGCAGCAGATTTTGGGCAGCGTTTAAGTTGCGTACAGACCAGATAGCAGCGGCAGCGAAGAGAGAAAATACCAGCACTGCGGCCAGATGTTGATCGCCAAAAGCCTGAAAATCATAATCGTTGCGAAGAAAACTCTGCCACATGGATACTTTGCTCCCAGATATTAGATTTTTTGTTCGCGCTCTATGGCGCGCCAGGCAATATCCGTACGCTTATAAACATCCTTAAAATTAACTGTTGCTGCCAACTTGTAGGCAGCCTGTTGCGCCTCGGCGACGCTATTTCCCAGAGCCGTGGCGCAGAGTACACGACCACCATTGGTTACCACCTGATTATCAACCATCGCGGTGCCAGCGTGGAAAACCTTTTCGCCAGCAATATTCTCTGCTGACAGACCGGTGATAACCTCGCCTTTGGCATAGCTTCCGGGATAGCCACCGGCCGCCATTACAATACCTACCGCCGGACGCGAATCCCAATCAGCCTGTTCTGTATCCAGTTTGCTATCCAGTGCTGCCAGACAGTGAGCGACTAAATCTGATTTTAAGCGCAGTAGAATTGGCTGGGTTTCCGGATCGCCAAAGCGACAGTTGTATTCAATAACCTTAGGCGTGCCATCAGCCATAATCATCAGACCGGCATAGAGGAAACCGGTGTAATCATTGCCCTCAGCCGCCATACCTTCAACAGTCGGAGTGATAACTTCATCCATCACTCTCTGGAAAATAGTTTGGTCAACCACAGGCGCGGGAGAGTATGCCCCCATACCACCGGTATTAACCCCGGTATCGCCATCACCCACTCGCTTGTGATCCTGGCTGGTGGCCATTGGCAGAACATTTTTGCCATCGACCATAACAATAAAGCTCGCCTCTTCACCATCGAGAAACTCTTCGATAACCACGCGGTGACCGGCTTCGCCAAAGGCATTGCCAGCCAGCATATCGCGCACTGCAGCCTCGGCTTCCTCAAGAGTCATGGCAACAATTACACCCTTACCCGCAGCCAAACCATCAGCCTTGATAACAATCGGCGCGCCCACCTGATTTAGGTAAGCCAGTGCTTCGTCGATATCGGTAAAATTTTGATAGCTACCGGTGGGAATATTGTGGCGCAGTAAAAAGTCTTTGGTAAATGCTTTTGAACCCTCTAACTGTGCCGCGCCTTTTGATGGGCCAAATACAGGCAGTCCACGCTGGTTAAAGAAGTCGACAACGCCGTCTACCAGAGGTTGCTCAGGTCCGATAATTGTCAGGCCAACATTGTTCGCCTCGGCAAAGTCTGCCAGTGCTGCAAAGTCATCAATAGCGATAGCAACATTTTGCAGGTTTGCTTCTATAGCAGTACCTGCATTGCCCGGTGCTACAAAGACAGTTTCAACCTCAGCGCTCTGCGCAGCTTTCCATGCAAGAGCATGTTCGCGACCACCTGAACCGACAACCAATACATTCATCACTATAAATCCACAGTCAAAATTAAAGGCGAAGATTGTACCAGAGTAAAACGACAAATATGCTCAAATGCTAAATCCCTTGGCGAACAATCCATTAACCCCTGTGCCTGCGTAAAAAGGGTATAAAAATAAAAGGAAAGCGCTATCTCACAGCCAACTATTTTCTGGTTCCGACAAGATCTTCGTCTCACTGATAATCCCGCTCTGGTCGCCGCCTGCGAAGCCGGTGAAGTTATTCCTGTGTTTATCCTTGAGGATCAGGCTGATCAACAGTGGCCACTCGGTGGTGCCAGTCGCTGGTGGCTGCACCATGCACTGGAATCATTGAATAAAAGTTTGCACGGCAAGCTCAATATTTTTCAGGGCGAGCCTCAGGCCACACTCGCAAAGCTAGCGGCGGAGAATAATGCCAGCCGGGTATATTGGAACCGCTGCTATGAGCCCCAGAGTATTGAACGAGATGGACTGATTAAATCCAGTCTTAAAGAGGCTGGATTGGACGTGCAAAGTTTTAATGGTTCGCTGCTCTGGGAGCCCTGGCAGGTTCTAAAGAAAGATGGCACCCCTTACAAAGTTTTTACCCCCTATTACCGCCGAGGCTGTCTGCAGAAGACGGCACCAAGAAAGCCTCTGGCCGTGCCAGCCAAAATGCAGCTGCACAAACTTGAGCATAATTTAAGCGTCGCAGACTTGTCTCTACTGCCGGAAATAGGCTGGGATAAAAAGATCCACGAGCACTGGGATATTAGTGAAGAGGGTGCGAAAGATCGTTTGGATGAATTTGTCTTTAATGGTATTCAGGATTATCGCGAAGGTCGTAACTTTCCCAATAAGAAAAATGTCTCGCGACTCTCACCTTATTTTCACTTTGGTCAGATTTCAGTCAACAGCGCCTGGTATGCCGCTAATGATGCGGCAGCGTTAATCGATAATGAAACCAATCTGGATACCTTTTTAAGTGAGTTGGGTTGGCGCGAGTTCTCCTATTATTTGCTCTACCATTTCCCGGCGCTGCCAACAAAAAATCTTCAGCCAAGGTTTGATGTTTTCCCTTGGGCGCAAGACACAGACGCAGAGTTACACGCCTGGCAAAAGGGTAAGACCGGCTATCCACTGGTCGATGCAGGAATGCGCGAGCTCTGGGAGACCGGCTATATGCACAACCGTGTGCGCATGGTGGTCGGTTCTTTTATGGTTAAGAATTTATTGATCCACTGGCACCATGGTGAACAGTGGTTCTGGGATTGCCTGGTTGATGCAGATCTGGCCAGCAATAGCGCCAGTTGGCAGTGGATAGCCGGCTGTGGTGCAGATGCAGCACCATTCTTTCGCATCTTTAACCCGATTACCCAGAGCGAAAAGTTCGATAAACAGGGCGACTATATTCGCCGCTTTGTTCCTGAGTTGGCCAATATGCCTACCAAGTATATCCATGCACCCTGGTTGGCGCCGGCGGAGATTCTCGCCGCAGCTGGTGTAGAGATTGGCACTGATTATCCAGAACCGATTGTCGATATTAAAGAGTCTCGGGAAAGAGCGCTGGCGGCATTCAAGCTCACCAGAAATGATGTAATTTAATTAAGCTGGATTCGAGCTAAGACACTTTTTGATCGACGAAAAAAACCTGCTTAAGAGCTTCTTAAGCAGGTTTAATTTTTCTGGTCTGGCAGCTCAGCTTAGTGTCTAAAGTGACGCATTCCAGTAAACACCATCGCCATGCCATGCTCATTGGCCGCAGCAACAACCTCATCGTCACGCATAGATCCGCCGGGCTGAATCACACAGCTAATGCCTGCCTCTGCTGCATTGTCGATACCGTCGCGGAATGGGAAGAAGGCATCTGATGCCATCACTGCACCCTTAACTTCAAGTCCCGCGTGCTCGGCTTTAATACCGGCAATTCGAGCCGAGTTAATGCGGCTCATCTGGCCAGCGCCAACACCGATGGTGCGGTTGTTCTTAGAATAGATAATCGCGTTTGATTTGACCATCTTGGCGACTTTCCAGGCAAACATCATATCGCTCATTTCATCTTCGGTAGGCACTCGCTCACTGACCACTTTCAGATCTTTTTCAGCAACCATACCGTTATCACGATCCTGAATTAACAGGCCGCCATTAACGCGCTTGTAGTCAAAGTCCTGTGGTCGCTCAGTACCCCAGGTGCCGCACTCTAGCAGTCGCACATTCTTTTTCGCGGTAACAACTTCAACGGCTTCAGCAGAAACCGAAGGGGCGATAATCACTTCAACAAACTGCTTCTCGCAAATTGCCGCAGCAGTGGCTGCATCCAATTCACGGTTAAAGGCAATAATGCCGCCAAAGGAAGATTCCGGGTCAGTGGCAAAGGCCAGTTCGTAGGCCAGATTGATATCTGTTGCCACAGCTACACCGCAGGGATTGGCGTGTTTTACGATGACACAGGCCGGTTGCTCAAACTGCTTAACGCATTCGAGAGCCGCATCTGTATCGGCAATATTGTTAAACGACAGCTCTTTACCCTGCAACTGCTTGGCGGTCGCAACACTGGCTTCAGTGGGGTTGGCTTCAGTATAGAACGCGGCTTTCTGGTGAGGGTTTTCACCGTAGCGCATTTCCTGAGTCTTGTGATACTGAACATTGTAAGTATCGGAAAAATTGCGCGCCTGATTGTCTGTATCGCGAGCGCCAAAGTAGTTGGCGATCATGCCGTCATAGGCTGCAGTGTGCTCAAAGGCTTTAACCATCAGCTGGTAGCGAGTGCTGTAATCCAGCTGGCCTTGATTGGCCTGCATCTCTTCCAGAACAGCTGAATAGTCGCTGGCATTAACCACAATCGCCACATCTTTATGATTTTTTGCCGCCGAG
>Ga0115572_10005015_pt1 | contig 10237 bp, 10 predicted proteins | sample COGITO_mtgs_1206_FD_88681 | JGI IMG/M metagenome (GOLD analysis project Ga0115572, IMG submission 88681) | Pelagic marine microbial communities from North Sea - COGITO_mtgs_120607 | ecosystem: Environmental > Aquatic > Marine > Epipelagic | place: Germany:Helgoland, sampling site Kabeltonne... | reverse complement strand
GCCCGTTTTTAGTCAAGTTGTGTTAGCCGATGAAATAAACCGTGCTGGACCAAAAACGCAAAGTGCGCTGTTAGAGGCAATGGAAGAAAAACAAGTCTCGATGGATGGTGATATATACCCCCTTCCAACACCATTTTTCGTTATTGCTACACAAAACCCTTTATACCAATCAGGTACTTACCCTCTCCCTGAGTCACAATTAGACCGTTTTATGATGCGAATAAGTTTAGGTTTTCCCCCAAAGGAAGCAGAAAGAAAGCTTATTTTAGGTGTTAATAATCGTGATTATGATGCGCTTCCTAAACGGATAAGCTCTTCTCAACTAATTGATATACAATCTGAAATTTCAAAAATGACTATTGCAGATCCAATCGTTGATTATATTATTGAACTTGTATCTTACACCCGAGAGAGCGGTGTTTTTGCTAACTCATTGTCGCCAAGAGCCAGTATTGCATTGGGTAAAGCTGCACAGGCTTGGGCTTATATTGAAGGTAGAGACTTTGTCACTCCCGATGATATACAAACTGTGTTTAAAAGCGTGGCAGCTCATCGATTAGGAATTGATGAGCAAACAAGCGAATTACAAATAAAACAGTTACTAAACGCTGTTCCTGTGCCCTTGTAAAATATGCTATTTGCAAAAATACTAAAGAATAAAAGTAGTGGTTTTTTATTTGCTAACTTTAAAAAAGCACTTTTTACTAAGCTGCTAAAAAATAAACATACCGGCAATTCGCTTACTCTAAAACATAATACGATTTATGTTCTTCCTTCAAAAATGGGCTGCGGTTTTTTATTTGTCGCAGTATTAAATTTTATATTAGGGATTAATTATCAAAACAACCTAATTTTGGCTATGGCTTATTTAATGCTTGTTGTTTTGGTAATGGCTATTTTAATTGGTTACTCCAATGTTAAAGGTTTAACTATTTGTTTCAAAGCAAAATATAGTGACTACTCCCCTATTTCACCGCGCTTAGTTTTTGATATTTCAGCAGATAAATTATGTCAGTCATTCCAATTTATTTATCAAAATAAATTATTGCATCACCAAGATGACATAAAAGATAAGACAAACATTACAGTATCATTGCCTTATAAAAACAGAGGTAGTTATCCGTTAGAACGAATAAAATTATTAAGTCAGTATCCATTTGGTTTAGTTTCTGTTTGGAGTTATATGCAAATTGAAGAAACTGTTTTTGTTTACCCTAAGCAAGTTAATCCGAATAAAAATAATAACTTTATGATTGATGATCAAAATGACAACGGCGATTTAAAACGTGGTAATGGAATTGATGAATTTGATACCTTAGTTGACCACCAACATGGTATGGGATTACAAAGAGTATCGTGGAAACATTATGCAAAAACACAGCAACTGATGGTGAAAGAATTTGTTAACTTTGCCTCTACACCGATGACCTACGACTATTCTCAACTACAAGGTAATGCCGAAACAAGATTAAGCCAATTGAGCTATTTGATCACCCAAGCCAATATAAACGATCATGCATTTGCACTTAAATTAAATAATCAGCTTTATCCCATGGCAGAAGGCCCTGAACACTTTACTGCATGTTTAATTGCATTGAGTCGTTTTAACTTGAGCACTGAGAGCCAAGATGCAAAAAATCCATAACGAAAAATCAATAAACCTTACTTTGTCAATAATTTATGGCGTGGTTGTTTTATTTATCATGCCTGAACTGACCCCTGTATTTACTGCATTATTGGCCTTATTATGTGTGTGGAATTTTACGATAACCTTAATGAATAAGCCTAAACCAAGCACATTATTCGCAAATGTTTTGGCTGGTTTTTCACTCATATTGTTATTTTACGATATCGGATTCGGTGATACAGTAACCTTGTTTGTTGCCATGCTTATTTTGTCTAGCTTGTTTAAGTTGTTGCAAGCAAAAACCAAAAAGCATTATCAAACTATTGTTTTACTGAGTTTTTTTAGTTTATCAACTGTCTATCTATTTTCGCAGTCAATTATTGCAACATTATGTGTGAGCATTCTATATGTATTTAATTTTGCTGCGCTTGCACTTATAGAAAATAAACATAGTTTAAAAGTGGCCTCTAAGCAAAGCGGTAAAATGTTCTTACTCGCTTTACCTGTGGCTGTTTTTTTATTGTTATTTTTACCAAAACTGCCCGCTTTTTGGCAGCTACCAGGGCCAAAACTTGCTAAAACCGGGTTGTCTGAAAATGTTAACCCTTTTGATATTGCAAAACTTTCTCGTTCAGACGAGCTTGTTTTTAGAGCGAAATTAAGTACAACTAACCCCCCTGCACCTCCATACTACTGGCGAGCCATAATCCATGATGAATTTGATGGTTCTACCTGGTTAGTATCGGACATATTAAAAAACCAACAACGAAATAAATCGTCTGTAAACGATACGGACAAATTTAATTCACAATACACAAGTATTGCTGAGCCCTCTTCAAAGACTTGGCTATATGGCATAGGCCAAGCATATTCACCAAACTCTGATGTAAAAAGTACTGAGCAAGGTTTACTTATTCGCAAGCGTTACTTAAGTAATAATATAAATTACGAGGTAAAAAGTTCGACCTTTAATAATTCACAATTAAACGAAATTAGTCGCTATCAAAATTTAACACTTCGAAACTCTGAACAAACCAATATGCAATCTCAACAATTGGCATTGTCTTTATATAAAAAAAATAACAACGACAGCGCATTTGTAACCGCCTTAACAGAATATTTTTTAAATAAGGGTTTTGCTTATACCCTTACACCAGATCCTATGACAAGTGATAACACTATCGATGAATTTATGTTTAATAATAAACGGGGATTTTGTGGCCATTATGCCAGTGCTGCAGCGTTTATGTTTAGAACAGCAGGTATTCCTGCCAGAGTGGTATCTGGTTATTTAGGTGGTGAGTTAAATGAGCAAGATGAATATCTGAGTGTTTATCAATATGATGCTCACGCATGGGTTGAGGTATTTATAAAAGGCAAAGGCTGGCAGATTTTTGATGCAACCGCTGTTGTTTCCCCTGAACGTTTGAGCGGTTCACTTTCACAGATGCAATCTCTTAATAGTGAGTTTACTAGCAACTTAGAATTTAGCTTACTAAGGTTCAACCAAATACCGGGCTTTAATTGGCTGCGTTTAAATTTAGAAAATTTAGATTATAAATGGACAAACTGGGTGCTTGGCTTTGATCAACAAAAACAGAGTTCATTTTTAAAACGTCTATTTGGCAACAGCCAACTATGGAAAATTTCTTTATTCGTTATCATATCCATCATTGTAATTTTTATTAGTTATTTTGCTTATTTAAATTGGCCTAGAAATACAAAAATAAATGAGCATTTGCTAGCAAAGCACTATAAAGAAATTCAACATTGGTGCGCTAAAAATGGTTTTAATCAAAGTGTTAATAGAACCCCACTACAATATCTCAATTTAGCGAGTGAACACTTTACTGACAAAGGGTCACTTTTCCTGCAGTTTGCTCAGTTATACAGCGATGTTCGTTATAAAGGTGATGAATTCACACTGCAACGTAAAAATCACAGTTATGATCTGGTAAAATCAATTAAAACAAAAGCAAAGAGATCTCTATGAATGCAGTTGTAATTGGTGTTTTATTAATGCTTGGGCTAACGTTGGCTCGCGTGAATGTAATTGTTGCTATGACACTAAGCGCTCTGGTTGCAGGGGTGAGTTCTGGGCTTGGCTTAACAGACACTTTAAATGCATTTAATGCGGGTTTATCAGGCGGTGCAGAAATAGCCCTTAGTTATGCCATGCTGGGTGCATTTGCTGTTGCGATTTCAAAATCAGGTCTCACCAGAATTCTCGCTGCGAAACTATTATCACAAGTAAACACTTCAAATAAAGGCGAAAACGCGCTTAGCTACTTTATATTATCAATAATACTGGTGTGTGCTATATCGTCACAAAATCTCATCCCTGTGCATATTGCTTTTATTCCAATTTTAATTCCGCCATTATTAATTGTGTTCAATAAGCTACGATTAGACCGCAGAGCCATAGCCTGTATATTAACGTTTGGCCTTGCAACCTCTTATATGGTGCTGCCATATGGGTTCGGCGGTATTTATTTGTATTCAATATTACATAAAAATTTAGTCGAAAATGGGCTAGAGATCATTAATACACAAGTCCCCATGGCTATGATAATACCTGCAATTGGCATGTTCATCGGGCTCTTGATTGCGGTATTTATTAGCTACAGAAAACGCCGCACTTATAAAACAGATAAATTAGAAGAAAAGACAATCAACGTAACTGTTGAGAAGCCCAAAAAAGTTTTGCTGGTTGGTATCACTGCGGTATTAACATCACTAATAGCTCAGAGTGTAAGTGGCTCTATGATATTAGGCGGACTTGTTGGTGTAATGATATTTAGCTTATTTGGTATTGTTAAATGGGAGCAAAATAACGACGTATTTAGTAGAGGTGTTGCTATGATGGCAATGATTGGCTTTATTATGATAGCGGCTCAGGGATTTGCATCGGTTATGAAAGCGACAGGTGACGTTGCTTCTTTAGTGCAAAGTGCCGCAGGGGTTATTGAAGGCAATCAACCTTTGGCAGCAGCGTTAATTTTATTGGTCGGCTTAATGATAACCATGGGAATTGGTAGTTCTTTTTCAACAGTGCCAATAATAGCGACTTTATTTGTTCCTTTGTGTTTAGAATTAAACTTTTCTGTGATGGCAACTGCCGCCCTCGTTGGTACCGCTGGTGCTTTAGGCGATGCAGGCTCCCCTGCTTCAGATTCAACATTAGGCCCAACCTCGGGCTTAAATGTAGACGGTCAACACGACCATATTTGGGACTCGGTTGTGCCGACCTTTATTCACTTTAACCTCCCCCTGTTGGCTTTTGGTTGGATAGCGGCAATGGTGTTGTAAAAGAGTGAATACAGAATTCTTTATTCGTTCAGATAAATTTCCTTCTTCACTCTATGCTGAGTTTATCTTTATAACAAATTAAGTATGATGTGTTCTTATGTATATATAATAATAGCACTCACAGAGTGCTATTAAATATTTTGTATTTTTCTAAATTTAGAAACCGTAGATCATTTTATCGCATACAACCGGCGTTGGCCTGTGGTTGTCATCAACGGCAACAAAGGTAAAGCTACCGGTAATGGCAGAATGCTTGTCATCTTTATGCATTGTTTCTAGGAAAATCTCTACATCAACACGTAAACTTGTATTACCAACATGTACTACCTTAGAGATTAGTTCAGCAAAGGTACCTGCAGGAATAGCCTCTTTAAAATCGACTCTATCAGATGAAATGGTTACTAAGGGTTTACGGCAAAAACGCGTTGCAGCAATAAAAGCAACTTCGTCCATCCAAGCAAGCGCGTCACCACCAAATAGTGTGTTGTGGTGGTTTGTACGACCAGGAAAAACCGTTTTTGTTACAGATGTAGTTGATTCTATTATTCGTTGTGCAATGATTTCATCGCGATTAACTTCAGTTGTCATGTTCTCTACTTTTTATTCGCTAAGGTGTCTATCATCATTAGTGCTGGATCTAGGCGCTCGCCCTTCCAGTTAAATCGCCAATCTAAATGTGGGCCAGTTACTCGGCCAGTAGCACCTATTTCAGCAATTTTTTCACCACGTTTTATCTCATCACCTACTTTCACATCTAATTTGCTTAAATGAATATAGGTTGAAGTAACACTGTGTCCGTGGTCTATAATTAGCGTTCCACCAGAATAATATAAATCATTATTAGCAAAAACGACCGTTCCACTGACTGGCGCATATACAGGACTGCCCGTTTTATTAGCAATGTCTAAACCAAAATGAGGACGACGAGGCTCACCATTGAAATAGCGTTGGCTACCATATACACCTGAAATACGACCTTGAGCAGGTTTATAAACAGGATCTAGGAAGTACGTTAAATCTGAATCAACTTTACGGGCATTTCTAACTGCAACCGCTTCACGACTAATACGCTCACTGACTTCTTTTGGTGGAGATACATATTTTTTTGCAACACCGGTGATTTTATCAATATCGTAATCACGTTTAGTGATAAGCAGTTGCTGCTTATGTGTTTTGCCTGTTTTGTCTACCCAGGTTAATTGATGATTTAGCTTAGCGTCGCGACCAAAACCAAAAACGAATGTACCATCAGCCGTGGTTTTTAACTTTTCACCATTGAATGTGACTGATTTCACGCCATCAAGCTGGCCTGTAACTAAACCACCTTGAGTGAGATTACCTTTGAGTTCAACGCCATGTGCAAAAACACTTAATGAGGTTAGGACACACGCAATAATCATTTTACGCATAACAAATTGACCCCTTAGCAACCCCTTCATAGGCTGTTACCTTAACATCAGACTCACAATACTCAGCTTTAATTTGCTGTGCTAAATATGCCGCAATGCATTCAACCGTTGTATCTACTGGTAAAATATCACAGCGGTCATTACTGATTGCCATTTCAAAGTAACCTTGCGCTGCGCTGTAAGCAAAACAAAGGTCAGACTCATTAGCTTTAACATGTTTTAATTGTGCCGCATCAATTTGATCCTCAGCGGTGGCTAAGTATATATCTTGCCATTTGTCAGCCCACTGCTTTTGAATACTCGGCATAGCCATTCCATCTAAAGAAACGCCTAACTGAGAACGATGGCCATGTATAATGCGTTGACAATTACCATCATGTTTTTTAAGGCCATGACTGTAATGATAGAAAAAGCTTTTACTGTGCTCTGGTTTTAATTCGATTTCAATTTTATCGATATTGCTTGGTAACTGCGGCATGATAGTCGCAATTAAAAAGTCTATTACGGCTTGCTCATTAATAATAGGTGAGTCAATTAAGCAATATGCTTGATTAGGTGCACTCATTGCTAAATGATGATCATCACCAAATGTACAGTCAAGTGTTTTATAATCACCATGAGATACAACTTCACCATTTATTTGTGAAGGTATCGCTAATTTATGATCAATACATTCATCAATAATGCCTTTGATTTGTTTTTTCACAAGGCCAAAATCAAGTACCATTGATTCTTCATTTAGTTTGCCATGAAGCGTTAAATCAACAATCCAGCTTTCGCCAACTGCGCCTCGTTTATTACACAAGTAAGAAAAATCAATTACGGTAAGTGCGTTAACAAAAAGGATCATAAACTTCCTTTATAATGGTTAAAAAATCAAATTGATTATAATGATTTTTACTCGTAATTGCGCGTTCTAATCGCACAATTGGCATGTTCTTTACCTAACCGGTGATATTTCATGCAGAAATATTATTTTTTTAACTGCTCAGAGTTGTTTGGCGTACAAGTGTACGCTAAAGTACTCTGCAATTTCTAAGCGACGAAAAAGTGTTATGGAACCTAAAAATAGCTATACAAAAGAAGAGTTGATCCTTTGTGGTCAAGGTGAAATGTTCGGTGAAGGCAATTGCCGCTTACCAAGTGATAACATGTTAATGATGGACCGTATCATCTCAATTACTGATGACGGTGGCGAGCATGGCAAAGGTCAAATCGTTGCTGAACTCGATATCGATCCTAGCCTGTGGTTTTTCGATTGTCACTTCAAGGGCGACCCTGTAATGCCAGGCTGCCTAGGCTTAGATGCAATGTGGCAGCTTGTTGGTTTTTTCCTTGGTTGGTCTGGTGGTCCTGGATTAGGCCGTGCACTGGGTGTAGGTGAAGTAAAATTTACAGGTCAAATTTTACCAACAGCTAAAAAAGTAACGTACCGTTTAGATATGAAGCGTGTAATCAAGCGTAAATTGTTTATGGGCATGGCTGATGGGACTGTTGAGGTTGATGGCCGCGTTATATATGAAGCAAAAGATTTAAAAGTAGGCTTATTTCAAGATACTAGTGCATTCTAATTTGATTAGACTGTGACAACAAAAACGCCCTCATTCGAGGGCGTTTTTGCTTAAAATTCGTTTATAAAATTATGTTTTATACATGTTACGATTTTCTATCGCTTCACGCCAACCACCCAACCATTCCGATTTAGGGTCTACTTGTTGATAAGGGCAAATATCTTTTGAACGTCCTGCCAAACCTGCTTTAAAACCTTGAGAATGAGCTCTTTCTAACCGATCTCTTTTCTGTCTCTTCATAGGTAAATCCTCACCTTTTATATTTATAAATTTGTAGTGTTAATGACATCTACAATTAATGAATAGTTAATAAAACTGTTAAATTCAAATCATAAAAGCAATTAAATAAATTGACTTTAACTAAGCTGCTGATGCGAAAATGAATTAACATATAAAAAAACAAAGTGGTCAAACCACTAAAGTACATTCAATATTTATATAAAAAAATTACGACTATCTAATCGCTAACATGCAGTTTCCTGCCTTAAATGTGACCACCTAAATCCAGCTAAAGTTCATCATTAAATTGTAATTATGACAACTTTATTACAAACAACTAATAATTAAGGATTTATATTTTTATAAAGTAAGATTCGAAAAAAATGTGTAAATAACATACAAAACACTTGTGTTTTTAAATACGATCGGTCTAATATGAGCTATGCAAACAAATGAGCAAAATCCACCAAGACGTGGTCGTCCACCAAAAGTAGTTCGCAGTAATGCAGATACTAGAGCATTACTTATAACTACAGGGCTTGAAACATTAACCGAGTTTGGCTTTAGTGCCACAGGTATAGACACTATTTTAAAAAAGGTAGGCGTACCTAAAGGCTCTTTCTATCATTACTTTATGAGTAAGGATGATTTTGGCTTAACTGTAATTGACGCATATAATGATTACTTTGTTGCAAAATTAAACAGATACTTAAAGCAAGATGATGTGCCTCATTTAGAACGGTTAATAAATTTTACTCAAAGTGCTGCAGCGGGTATGCAAAAGTATAACTTCAGTCGAGGTTGTTTAATTGGTAATTTAAACCAAGAGCTCAATCATTTATCTGAAGAATTTAAAACTAAACTATTACTTAGCTATCAGCAGTGGCAACTACAAGTACAACAGTGTATTGAAGGTGCACAAGAGCAAAAGTTGGTCAGCAAGCAAATTGATGCTGCTCAAATGAGTGAATTTTTTTGGGTTGGCTGGGAAGGTGCAGTTATGCGGGCTAAACTGGTTAAAAACTCACAACCATTAATGCTTTATACAGAAATGTTTTTACGTGCGCTCCTTAGGTAGCGCTTTTTTTTACTAATTAAAAGACGATCGGTCTAAAAGGATTCGTAATGGAAAATTTGTTCAATGCTATTGTTATCAATAAATCAGATGACACCCCCTACTCGGCAAGTTTTAACTCCATAGACGCAAGCTCGTTACCCGATAACGATGTGTGCATCAATGTATTGTACAGTACACTCAATTATAAAGATGGGCTTGCAATCACAGGCAAAGGCCCCGTTGTACGAAGTTTCCCAATGGTCCCGGGAATCGATCTTGTAGGCGAAGTATCCAGCTGTAAAACAAGTGAGTTTCAACCTGGCGACTCCGTAATTTTAAATGGTTTTGGTGTGGGTGAAAAACATTGGGGCGGGCTTGCTCAAAAAGCCAGTTTAAATGCTGGTTGGTTAATTCCCATGCCATCAGGGTTAACGGCAAAACAAACTATGCAAATTGGCACTGCCGGTTATACAGCAATGCTCAGTGTTATTGCACTGGAAAAACAAGGTATCACACCAGAATCAGGTGATATTTTGGTTACTGGTGCTAATGGCGGCGTAGGTAGCTTTGCTATTTATTTACTTAATAAGCTGGGTTTTAATGTTGTTGCAGTGACTGGACGCCCAGAACAATCAGACTACTTGAAAAACCTTGGGGCTAAGCAAATCCTTCATAGGGATGAGTTTTCAAGCCCAGGTAAGCCTTTAGCAAAAGAGCGCTTTGCAGCTGCCATTGATTCTGTTGGAAGTCATACCCTCGCTAATATTTGCGCATCTTTAAAATATGGTGGTGTTGTAACAGCGTGTGGTCTTGCTCAGGGTATGGATTTACCCGCATCAGTAGCGCCTTTTATTTTACGCGGTGTGTCACTGATTGGGATCGACAGTGTTATGCGTCCTAAAGCTGACCGAATAGAAGCATGGGATAGGCTCAGTTCTTTAGTCAGTGCAGAATACCTGGACACCATTAGCAATGAAATAAGCTTAAATGAGGTGATCAAATCTGCTGATGAGCTAATGGCAGGCAATGTAAGGGGCCGTATAGT
>Ga0115572_10005008_pt1 | contig 10244 bp, 11 predicted proteins | sample COGITO_mtgs_1206_FD_88681 | JGI IMG/M metagenome (GOLD analysis project Ga0115572, IMG submission 88681) | Pelagic marine microbial communities from North Sea - COGITO_mtgs_120607 | ecosystem: Environmental > Aquatic > Marine > Epipelagic | place: Germany:Helgoland, sampling site Kabeltonne... | reverse complement strand
ATGGGATCAGTTCTAATGCGTTCTGCAGGCTGCATTGTAAATGATATTTCTGATAAAGAATTTGATAAAAAAGTAGAGAGAACAAAAAATAGACCCATTGCGTCTAAAAAGGTTTCAATCAAATTAGCAATATTTTATGTTATTATATTATGTGCTCTTGCTTTTTTAGTTTTAATCAATTTCAATAACCTAACAATCATCTTAGCACTAGCCTCTATGCCTTTAGCTTTTTCTTATCCTTTAATGAAAAGATTTACTTATTGGCCTCAATTATTTTTAGGAATAACATTTAATTATGGGTTAGTTTTAGGATGGACAGCGATACAAAGTGAAATTAATCTTGTAGCAGTAATCTTTTATTTTGGAGCCATATTTTGGACACTAGGTTTTGACACAATTTATGGATATCAAGATATTAAAGATGATGAAATAATAGGAGTAAAATCAACCTCAATAAAGTTTAAACAAAATCCAAAATTATTTCTGTCATTATGTTATATGATTTTTACAATTTCATTAATCATAGTCGGTTTTTTTATGAAGTTTAAATTTTTATATTATGTTTTTTTATTAGTTCCAATTTTTAATATGTTTTTTTTACAAATAAAAAATTTTAGAATTGAAGACCCCAAAAATTGTTTTAGTTTATTTAAAAAAAATAATTTTTTAGGTTTTTTAATTTTATCATGCATTATCTTAGGAAAAATATTCTAATGAATAATAATATATTTATAATTAAGAGACTATACAAAGACTATACGGCTAAACATCTAAAAAAAATAATTTTAGCAATTTTTTTTTCAATTATTGTTGCAGCAAGTACATCTGGCATTGCTTATCTATTAGACCCTGCAATTGAAAAAATTTTCATAGAAAAAGATAGAAGTCTTAAATATATAATACCTGGTTTAATAATCCTTGCTTTTTCTGCAAAAGGAATTTCATTATATATAGCTAAAGTTCTGATGATTAACGTTTCCCAGGAACTTCTTGCTGGTGTTCAAAAAGATATGCTGAAATCTTTAATTGCCTCTGACACAAAATTTGTTGAAAAAGCACATACGGGAAAATTTATTTCTAATCTGACTATGGATGTGAGTATGTTGGTAAACTTAATTAGTACTGCTCTTTTAAATCTATTTAAAGACTCTCTAAGCTTAATTGGTTTGCTTACAGTAATGTTTTTTCAAAACTGGAAGTTATCAATCATTGCAATAATAATGATTCCATTAGCAGCTTACATGGCCAGATCTTTGGGCAAAAGAATGAATAAAGCCTCAGGTCAAGCAATGGATAAATCGGGCTTATTCACAACCAGATTAATAGAAGTTTTTAAAAATCACAAATTAATAAAAATATTTCAAAGAGAAGATTTTGAAAATAAACGATCTGCCAACGATATAGATCAGTTAAAAGAAAAACTTATTAAAATGACTGTTGTTTTTAATCGAAACACACCTTTTATGGAGAGTTTTACTGGAATAATGATTGCAGCCCTTCTTTTTTATTCAGGAATTTTAATTGAAAATGGCGAGCTAGAAGTTAATAATTTTTTTTCATTTCTTGCTGCAATGATGTTGGCTTATCAACCGGTTAGATCTCTTGCGGGTCTAAATATTTCAATTAACCAAGGTCTTACAGCTGCAAAAAGAGTGCTGCCTATAATTGACCTAGTAAATGAAGTTAAGGATGACAAAAATTATCCAAATATAACTATTAAAGAGGGAAATATATTTTTTAAGAATGTTGATTTCAGATATGATAAGTCAGAAAAAAAAGTCCTAAAATCGGCAAATTTAGAGATAAAGGGTGGAAAGATGACCGCTTTAGTTGGTCTTAGTGGTGCTGGAAAATCAACAATATTAAATTTAATACCTAGGTTTTACGATCCTAGTTCAGGAAAAATAATTATAGATAATCAATCAATACATGATTTCAATATTAACTCTTTAAGAAAAAATATTTCCTTAGTTAGTCAAGAAACAACTTTATTTGATGATACTATTAAAAATAATATTGCATATTCAAAACTTGATGCATCAAATGAAGAAATTATGATTGCTGCAAAAAATTCATTTGCAGATGAATTTATACAAAAATTACCAAACAGATATGAAACAATTATTGGGGAAAATGGTGTGAGATTATCCGGTGGTGAAAAACAAAGACTATCAATTGCTAGAGCCATGCTTAAAAAAAGTTCTATTATACTCTTAGATGAGGCAACTTCTTCTTTAGATTCAGATACAGAAGCAAAAATACAAAATGCTATAACTTTATTAACAAAAAACAAAACTACAGTTGTGATTGCTCACAGATTATCAACAATCCTTAATGCTCATATGATTTATGTAATTAAGGAAGGTGAAATTATTACAAATGGAACACACGAAACATTACTTAAAGAATCTGAAATATACAAAAATTTTTATGAAAAACAGTTAAGAAAAGTTTGATGCTTCAAATTTATAGATTTTTAATAAATTTTATTTTAGTGTTATCGCCCTTAATAATTTTAATTCGATTGGTTAAAAAAAAAGAACATTTAACTAGATTTAGAGAAAAATTTACATTTTTTTCAAAAAAAAGAAAAATAGGAAAATTAATATGGTTTCATGGCGCTAGTGTGGGTGAGTTTATTTCTATAGTGCCTCTTATTGAAAAATTGGAAAAAGATAAGGATATAAAACAAATTTTAGTAACTACTTCAACATTAAGTTCAGCAAAAATATTTGCAAAATTTAAATTTAAAAAAACCGTACATCAATTTTTTCCAATAGATAACAATTATTTAGTAAAAAAATTTTTAAATTATTGGAAACCAAATTTAACAATTTTTATTGATTCTGAAATTTGGCCTAATATTCTTACTAATTTAAAAAATCAGTCTATCCCACATATTTTATTGAATGCCAGGATAACTAAAAAATCTTTCAAAAAATGGAAAATTTTGGGAGCTTTTTCAAAGAAATTATTTACTGGATTCAATTATACATATCCTCAAAATGATGAGACAAAAAAATATCTAAGATATTTTCAAGTAAAAAAAATTAAAAAAATAGGTAATTTAAAATTTTCAGAAGGTATTTATGACTCTAGCAAAAAGATTAGCTTAAACCTTAAAAATTTTTTAAGTGATAAGGTGTATTGGTGTGCTTCAAGTACGCACGAGGGGGAAGAGCTTATAGCTGCTAGAGCACACCTTATTATTAAAAAAAAAATAGAAAATTTAATTTTGATTATAATTCCAAGGAATGTTCAAAGAGTGCCTAAAATAATCCATATGTTATCTAAATTAGGTTTAAAGACGCATTTACACAGCTTAAATCAAAAAATATCAAAAAATACAAACGTATATATAGTTGATACATACGGAGAAACGAAAAGTTTTTTTAAAGTTTGTAAAGTTATCTTTCTTGGAAAATCATTAACTTTAGATGGTGGACAAAATCCACTTGAGCCAGCACGTTACAATTGCAAAATAGTTCATGGCCCCAATGTATCTAATTTTTCTGAAATTTATAATCTGCTTGGAAAAAGTAAAATTACTTTTAAAATTAATAATCAAAATCAATTAGTTAAAAAAATCAATGAATTGTTAAAAAGAAATAAAGACTCAAGAAATGTAGGAAATAAGATTAATAAGATTGGAGAAAAAATTCTTAATAAGACATTAATAGAAGTAAAAAGATTTATTTAATAATGAAAATTTACAAGCCAAAATTTTGGGATTTGAGAGAAAAAACATACCTATCATACTTGTTATCACCATTCACATTACCATTAATAATAAATAATTATTTTTTAAGTTCTGCTAAAAAAAAAAATAAAGACATTAAAACAATTTGCTTGGGCAACATTTATGTTGGTGGTACAGGCAAAACACCATTAACAATTAAATTAAATATAATTTTACAAGAACTAGGTTTTAAAACAGCTACTATAAAAAAATTTTATAAAGAACAAAGTGATGAACAAATATTACTTAATGATAAGACAAAATTATATTGTAAGAAAGATAGACTTGAAGCACTCAACGAAGCAATAAATGATAATATTGATATTGCAATATTTGATGACGGCTTACAAGAGCGGATTTTAGGGTATGATCTAAGTTGTGTTTGCTTTAATAGCGATACTTGGATTGGTAATGGACAGTTAATACCATCAGGACCATTAAGAGAAGATCTAAAAAGTATTTTAAAATATGATGTTATTTTTTTAAATGGAAATAATGAAGATAATCTAGAAATAAAAGAATCTATAAAGAAGATTTCAGATGAAATTATAATTTTTGATACATATTATAAACCAATTAATATTGATAAATTTGATATTAAAGATAATTACTTAATTTTCTCAGGGATTGGTAATCCTAATACCTTTAAGTCAACTTTATTAAAAAATAAGATTAAGATAATTAAAGAAATTATTTTTCCTGATCATTACCAATATACAAAAAAAGACATAGAAAAGATTAAACATATGTCTCATAGTTTAAATCTTAAAATTATAACAACAGAAAAAGATTTTGTAAAAATCCCCAAGGAGTGCTCAAATAATATTGACTTTTTAGAAATTGAATTAATAATAAAAAAACAAGAAGAGTTAATCTCTTTTATTAAATCAAAGTTATGAAACTCATAAAATATTTTTTTCAATTTATCATTATTTTTTTTCTATTTATAATTTTTAAAATTCTTGGCTTGAAAAACTCTTCCAACTTTGCAAGCTTACTTTCTAAAAAAATAGGCCCATTTTTTAGGTCTAAAGAATTAATTAGTAAAAATATTTTAAAAGCATTTCCAAATATTAGTAAGGATGATTTAAATCATTTAGCCACCAATATGTGGGGTAACTATGGAAGAATATTAGCTGAATATGTCTTTCTTAAAAATTTTAGAAAAACAATTCCAACAATTAATCTAAAAGTAGTTGGTCAAGAAATCTTAGATGAAATTAGAAAAAATAAAAAGCCTGTGATATTTATTTCTGGTCATTTTAATAACTTTGAATTAATGGCTATGCATATCGAGAAGTCAGGAATTAATTTGGCTACAATATATAGGCCTTTAAATAACCCATTTTTAAATGTCCTAATGGAAAATATTAGAAAAAAATATATTTGTAAAAATCAAATTAAAAAAGGTTTTGCTGGTTCTAGGCAGTTACTTTCATTTTTTAAAAATAGTTATTCAATTGCCTTAATGATAGATCAAAGAGTTTCACAGGGTATTAAGTCAAAATTTTTTAATAATGAAGCTTATACAACAACAATACCTGCACAATTAGTAAAAAAATTTAATTGCAAAATTGTTCCAATTTATATTGAGAGAATAGATGATGTTAGTTTTACATTGACTATTAACAATTCTATAGAATATTCTAATGATCATTCCATTAAGGATATAACACTTGATTTAAATCAACGCATAGAAAAAATGATATTAAACAGACCTGAACAGTGGATCTGGTCTCACAATAGATGGAAGTAAACCTATTTCTTGTTTAATAATTCTTTTTTTAAAAAAGCCTCTTTATAAGAAAAGTATGCTTCTTGCAGTTCAACATTCCAGTAAGTTAGCTCTTCAAGTTTAATAACTTTACCTGAAATTGCACACAAAACATGGTCTCCATTTTCAACTATTTCAAAATTATTTGCTAAATATTTTATTTTGGCTAATTTTTTATTCATTTATAGTTTATATATTACTACATGAAAGTTGGAATAATAGGAAGTGGTGGTCGTGAACATTCAATATGCCACTCTTTAAAAAAATCAAATAAAGTAAGTGAAATCTATTGTTTTCCTGGAAATGCAGGTACAGCAAAAATAGCAAAAAATATTCAATTAAATACTAAAAATTTTACTTCACTCAAAAATTTTATCCTTAAAAAAAAATTGATTTAATAATTGTTGGACCAGAAAAGCCCCTTGTTGATGGCATTGTTGATTTTTTAGAAAAATATAATATTAAAGTTTTTGGCCCAAACAAATTATCATCTCAGCTAGAAGGATCTAAAATTTTTACAAAAAAACTTTGTAAAAAATATAATATTCCGACAGCAAAATTTGGCATATTCACTAAAAAAAAAGATGCAGAATTTTTTATTAAAAAATCTAAATACCCTTTAGTTATAAAAGCAGATGGTCTTGCGTCTGGTAAAGGTGTTTATATATGTGATAAAATAAAAGATGCTAAAATAGCTATTACTGAAATATTTGAAGGAAAATTTGGTGAAGCAAGAAACTTGCTTATAGAAGAATTTCTTAAGGGTGAAGAAATGAGTTACTTTATTGTTAGTGATGGAAAAACAATTAAAAATTTTGGAACAGCACAAGATCATAAAAGAGCACTAGATGGTGACAAAGGAAAAAATACTGGGGGCATGGGTGCTTATTCACCGTCAAGACTATTTAATAAAGATTTAGAAAAAAAAATATTAAATAAAATCATAAAACCTACAATAAAAGGACTTAAAGAACTGGGCACTGTATATAAAGGTTTTTTATATGTTGGGCTAATGATTGTAAAAAAAGAACCCTACTTAATTGAATACAATGTAAGAATGGGTGATCCAGAATGCCAAACTATCTTACCTAAACTCAAGTCAGATTTATTTGATATATTTATGTCTTGTTGTAGTGGAACATTAAAAAAAACTAAAATTAATTGGTATGATAAAAAAAGTCTTTGTGTAGTTTTATGTTCAAAAGGTTATCCAGAAAAATTTAAAAAAGATGTTCCTATCAAAAACTTTTTAAATATAAAAAGTAATAAAAATGAATATTGCTATCATGCTGGAACTAAAATTATTGATGGTGAAATTTGCTCTGTTGGTGGTCGTGTATTAAACTTTGTTTGTTTATCTAATAGTTTTGAGGAAAGTAGAAAAAAAGTTTTAAGAACAATAAAAAAGTTAAATTGGAATAATGGTTTTTTTCGTAAAGATATTGGTCATAAAGTAATTAATAAATGAGAATAATATCTGGGACTCTTAAAGGCAAAAAGTTACTTCAACCTAAAGATAAATTTACCAGGCCCTTAAAGGATTTAACAAAAGAGTCTTTATTTAACATAATTCAGCATTCCAATAAATTTAATAGTAAAATCAAAGGTGCAAATATATTAGATTTGTTTTCAGGCGTTGGATCTTTTGGCTTGGAATGCTTATCAAGGGAAGCAAATGCAGTTACATTTATTGAAAATTATAAAACTGTAATTCCAATCTTAAAAAAAAATATATCAAATCTTAATGTATTGGAAAAATCTAAAATAATTGAAAAAGATATATTAAATAAAATAAATTTTAATAATCTAAATAGTAATTTTGATATAATTTTTTTAGACCCTCCCTATAAAGAAAAACTTCTGTCTACAATATTGGAAAAAATCTTAAATTCTAAAATTTTGAATAAAGATGGTTTGATTATTATACATAGACATAAAAATGAAATTGATAATTTAAATGAATTTTTTAATATTATTGAAGAAAAAGTTTATGGTGTATCTAAATTAATTTTTGGAAATTTTATTTAAATTAAGATTTTTGTTGTTTCTTTTTTAATTAATTCAACGGATGGTTGGTCATAGGGATTAACTTTTAAAGCTTTACCTAACAATATTGTCTCTAAAATAAAAAAACAAAAAATCTCACCTAGTGATTTTTCATCTCTATGAATAATTTCAAAAGACCTAAAGGGAATCTTTTTCTGTAAAAAAACATTTTCTGTAGCTATTTTTTGAGAAAATTTTATTTCATCTACAGTCTTATTTCTTAAATAATTATGAGATTTTAAAATTTTATTATGATTTATTTTTAAATGACTCTTTGCTTTGGTATAAAAAAAGGTAAAAAAATTATTTTTGGGACCATCTAGATACAATTGCATAAGACTATGATTGTCTTTGGGCATTAAGGAAATAATTGGAAGAATTCCCTTTCCTTTTTTGCCTAAACTTTCTGCTATTAATTGTTGGTACCAGAGAAAAAGATTATTTGCTGAACTATCATAATTCAAAATAATTGAATTAAATTTTTTATTTTTAATAAATAATAGAGTGTTACTTACATTTGAAATTAGTGAATTAACAAAATTTTTATTCTTTATTAAATTATTTAGTTGTTTGAATTTATCAGCATCAAGACCCATTAGTTCCGCAGGTAACATACCTACTTCTGATAATACTGAGTATCTTCCTCCTATAAAGTTATTATGATCTATAATTTCTGCTTTAATTTTTAAGGCTAATAATCTTAAATAACTTTCTCGAGATTCTGTTATAAAAATATTCTTATCATTTTTTTTTATTAAAATATTTGAATTTACTATTGTTTCAAGCGTAGTGCCTGATTTTGATATTATTAAATTTGTTGCCCTTTTTTTAATCTTTAAATTTGTTTCAATATTATCAAAAAAAAAAATTTCTTTTTTTATTTTATGTCTTAAATAATCATGTATTGCCTGTGTTCCCAGTATGGAACCTCCCATACCAATAATTTTTAATACTTTCTTTTTTTTAAACTTTTGGATTAAACTTTTACTGTATTGATTTTTGTAATTTGGAGTAAGAGATTTTAATATTTCGTTATCTTTATTTAAAATTTCTGAAAAAATTTTTTTTAGTTTTTTATTTGTGTGATTAAGATTGAAATTTTTAAATTTAATGTTTTTAGTTAACATTATTTGTTATTCAATATATTAGAAATAGATCTTTCTAGTGATCCTTCATTTTTAATGATTTCTTTTTTATTTTCACTCTCACTTAAAATATTTGAAAAATCTATACTTTCTTCTCCATTATTCTCACTATTTTTTTGGGTTTGAGGTTTTGGTAGATCGTTAAAGTTCGGTGGTAAAACTAATGGATCTTTCTTTTTTACTAAAAATTCATCTGTATTTTGCTTTTTGACACCCGTCAAAGTATCTTTAATAGAAGAACAGCCTGAAATGAAGGTAACAAAAATTACTATTAAAAAAAAATTTTTTTCAAATTTCATGTTTTTTTATAAAAAAATAATTCATCCAAAATAAGGCAAAAAACGCCTATGGAAATAAATATATCAGCAATATTAAAAACAAACCAATGATATCCATAAAAATGGAGGTCAATAAAATCAGGTACTGCTGTATAAATTAATCTATCATAAAAATTTCCCATCGCACCACCAGCAATTAGTAATAAAAAATATCTCTGAATATTATTTTTTTTAAAAATCATATAAAATATGATTAATATTATAATTCCTATTATGAATGTAATTAAATTATAAAAAATACTTTCATTCATAGAAAATAATCCGAATGCAATTCCTTTATTCCAAACTAAATATAAATTTAAGTAAGGAGTTATATATATATCAACAGAGTTCTCTATTTCTGCTAAGTTTAAAATATAAATTTTTGTTAAACGATCAATAAAAAAAATTAAAATCAAAATTAATAAATTTAGGGAGATTTTTTTAAATTCAATTTTATTCATTCTTAATTATTACTAATTAAAATGTCTTGTGCAATTTTCTTTACTGATTTTCCAACACACTGGACATTTAATACCTTCAGCTTTTCTAGTTTCTGCTGTTATTTCTTCTGAATTTGAATTTTTCACTATTGCTGATGATGTGATGCATAATTCAGCAAAATCTGTATTTTTTGAAATCTCTAATAATTCATCTGTTAAATTAATAATTAAATTTGCCTCTAAACTTGAGCCTATTTCTTTGCTTGCTCTCTTTGCTTCAATACTAATATTGCAAACATCTCTTATCTTTTTTAATTCAGTCCACTTATTATTTAACTCCTCATTTTCAAATAATTTTGGAAATTCTATGAATTTTTCAAGATGAATACTTTTTTCACTGAGATTAATTAATGTAAAAATTTCTTCAGTTGTAAATGATAAAATTGGTGCAAACCATTTACTTAAGGACTCTAATAAAATATTTAATACTATAATGCAGCTTTTTCTTCTGCCTGAGTCTTTGCTATCACAATACAGGGCATCTTTTCTTATATCAAAATAAAATGCGGATAAGTCTACAGTGCAAAAATTTAATAGTTCTTTATAAAGATTATGAAAATCATAAGCCTTGAAATAATTTTTAAAATTTTTATTTAATTCAAAAACTCTATGGAGCATGTATTGCTCTAGTTCTGGTAATTGATTTAAATCTAATTTTTCTAAATCTATCTTTTTAAAATCATCATTTAAATTTCCTAATAAATATCTAAAGGTATTCCT
>Ga0115572_10005007_pt1 | contig 10249 bp, 18 predicted proteins | sample COGITO_mtgs_1206_FD_88681 | JGI IMG/M metagenome (GOLD analysis project Ga0115572, IMG submission 88681) | Pelagic marine microbial communities from North Sea - COGITO_mtgs_120607 | ecosystem: Environmental > Aquatic > Marine > Epipelagic | place: Germany:Helgoland, sampling site Kabeltonne... | reverse complement strand
TCATAAAGACAGGACTGGTACAAAGGTTACACTACATCCAGGCGATGTCATGTTATATCAAGGGCCAAATTGTCCTCATTGGAGAGATTATTTTGTAGGAGAATTCTCATACCATATGTTTTTACATTTTATAAGACAACCAGGCCCAATTGATGACATGCCAATGACCTTAGAACCAATTGCTCCTGGCCAATTTTGTGCTCAACATAACAATCTTCAGTGGGATGGGAGAGAAAATAGATACGGTAATGAGGGTAGCAACATCAAGAACGAAAGATTCAGTCAGGCAAACAAAGCATGGCACAATGCATCGCCTGAAGAAAGAGTACTATGGTCGAATCGTTATGATTTCGTGAGAGCAGAAGAGAAGAAAAGGAAAAAAAAGGAATGACAGTATTTAACAAGAACAACATAGACTTTACCAAAGAGAAATTATTCTTTGGTGAACCACTAAACACACAAAGATTTGATGAGTTCAAGTATCCTATATTTGATAAACTTACACAGACACAACTAGGATTCTTTTGGAGACCCGAAGAGGTATCGCTACAGAAAGATAGGAGTGATTACAATTCACTGAACGATGCACAGAAGCACATCTTCACATCCAATCTAAGATACCAAACACTATTGGATAGTGTACAAGGACGTGCTCCATCAATTGCATTCCTACCATTTGTGACATTACCCGAGTTGGAATCTTGTATCATTACATGGGACTTCATGGAGACTATACATTCACGTTCCTACACTCATATTATAAAGAATGTTTATAGTAACCCAAGTGATATCTTTGACACTATCTTAGATGAACCTGCTATTGTTGCACGTGCTGAGTCAGTAACTAAGAAATACGATGAGTTCATTGAATTAGGTAGACGTAGACTATTGGGATTGAAGGTAGATGACTATGATTTATATAAAGCATTATACCTTGCACTTATAAGTGTAAACATTCTAGAAGGGATTAGATTCTTTGTATCATTTGCATGTTCATTTGCATTCGGTGAGTTGAAACTCATGGAAGGAAGTGCAAAGATTATATCTCTAATCGCAAGAGATGAATCACAACATCTTGCAGTGTCGCAACACATACTCAAAGCATATAAGAATCAAGAGAATGATAAACTTATGCTTCAAGTGATGAAGGATTGTGAATCTGAAGTGTATACTATGTATGAGGATGCAGTCGCACAAGAGAAAGACTGGGCAGATTTCCTATTCCAACATGGGTCAATGATTGGTTTGAGTACACAACTGTTAGGAAACTATGTTGAATATACTGCTAATAAGAGATTACGTGCAATTGGACTGAACCCTATATATGATATCAGTTCAACGAACAATCCACTACCATGGACATCACATTGGTTCAACAGTAGAGGATTACAGAATGCACCACAAGAGACAGAAATAGAGTCGTATGTTATCGGTGGTATTACACAAGATGTAGACGACTCAACTTTTGAGGATTTTAAACTATGATTGAAATATTTGGAAAAACACAATGTCCATTTTGTGATAAAGCAAAAGCTCTATGTGAACAAAAAGGACTGGAATATACATATTCACAACTGGGTGAGGACTTCACTAGAGAAGAACTCTTCGAACAGTTTCCAACTGCAAGAACGTTTCCACAAATCAGAGTGGATGGTCAAGCGATTGGTGGTTATGATAAACTACTTGAGTGGACACGATACGGAGACGTATTGGTGGACTAATATGGGACAAGCAAATGAGTACTATCTATATCTACCTAAACTAAGTGACCAAGATGTTATATGTGAGAGGTGGAAACACCTCTTTGGGATGATTGATAGAGAGTATCAAACTGTACGTATATACACTGCTGGACTTGAATTTCATACAGATGAAGCGAAACACCCATTACCATATGCTGTCTATAATGACAAGAAGATGTCATTTGAGTCTCTTTATGAGAAAATTATGGTGAAAAGTGAGAAAGATAACACAGGATGGAGACCAAATTATGACAATTAACCTTGACAATGGCCACAACTTTTTAGTATCATGTAACAGTTGTAAGAGTGAATTCGAATGCTTTTATGATATGGATGAGAATCACTATATTATAGCACATTGTGTGTTCTGTGGTTCCGAAATAAGTGAAGATGAGGTTGAAAGAATTGATGACGAAGAAGATATGGTTTGACAATATAGACGTATCCTTTAAAGGACAAATTGCAGAGAAGAAACGAATCTCTAAATTCTGTCGTTCTACAATACACTATTTTATGCCACGTCTCAGACGTGAAGTTGAAATCCAAATATCATTTACTAAATCTATACCCGATGCACTAGGATATTGTCTTGGTGATAAAAACTTCATTGATATAGAAATCAGTAAAACCAACCCAATGACTGGTAAACCACAATCAATGTCACAGATGATGATGACACTTGCACATGAACTAGTCCATGCCAAACAATTCTTACGTGGTGATTTAACACCATCTTTGGTGAACTACAAAGGTAAGAAATACAAGTTTACACCCTATTCCCGTCAACCTTGGGAACGTGAAGCATACAAGAAAGAAGAGATGATATATGACCTCTTTTGGTCAAAATGACCTTGACAATGGCCATATAAATCGAGTATACTATACGTATGGAAAATAAAAGAGTAAAGAGAATCTTCATCGATATGGATGGAGTACTAGCGGATTTCAACACTGGAGTTGAAACATTGACAGGGAGAGAGTTCCCTAACACCGACCAAGGTCACAATGATTACGACCAAAGGAAGGAAGAGTTAACGAACAAGAGATTGTTCAGAATGTTACCACCTATGCCAGATATGTATGATTTGGTAGGATATGTAAGACACACTGGATTGCCATGGGAAATCCTAACTGCAGCAGGTGTCATCAACAGAGAGTTGGTAGTGTTCGATAAGAATGAATGGATTAAGGAACATGTGAGTCCTACAGTGGTAGTCACTTGCACTATGACTGGTAGTCAGAAAGGTATGTTTGCAATCAAAGGAAGTGTCCTTATTGATGACAGACAAAAGAACCTTGATGCATGGGAAGAGCATGGAGGAATCGGTATCCTACACACGAGTGCAGAAGATACTATTGCTCAACTTAAAGAACTAAGAAAGAACGACTAAAAGTAGTCCTTCGTTGACCCCTAAATATAAGACTAGCAAACACTAGTCTTATATTTTATATTATGGGAAGGTTAATTATGTGGGAAAAATTTAAACTATGGGTGAAGATGATTCTATCGCCCCTCTATGAAATCACAGTATATCGACAGTCAGAACAGACGGGTCAGATGTACAAATCACAGTACACAGCACGTAAAATCTTTGTGCAAAAAGAAAAACATCTTAAGTTTAGAGACTTCGAAACCAAGAAGACCGTAGAGATACGTTCAGCGAATGGTCTCGACTATAAGATAGAGGAGAAGTAACATGAATCAATTTTTCATTGGAATCATTATCGTACTCAGTTTAGGTGGTTATTATCTGTATCAACAAAATGAAGTGTTGGTAAAGAATAACGCTGCTCTTGAGGTTGCGGTAAAAGAACAACAAGATGCTATTGCATCGATTAAGGAGAACTTCGAAAGACAATCACAAGCACTATCGAATCTCACAAGACAAAACGCACAGATTGAGGCGGATAAGGCACAATACCTTTCAATCTTAAGTAAACATAACTTCGAGAAACTATCCGTTGCAAAGCCAGGGTTGATGGAACTAAGATTCAACAAAGGCACCGAAGAAGTAATTAGGGGGATAGAAGATGATTCAAAAGCAATTAGTAATCTTGAGTCTACTAGTTCTAACGACTAGTTGTTCATTACTTCCACAGAGGGAAGTGCAGATAGTATCTAAACCTGTAGAGATAGATATTATACAACCAACACTACCAAGACCACTTGAACTTGGAGTTCCTAAATGGTACGTAGTATCAGAAGCACGTATAACAAATCCATGTAAAAGGTCTATATCATTTGACCCAGTCAGATATGACGAAGACGGAACAGAAAAACTCAAAAGACCAAAGACATGTGATTTACTCGAAAGGGAGAATCCCGATTGGCCAGTTGGTTACACATACTTAGATAGGTTCTTGGATGAGATGAAAGCACAGAACAGTGGTGATGTGGTTTTTGTTGCATCTACAGTAGGTGATTACAAAGTCATGATACAGAACAATCAAGAGATTAAGAGATACATCAAACAACTCGGTGAAGTGATTGTAGTGTATCGTAATGTAACCATGAAAGATGGTTCACAGGGTGTAGTAGCAGAGGTGCAATCTAAGTGACCCATCAACCCCAAAAGGCATCAATCTTCCCAGTCTTTCCAATCTACATGTTGCATGGAGAATTGGAAGCAGACCACCACAAGGTAGCAGAATCGTGTAGAAGAGCAGTCGCTAAGGTCAAGAGAAGACGTAAGGGGAATACTGCAATGGATTACACCACATACTTTGATGGTGATATCCGTGAAGAGATGCAAAAAGAGTCGTGGTTTATAGACATGACAAACAAACTTAAAGACACATACATCGATTATATAAATGCCACATACGGATGTAGAGTGGCACATTTGTCAAGACATGATGTGCATTTCTTCTGTTGGGTCAACGTCTACAATAAAGCACATCACCATGAAATGCATAACCATGTCAACTCATATGTGAGTGGTACTTACTATGTTAAGACGGATAGTGACTCACAACCAATCAAATTTGTATCACCAAATGCAATGATGGATTTTGGATTACAAACAGTTGCAAACCCATCCCCCCCAAAAAATTACATGCCACAAAACACATGTATTATTGGTAGTGGGATGCATGAATCTGAATTAATGTTTCACCCACAATGTGGTGAGTTTTTGATGTGGCCCTCAGCAATGTTCCATTCAGTACCACCCATCACAGATTTTAATGAATTGCCCGATGATTATGAGAGGATTTCTATCTCATTTAATTTAGACCACGCTAGAGAGAATTTGGAATGCAAGGAACTTGGTGACCAATTTCACTATAGCACAGTACATAAGGAGGAAGACCCATGGGAAAACCGTTCTCAATAGATAAGATGTTTCGTCCATCACCACAATGGAACGTTCAATACGATAAAGAAAACCAAGTCATCACAATTGATGATTTTTACGAAGACCCCGATACAATCTATGATTGGTTGACAAATGCGGACTATCCTCTATGGAAATACAGTGAAGAGATAGAAACACTTAATGGTAAAGTGTACAATGATTGTAGAAACACACTAGCAATCTCACATCCAACAAGAATGTGGGAGATGAACATAGAAAGACTCAGTCAAATATGTGGTAATGTATGGTGGAGAAAAGGATACGAAACTGCACAAGCATTCGAATGGAATATATTTCAAACCATTGAGTGTTTTGATAATAAGATGCAACACTACCCACACGTTGATTCGCCATTGACTCAAACAGATGAAGCATCTACCATCAATGTGTTATGGTATATGGATAAAGAAGAAAGTGGTGGGACTGCAGTATACAATGGTGAGTGGATTACTAACGATGAGAGACATAGTCTCCTATTCCCAGTAGAAGACCAATTTGAGGTAGCACACATGATTCCTGCTAAGTTCAATAGATGTGTCATGTTCCCTGGCAATAGATTGCATGGAGCATGGATTGATGACTACACTAAATACACTGGAGATAAATGGAGAATAAGTCAAGTACAATTTCTCCACCCACGTAATAGTAACAGATAATTAAAGGTAAAGAAAAATGTCAGAAGAATTTGTAGAAGCACAAAATTTAAACTCATCATTCCTATACATAGGACATGGAGTAATCGACCCCGATATATGTGAGGAGTTCATCAAGATGTGGGAACTCGCAGAATACACAGAAATAACATATCCAGTTGAGTCGAACAAAAACATAGTTGAATGTGTTAATGAGGAAGAGAACGATAGACTGAAGTATGTTGACCATATGAATAGGGATATCTATTCTATCGGTGAGAGCAATCCACACTTCGAAATGGTTGAGGAAGTGATTAGACCATTACTACCCCTTACACATGATTTAGATGAAATCACATATATGAGTATTATTGGTTATCCTGCTAATACTGCTATGCCGATGCATCAAGATGATGCAGATAGTGCTGATACAGCAACCCTCGTAGTACCATTGAATGACGACTTTAGAGGTGGTGATTTCATAATTGACGACCACGTCATCAAACCATATACTGGTAGTATGATTGTGTTCAATAATTGTGTGAATAGATTCCATGGTGTTAACCCTGTTATCATGGGTGAGAGATTCTCATTATGTGTGTGGTTCACTAATCCCGAACAACAAGCAGAACATGGTGGAACAGAAATGCCAACAGGATATGTCAGTATGGATGAAGATTCCGATAGACTGCCTGAGACAAATGAAGACCGTATTGCTCGGTTAGAGGAAGATTCTACTACAGAACAAGAGGGTAGAAAGAAATTTAATAACGTCATTATAAATGACTAACACGTATCCATGTAGTGTGTGCGGAGTATCCATCAATCATGAGGATATAAAGTATCACACTATGGACACTAGACATGTGTTTTGCGGTGCAGAATGCAGTCTAAAATATCATGAGGAGAAAAGGAATGCCACCAGTTAAATTCGGCAAATCACAAACCATCAAAGATAGGAATACTGGTAAATCTACCATCAAACACGAGTACATGAAAAATCAGAGTACTTCAGTCTTGATAGAGAAATACAACAATTCCAACACTACAGGAAGACTCAAACAAAAGATAAAGAATGAGTTAGTCCGTAGAATGGGACAGGGTGGCAAAAAGATTGAATTCGTTCCTAAACCAGTCGCACTTTGATATCGAAGGAACAACTCAAACACTATAACGAATGGGGGTGGGTACATCTACCCTCTGTTATACCGTCTGATTTGCTGTCTATCGCACGTAAGGAAGGACTTGCACTCAGACAATGGATGCTGGACAATAACATGAAAGGAAAACCATGTTATTATGGGCCAGAGGTACACTGGGACGGAATAGCATGTGCTATGATGTACGAACAGAAACTAGAGAAATGTTATAAGGCACCTTTTATGAGAGAGATTGCAATCACACTACTAGGAACAGATTTACCACATCTGTTCAATGACCAAATGGTCTATAAGATGGGTAAGGGAATCGATGATGATTTCGCATTTGAACCCCATTACGATAATCAATACGGGAGTAATGCTAATAATGCAATACATACTGTAAACTGTTCATGGATATTAGATGACATGAACTTTAAAAATGGTGGACTTCAAGTCAAAGACACTGAACTGAATTATAAGTTTAGTGCTGGAGACATTGTTGCTATCAAAGGTGATACATATCACGAGAGTACACCTAACATGACAGATGAACCAAGAGGTCTATATGCATGTGTGTACACCGAAAAACCCATGAAGATGGATGCATTCTACAATGGGATTTTCGACAAGGGGCTATAGCTCAGTAGGGAGAGCGACTGGTTTGCAACCAGTAGGTCGTGGGTTCGATTCCCTCTAGCTCCACCATGTCAGAAAGAGGAAGAGTACAATGTTGTACGTAGATTATATGTTTGAAGTGAATGAGAATGGTATATGTTTCACCGATAGACATAAGGATGAAATGTTAACCACGGAACAAACAAAACTGGTGGTAGGTGAAACACTCACCGTTCAGTTGGATGAGTTTGACCGTATATGCTTAGTGAGGCAACATGTTAAAGGAAATGAAGGAAACTTTCACAGTTAATAAAATCTATCAATCGAGATGGGTGTGGTATCACACTATATTAGCTGCAGAGATATTCTTAACCAACATATTATTGATTGCGATATTGGTCAAACTCTAATCGCCTATATAATAATGTTACAATGTTGTAACATAACTGAAACACTTAAGACACAAGACTAAGTACCTATATGGGAAGTGCAGTTGTCGGATAGTTTCAAACATAACAGGAGACGAAAATGTATTATTACACATCATTGTCTGCCTCGTATCTTAGGACACAAGCAGACAAATTTAATAATTTTATGAAATGCGGTACACTCAGTAGAGTTATCGAACATTCATTTAAATAACCACTTGACGATATCCCATGTGCCCATTATAATGGGTATATGGGATTACCATATATAAATGGTAACTAACGAACTATATTATTTTACAGGAGAAATATATAATGGCAATTCAAATTATCACCTCAAAAATTGGTGATTCTTGCACAACTGAGGATATCAACAGATTACACCTCGAAATGTCACGTAAGAGAATCTTTACGATGACCGCACCAAACCAAATCATCAACCTTCATTGTCTTACGGACGATGCTACGGGATTGCATGAAGATATCAAAATCATTGATTACGTAGAGAACGAGTCCATCACGGATGTTCGATTCAATATGTTGCAATTCATGGATTCGAATAACGGATTCGACTCACATGACAAAATCATTTTATGGGATGCAATGTTACACCCACTTGATTTATGTCAGACTAGAGTGATTGCTGGATTCCCACCTGCTGGTGACCATAGAGAAGCACTAGACTTCATCCCCGATATGGACTTGGAACTTGGTATGAAAATCAAGAACGACATGCTTCCGTTTTTACAACTTGTGACTAAGTGGTGGAATACAGAAGAATTAGGATATGAGGACTGGTACGTATCATTCAATGGTAGTGACTGTTCGCATCTTTGTCGTAAATTTGAAGAAGACCCAGTCGCAGCACAATCCACATCATTCGCAGAGTTCCTATCAACAAACTTCAAAGGAGTATTGTTACCAACAGAACCAGGCGCATTCTCTCCTTATTACGTAGGGAATAAAGAAAAGACCGATGAGTTAAACACTCAGTGGGAAACCAGTGTAAGACCTTATTTCCCCGATGCATGGACAGGACATGGTGGTGAAGAAGAAGCACCATTCCTCGAATGGAATCATGAGTATAGGGACGTAACAAAACAGGTCAAATTCCTATACCTCGACAATACAGAAAACAATATGAATCCAAAAGATGACTGGTATCTTTTGTTGTGGTTCCTGTAAACTACACTAATACATCACACGATGTCGTGCAAGGGTTCCTCTCTGTAGAGGAATCCGAACACATTGCTAGGGTACTTAAACGTTCAGAAAGAGACGTACTGAGACTACCCAATCCCGAATGGAACGATTCCAATTACCCACCTTTAACAAAACAACACGTAGTCTATAATTGGTTAACCCATCCCGACATACGTCCATTGAATATACCACAACGACTGCTCGGGTTAGACCTATTCAAAGATATAAACAATCTCACACTTCAATGTTGGGGTAACATATTAAGACAAGGTGAACACATCACTCCACACCAACACCACGAAGAAGACAAAGAACCCCTATCCGACTTTCACAAAGATACCACACCACAGGAACGAGCCAAAACACAACTTGTCCCAATGGTCGCAACCAACATATTCCTAGACGGAGTAGAACCCTCATACACTCATTACGAAGATACCAAACAAACGAGAAATATTAAGGGAGACTTACACATAGTAGGTGCATACCACAGACACGAAGTCAAGACCAACGTATACCGTACACCACGCTACTCGCTGGCCATGGATATCTATTTCAGAGATTACACCAAAGGATGGGATACGATAGAGAAAGGATTCAGTAATACTAAGAGGTTTGTTGACGTTTCCCGAAGTAACGTCTAATCGTAAAGACACGTAGATACGCTACTATGGTCATGAACGCAGTAATGGTTGTGCCGATAGTAAACGCAGAAGTCATCCCTATAACATCAATACAGATAAACAATCCGATTAGATTCAGAGGATAGTTAATAAGGAGACCAGTAAAGACTGTAGTAAAGGTTTCTTTGTGATATCTTCGAGTTTCTTTGTTCATACCTTAGTATAACACGCTGAGAGGCCTTTGTATAGGGGGTTTCGAATATAATTGTTTAGAGCATAATCAGAGGATGAATATAATGTGTGTAGTAGTGTGCAGAAGTGTGTAATTATATTCGTATTTGGAGTGTATGGGAGAATGTGGAATAAAGTGGGTTTTGGTGGTGCTGTTCGGGGATACAAAACCTATTTTTAGCGGAGAGTCAAGCATGAGAGCATGTTGACAGCGACCCACAAACGTGATAAGGCAAGGCGCTCCCACGCAAAAAGACTTGACAATGCCCCTCACTTT
>Ga0115572_10004992_pt1 | contig 10270 bp, 18 predicted proteins | sample COGITO_mtgs_1206_FD_88681 | JGI IMG/M metagenome (GOLD analysis project Ga0115572, IMG submission 88681) | Pelagic marine microbial communities from North Sea - COGITO_mtgs_120607 | ecosystem: Environmental > Aquatic > Marine > Epipelagic | place: Germany:Helgoland, sampling site Kabeltonne... | reverse complement strand
CTCAGAGCCTGAATTGGCTGTGGGTGAAATTGACGAGGAAGATTGCGATTCCTGTCACATCTAAAATTTAAAACTTGACTTTATATTGAAACTACGTTATACTACGTTATAATTAATTTACCTAACTAAGGATGTCTCGCGTGAAAGTATTTGATACTAATAGCAAGAAAAGCCATATGGATTCTAAGCTCTTTTTGGACGAATCACCTACTATTGCAAGATACGATATGCAGAAATACCCATTTCTGGATAAGCTCACCGAAAAGCAGCTGGGTTTCTTCTGGACTCCACAAGAAGTGGATATCTATAAGGATAGCAAAGACTTCAAGCAACTCAGCTCGCATGAGCAACATATTTTTACATCAAATCTCAAAAGGCAAATATTACTAGATTCAGTGCAGGGTCGTGCACCCACTGCTGCTTTTGGTAGTATTTGCTCCCTTCCGGAATTAGAAAACTGGATCATCACCTGGGCTTTCAGTGAGACAATCCACTCTCGATCATACACTCATATCATTCGAAACATTTACTCGAATCCATCTGAAGTGTTTGATACTATCATGGACACGGATGAAATTGTTGATTGTGCTGATCAAATTAGCGAGTACTACGATAAACTTATCCACTTCAATAATGCTGTGGATATGGGTATGCCCGTATCTTCATACGAACATAAGAAAGCTATCTGGCTGACTCTCATGTCGGTGAATATTTTGGAAGGCGTTCGCTTTTATGTCAGCTTTGCTTGTTCGTGGGCTTTCGCTGAACTGAAGAAAATGGAAGGTAATGCAAAGATCATTAAGTTGATTGCTCGTGACGAAAATCTCCACCTAGCCGGTACTCAGCAATTGTTAAAGGTGCTGCCGAAAGACGATCCTGATTTCGCTAAGATACGCGAAGACACCCTTGATGAATGCATCCAGATGTTTGTTGACGCTGTCGATCAAGAAAAGTCATGGGCTGATTATTTGTTTGCTGATGGTAGCATGATTGGTCTCAACTCAGAACTTTTATGTGACTACATCGAGTGGATTGCGAATAAACGCATGACAGCTGTTGGCGTCGAATCCCCATACAAAGGCGGATCAAATCCTCTACCGTGGACTGCTAAATGGATCAGTGGAGGGGATGTTCAAGTGGCGCCACAAGAAACGGAAATAACGAGCTATATTGGTGGTGGAGTTAATAAGGACGTGGGTGAAGATACATTCAAGGGGTTCTCGCTTTAATGACCTCGAAGCCATATATAAATATTCTGAAATGGGATATTTTATTATGTGGCTCTATGAGAATAAAGAATTCGATGGCGAAGATATCTCTGATTTTGCAGGTTTTGTGTATATTATTACCAATTCTGAAACCAATAAGAAATATATTGGTAAAAAACTATTCAAAAACACAAGACATGTTCGGCTGAAAAGCAAAAAGCGCAGAGAGAAAAGAGTTACTGAATCCGATTGGAAAGATTATTTCGGGTCCAATAAAGTTTTGATTGAGGATGTGGCTTCCATGGGCGCAGATAAATTCCAAAGAGAAATATTGAGATTATGTGCAACCAAAGGCGAGTGTAATTATTGGGAAGCGCATTACCAGTTCAAACATGAGGTGTTGTTGCATCCGGAAGATTGGTACAATGAACATATCTGGGTCAGAGTCCACCGCACTCATGTTAATAAAATAATAAAATAAAACTTGACTTTAATGCATTATTACCGTATACTACTTGTATAATTTACTAAAAAAGGAAACGTAATGAATACTCTAGCTATAACTGACTTGGTTAATATTGTTTCTGAGTCCAATCTATTCGAACTTGGTATTATTGCACATATAATACCCGCCTCAATTATTGTCATCGCCGCAATCCTTGCTATCATTAAAGTTGCCATGAAGCCTATGGCTCTCCTTGCGTTAGCTGGACTTCTTGGTTGGGGACTTTTGACCACTGGATGGTTTAGTTTTTAGGGGTGATTAGTCATATGTCGCAGAAAAAAAGAACATGGTACACCGAGAGAGAATGGTTCCGTGATGTGGGTTGGGGAGTTGTTCCAGAAGAATATCAAAAGAACTACACTGAACCTGATCAGTCTGAACCTGAACAACTAGAACCTGAACAACTAGAACTGTTTGATGAACATAGAAAGAAAATAGATGCCAAGAACGGCGGATGCACGCCTAGCTCTATCCGAAAAAGCTAGACGTAAACGTAGCGAGACCAAAGCTTTGTTGGCTCGACTGAGCACTAACAAAATCAACAAACTAAGGAAAATTGAAAACAAACTAAAGAAATCAACCATTAATAATATTATATAGGATTTGATTATAATATGGATTTACCTAAAAAAGATATGCTGAGCATAGAAGAACACAACTACTTCATGTTCAATAAAAAGTTTGACGCCGCTTCGTGCGGTGAAGCCATGAAGTTTATTCTTGAACGGAATTTAATGGCGGAAAATAAGCCTAAAGAAATGAAGATGTTGATCAATTCTCCAGGCGGCGAAGTCAACTCTTGTTTCGCTTTGGTTGACACTATGAAAGGTTCGCCAATCCCAGTACACACCTATGGGTTGGGATTGATTGCTTCTTGTGGTCTGTTGGCTTTTATTGCTGGCGAGAAGGGCAAACGTTACATTACCAGAAACACCAGTATCCTCTCGCATCAGTTTAGTTGGGGTAGCAGTGGTAAAGAACACGAGCTATTCGCTAAAGTTAAAGAGTTCGAGTATTCACAAGTACGTATGATTGACCACTACAAGAAGTGCACAGGGTTGTCTGAGAAAGAAATCCGTAAGTATCTACTACCACCTGAAGATGTTTGGCTAACCGCTAAAGAAGCTGTGAAATATGGTATTGCTGATGAAGTCGTGGAGTTTTATTGATGTCAATGATTCGGTTTAGTACTGAAGAAGTATTTGATACGGATTCGCAAGAGTATCAAATCCTTTATAATGCAGCGAAGGAAGTAGGCTCTACACCTGGCGCTGTTGTTGAGATTGGCACTCGCCGCGGCGGTTCTGCTAAAATCATTATGGATGCATTAGTTGAGACTAATAGCGCCCAAGACCGCCCAATGTTTTGTATCGATCCATATGGCAACATTGATCTAGAAATCACCAATATCAACGCTTCAATCCATTATCCAGGGAAGTATGAAGTTGAAGGTGATGCTATGTCGAAAGACGACAGCTTCGCCACTAAGTTTGATTATACTAATAGTATGCGGAATCGGATTATCCCGTCTTTGTATTATTATGCATTCCAAGCTGGCTTCAATTTTACTTTCTTCTGTTTGGAGGACACTGAGTTCTTTAAACGATATGCCGATGGTGTTCCAATCTACGATGAAGAGAAAAAACTTGTGGATCAATACGCCTTTGTCTTCTATGATGGTCCTCATACAAACGAAGCCGTCGATGAAGAGATGGCGTTCTTCGTCCCGCGATCGCCTTTGGGTGCTGTGGCTGTTTTTGACGATATTTGGATGATGGAACACGATAAAATTGTAGAAGATAAGTGGTTTTTTAATCAGAAAGATACTGGCCAGAAATGGGAGATTCTAGAGAAAGGCGACATCAAAGCGTCTTATATTCGGGTTTCATAGTATTGAAATTAAAACCAATAAATAAATTATTGGCTCTGGTTGCTTATGTGATCAGAGCCATTACTAGGAAAAATAAATGAGGGTTAATAATAAAATGAATGTCGTCATATATTCGAAACCAAAATGCGGTTTTTGTAATAATACAAAAGCCTTATTGAATTCCAAAGGTATCGGGTTCACAGAGATGGTTTTGGGGCAAGATTTTACAAGGGATTTCCTGATGGAAACTTTCCCAACAGCTAAGAGTTATCCGGTTATTGTCATCGATGGTTTCAATATCGGTGGTTTCAAAGAACTGCAAACTCAATTAAATGAACAAGTAGAAGACAACCGTAAACTACTAAACGAGTAAGAAAGTATAAATTATGTATAGCCGTGATGAAGTTATTAAAGACCTACGCGCTGGTGTATTAGAAATCCGTTTCACTAAAGCGGATGGAACCACGCGTATTATGAAGTGTTCTCTGTCAGAGAAATTCCTACCACCTTCGTTCCAGAACCTAGACGAACAGGAACAAGAGAAAACCTTCCATAAAACTAACCCAGAAGTGGTTGCATGTTGGGATGTAGAAAATGTTGGTTGGCGCTCATTCCGTATGGACAGCATTCAATATATTCAATTCTTGGATGCATACTAATGACAGGCGTTATCGGATACACATTCGGATCGTTTGATTTGATGCATGCGGGCCACAGCGTTTTCTTCAGAGATTGTAGGAAGCACTGCGACCTTTTGTTTGTTGGACTACATACTGATCCCAGCACCGACCGTTCTAGTAAAAATAAACCTGTCCAGACTGTATACGAGCGGTACGTACAGCTTATTAATTGCCAATGGGTTGATCATGTTATTCCATATGAAACAGAAGCTTATTTGATCAATCTTATTCAGACCGCTAACCAGATTGATGTTCGTTTCTTAGGTTCGGATTATCTTTTAAGCAGTTTCACAGGCAAAGACTTGTGTGTTGCGAAAAATATCGATATTAAATATATCGATAGGCATCATTCATTTAGTTCGTCCGAATTAAGAAACAGAGTAGGAAACCATTATGTCGAATCGTGGACCGAGTAGTGAATAGGGCGGTATTTTTTGATCGTGATGGGGTTATTAATCCTCTGATCGAGAGACCGAACGGATCTCTAACATCGCCATGGAATATAAATGAGATGGAGATATATTCTAGCACCCCATATAACATGTCGCGATTGAAGGACTTCGGATTCCTGGTTTTTATTGTAACAAACCAACCAGGAATTGCTGATGGTGATATGACTAGCAACGAGCTTCGGGTTATCAACGAAAATCTTATGGATAAATTAGAGATCGATAGTATTCTCTGTGCGTTAAGGAAACATGCTTCCAGCTACAAACCTAGTAATGGAATGTTGGAATCGACCATAGAGAAATACAACATCGACCGTAATGAAAGCTGGATGATTGGTGATAGATGGAAAGACATAAAACCAGCGAATGATAGCAGAATCAAAAGTATATTATTGCATAGCAGCGCTACGACTGATTGTAGTGGACTTGCTGTTCCAGATTACGAGTCGTACAATATCAGCGATGCTTGTGAAATTATTATCGGCGAGATGTTAACAAATAGCTTGACTTAAATAAAATATTATCGTATAATATGTTTATAATATAATTGAGGAGAAATATAATGCAAGGCTTCGAAGAGAATGATATCTCTAAGAACTCTAATGGTGGAACTGAAATCACCAAACGCGCTTTAACAGAATACGTACCAGCTGAGTTGGTGGAACACTTCCAGATTATTCCTAGTCGTGTTCGTGATATTAATCCAGAGAAGATTCGGGTCTACTGGCAGCACGATCTAGCTGGTGATCCAGAAGTAAACCATCTAGCTGGTTCAGAAAGCCGAGATCGTTTTCATCAGTTTGTGTTCAGTTCGAACTGGCAGCTCAATGACTTTGTTACTAAGTTACAGTTCCCGAGAAACAAAAAGGTTAGTGTTATTGAGACACCAATCAAGCCTATCGAGGTCAAACAGAAAGACTTTAATGATAAGATCCGATTAATTTATTTCTCCACACCGCACCGCGGGCTTGATGTTCTGGTTCCTGTGTTTGAGCATTTGGCTAAGACGTATAGCAACATCCACTTGGATGTTTTCTCTAGTTTCAAGATTTATGGGTGGGAAGATTCTGATCAGCAGTACGAACCTTTGTTCGAGAAAGTCAGACAACACCCACAAATGACATATCATGGTAGTGTCGATCAGGCCACTCTGCGTAATGCATTAGCTGATGCCCATATCCTTGCTTACCCTAATATCTGGGAAGAAACGAGCTGTCGTGTTCTCATCGAATCAATGTCAGCTGGTTTGGTGTGTGTTCACCCTAACCTAGCTGCATTACCGGACACTAGTGGTGGACTGACTTCGATGTACCAGTTTGATGAATCACCAAACGAGCATGCAGCTGTATTCCATAGAAATCTAGATCATGCTATTCAGGTTGTTGCTAATGAACCTATCCAGAATTATCTCAAATTTGTTAAGGCTTATGCGGATTCAAGGTTTAATATCGATAAGATTTCGTCTCAATGGGAGAGTCTTTTGACTGCATTGAAGGAAGAGTATCCCACTGTCGAATCAAGGGTTCTTGCTAAACAGATGTTTACGTATTCGACATGATTGTAGTAAAAGCTCCGCTCAGGGTAAGTTTTTTTGGGGGAGGTTCCGACCTCCCTCAGTACTACAACAAAAAACCAGGGATGTGTCTTTCTACTTCCATCAATAAATATATCTACTTGGCTGTCAATAAATGCGTGGCTAATCATATCAGAGTTGTGTATTCAGAGTTCGAATATACTGATAGTATTAATAATATCCGTCACGATCGAGTAAGAGAAACACTAAAACATTTCTCATTGACCAATAATATCGAGATCAGTAGTTTCTCGGACGTGCCGACCAAAGGTACTGGTTTGGGTTCGAGTTCGACCTTTACTGTTGCAATGGCCCAAGCGGCGAGCTACCTATCAGCACCACTTAAAAATAAAATCACCAGAGCCGATTTGGCTGAACTTGCTTGTGATATCGAGATCAATAAGTGCAGGGAACCAATTGGCAAGCAAGATCAATACGCGGCGACTTATGGTGGACTCAATCAGTATCACTTCCATTCCCAAGGCGAGGTGTTCGTCCAACCAGTCTCGCATAATAACCACGCTTATGGTCTACAAAACAACTTGATGTGTTTTGCTACTGGTAATACTAGATACGCTTCTACGATTCTACATAAACAGACTGAAGATCTGAATTCAGACAAAAATGATGTAATCGGTAAAACAGCTCAGATGGTTGATATGGCATTTCAGGGATCAAAATATTTGTCCTGTGGTAAACTAGATGATTTTGGACAGCTTCTTCATGAAGCTTGGATGGTCAAGAAAACAATCAATTCCGGTATCTCTAATGATAATATTGATTGTATGTACGAAACAGCATTGAAGGCTGGAGCGCTCGGTGGGAAGTTGTTGGGCGCTGGTGGTGGTGGATATCTATTATTGTATGTTCCTACTAAATATCAGAGAAACGTAACAGACGCTATGACGGATTTCAATAAATTCCCCTTTGCCTTTGAGACTAAAGGTTCGACTTTGAAAGTGATATGATGAGAGAATTAAAAGAATATATTCCTGAGTATAAAAAGATGATTGACGAAGCTTACGCTAGTATGGATATTCCTGAGATGGAGAAAGCTTTGTGTATCCTGAATAAAGCTATGGTCGACAGGAGAAACATATTCACATGCGGTAATGGCGGCTCGGCTGCTATAGCCGAACACATAACATGTGATTTTAATAAAGGTGTTGCATCAGACACAGAAATTAGACCCATGTTTGTACCGTTGGCATCGAATATCTCACTGCTAACTGCAATTGCTAACGATCACAACTGGTATGAAGTGTACTCGAAACAGATTGAAAATACAAGATCGATCGGTAACGTATTATTTGCGATTTCCTCAAGCGGTGATTCACTTAATATTGTGAATGCATGCAAAGCGGCGAAAGATAAAGGATGGGGAGTGATTTCATTTGTCGGCTTTACTGGTGGTGCAGTGAAAGATCTTTCGGATGCATGCATACATATAAAATCCAACAACTATGGCGTCGTTGAAGATTGCCATCATATGCTGATGCATATATTGGCGCAACACTTGCGCATCGCACATCAATCGTCTGACTATGGGATGAAATTATAACTATAAATAAACTGTAATAAATGCTTGACTTTTTATCAAAACAACGTTATACTACAGTATAACTTGATAAGGAATATGTGAAATGGATGATGATGATAAGAAAAATGTTCTTTCTTTTCCAGGAAAGAAAATAGGATATGCCACTTTCTCGGAAAGCGATAAAGAGGCTATTTCCCTCGCGGCTGAACCCGCCAATGCGATCACAGTAATGGCTGACGACATTAATGATAAAATAGTATCATTAAAGATGTACCATGTACAAGAGACATTAGCCCACACATTGACACAAATATTCCAAAACCTAGATATCGCAGGCTTTGCGCTGCCTGACGACGAAGATATTATGGAAGGGGTTCTTCCTGATAGTTTATTGAAAGAAAGCGCAATGATCACTGAATGTTTGCGGTCTTTGATGTACCGTCATCACGGTATTAAACATCCTTTCCAGAAACTATCTGACGAAATATTTGTGGTTGAAGATAACAGTCACGAGCAACCAGTCCTATCAATCGTAGATGAATTAAATATAAAATTAGAAAAAGAGAAAAAGAAAGATTAATATAATGATTATCGTGGATCTTAACCAGGTAATGCTATCTAACCTTCTATCGCAACTTGGTAGCCATACTAATGCAAAAATTGAAGAGAATATGGTCAGACATATGATCATCAATACTTTACGGTCATATAAAGTGAAGTTTGGTGCTGAATATGGTGAAATGGTCATAGCATGTGATAATAGGAACTACTGGAGAAAACAGATATTTCCTTATTACAAAGCCAACCGCAAGAAGAGCCAAGCTAAATCCGAACTAGATTGGAGCGAGATCTTCGGTTGTATGGATAAAATCAGATCAGAACTTAAAGAGTTTTTCCCCTATAGAATCATTGACATTGAATCAGCTGAGGCTGATGATATCATTGGTACGCTGTGTACAGAGTTTGGTCAAACTATTGGTGGTGATCCAATCCTCATACTTTCAGGCGATAAAGACTTCATCCAACTACACGTGTATGGTAATGTTAAGCAGTACGACCCAACACGTAAACGCTGGATCAAACATAACGATCCTGAAACATATCTCATTGAACATATTATGAAAGGCGATAGTAGCGACGGAGTACCTAACATTCTTTCTTCTGATAATTGCTTCGTTGTCGGCGAAAGACAAAGACCATTGACTGCGAAACGTATAGAGAAATTTAAAAAGATCACTGATGATGAGTGGCCAGAGTACCCGGAAACAAATATTTCTAGAAACTATTTTAGAAACGCACAGCTGATTGATCTTTCACACACGCCCGATACTATTAAAGAAAACGTTATGGTATCGTATAACAAACAAACAGGTAAGAACAGGTCTAAACTTTTAGATTATTTTACCTCATTCAAACTCCGAGAGTTAACACAACACATCGGTGATTTTTAAATTTAAGGAGAATAACCATGGTTATTGGTATGGCAGAATTCCTGACGAAAGTAGGAAAACAAAAGAAGACTATTGATAAGATTAATATGCTCGGTGCGAATGATACTTTTGCATTGCGTGTTATCCTGCAAGCTATTTATGACGATTCAGTTAGATTTTTGTTGCCTGCAGGCACACCGCCATTTAAAGTGCAAGAATTGGCCGACCAGGAACATGTGCTACATAAAGAAGCAAAGAATATCCAGTACTATGTTGAAGGGTTTCACCCAAACCTAAGCCAATCCAAACGAGAGATGATGTTTGTGCAGCTACTCGAGCGAGTGACGACTGAAGATGCTGCTCTTCTTTGTGATATGAAGGACAAAAAACCAATCAAGGGAATTACGATCAAACACGTAATGGAAGCTCTACCGGGATTAATTCAAAACAACACACAAGAAGAACATGTCGAATAAATTCAAGAATATTAAGAAAAATTATAACACTACACAAGACGAGCTCGAGGGTGAGTCAGCGAGTCGTGGATATAAAAAAGAATATAAAAAAGAAAAAGCTCGTAAACTAAGTAAGATGAACCTACGATCTAAGCACATCGATGACTTATTAGATCTAATGGAAGATAATAATTACTGATGCCAACATATAGTTTTAAAGATATCCAAACCGGCGTTATCTATGAGGAATTCTTGACTCTTTCTGAGTTCGATGAATACAAAGAACAACACAAAGATTCCGTCATACCATTGATTACTACACCACCATTAATTAGCTCTGGTCGTGGTATGGGTAAACCAGATGAGGGGTTTCGTGATGTGTTAAAGGAGATAAAAAAGAATCACACACACCAGCGCTCTTTCTCAGCGAAAAGTACAATCAACACTTTCTAAAAATAACAATAACAATAATAACAAGCAGGATGACCAATGTACGGGACAAAGTCAAATAAAAAACTATCTCGAAAACAAAGAAGAAAACTGCGACAAGAGAGTCATCT
>Ga0115572_10004991_pt1 | contig 10270 bp, 9 predicted proteins | sample COGITO_mtgs_1206_FD_88681 | JGI IMG/M metagenome (GOLD analysis project Ga0115572, IMG submission 88681) | Pelagic marine microbial communities from North Sea - COGITO_mtgs_120607 | ecosystem: Environmental > Aquatic > Marine > Epipelagic | place: Germany:Helgoland, sampling site Kabeltonne... | reverse complement strand
TTAGTTTCAAGTAACCACACTGCTGATAAGTGTATTAATTTGTGGTATAATAAAACCTCATGATAGGTAATATTCACAAGATAACAAAAAGAAACCTTTTAAAAGGTATACCCTGGCGTTTTGGACCTAATTGGCCAGGTCAAAGGTGCAAAGCAAAAACCAGAAGAGGTACACTATGTCAAAGACCCGCTAAATTACCAGTGGGTCGATGTAGACTACATGGCGGCGCTAGCACAGGGCCTAGAACCAAGGACGGTCTAAAACGACTCGTCGAATCTAAAATTAAGCATGGAAGATTTACAAAAGCTGAGCGTGAAAAGGCCAAACAAATATCTGAGAAAAGACGCAAGATACAAAATGAACTTAAGGAGTTAGAATCCTGGTTTGTTGACTACGGTCATTTGGAGAAGAACTGGCGTAAAGATTGGGGCAAACTCTAAGAGAGTGAAAACACTATATCTTATTACCTACCGAGAACAATAATCTTAAACTAAGAAAAACCCTACTATAAAGACGTCAAGGCCTATGTAAGGAGCTGTGGAACGCAAATAAAGAACTGCGGTTAGCGAACGAGGCTATTTTATCTCCGCGCAATAGGTCATTCCCAAATATGGTATTGTGTCCCAATTGTCCCAGTACGATATTGCAACTGGGACAGCTAATATCCCATATAAATCATATAGTTAAGTTGAAGTGTCCCACTGTCCCAATATTATTATATACCTCTTATAAAGTTGTTATGTATTGATAAGTAAAAAAGATGAATATTTTTTGGGGGGCCTATTATATACTGGGACAAACGGGACAGTGGGACATCAGAATGGTAAGTTTTCTTCAAGAGGTTCATCATCCTCGGACGGCTCTCTCTCAATTTCTTCAATATCCATTAAGAGACTAACTTGAATGCAGGTAACATTTTCGCGCCTTCCCTCTACACTCACTTTTTTTGTGTATCTGCCCTCACCTTCTTTTTCTAACATTCCAGCCTCAAAGAGAGCCTTTTTTATTGCGAGTTCAGAACTACCCAAATGATTTCCGAGGCGCGTAGAAAATGTTTTGATCACACTCAAAGCCGCTTTCATATCAAGATATATTTCCTTTCCAACAATCCAACCAATTTTTGTGCCTTGCCCATAAGTTACTTCATTGTCTGGCGTACCAGTTGTTTTCCATCCCCAAGTACTGGGAGCATCAGGGCATGTACCATATTTATTCGCTAAATGAGCAGCACCCATAGCGATAGAGGAGCGTAGATATTCTATAAAACGATCTGCTTCTGAGGCTTCTTGATCAACGCTCATTTGGAATTCAGCGACTTTGGTCGCCGCATTCAAGGTGGCCGCCTTGAACTTCTGTATTTCTTCATCTGAAATATCACCGCGTTCCTTGCCAAATTGCAGTAAAAGCCAAATACCGGAGGTTAATGAGGCGAGATTATCTCGCATTCTTGTATGGCCAGAAGTGGGGAGCTCTTTAATACAATCGTCGTGAGCTGCAGTTATAAGGCTTTTGATTTTATTGTGATCAGCCTGATCAGCGCCCCAACTTAAAAAATTTGACATTAATTGGGCGAGACTTTCCTGTTTTGCTAATTCCTGAAGAGCCGTGAGTGTGTCAGTTTTTGTGGCTCCTTTTTTGATACTTAAAATCACACAACGCGCTTGTAGGGAGTGCCCATTGGGAATGTCTTCGCCTGTTGCCAAAATCAATCCTCTCGGAATGTAGGCCCCTCTAACTTCCGTTGTAGATGTTAACCGGTCTCGCCCAGATTGATTTCCTTGCGCGCGAAAAACACGTTCCGCGTCTTTGTGTGATCGAGAAACCTCAGAAGGCGTACCACGGGCTACAAAGTCATCAATCGTGAACACCGCATCTTTGCAAAGGAACGCTTTTTTTTCCATTGCATTACTGGTTGAACTCCAGTTTTCAGGAAGATGTGATCCGTTAAACTCTTTTCCATAAAATGCCTGTATGCATCCAGAAATAGCTGTTTTGAAGGTTCCCGTTGTGCCTTGCAGAAAGACGCTTACAGTGCATTTTTTAAACTCTGAAAGAGTGGCGCGGAAGGCCGCACCAACGAGGAGCAAGCCAGTTCCATCATCTACGAGTTTAAAAAAGTGTTGCAGGATTTCGAAAAGCTTTTCAGCACCATTCTCATTAGGAGCAGGCAAGTCATAGTCCGAGAGTGAGCCCTGTAATTCAGTTTCAATTTCTTCATTAAGGCCAGCAGCGCTTATGCCACCACGGTTGGTGAGGTAGCAAAACTTACCGTTTTTATCTATCCATCCAGTATGGCTATAAACAGTCCGTTCTTTCGGATTTGATCTTTCTTTAATTGCTGCAGCTACATGTGCTTTATACATTGAGCCTACTGTAACCTGCGCTTTTGCACCCCAATTAGTTGGTAACCATTCTAATTTATCAAATGCATTTGCCTCTACATCAAACTTACTTAGTGGCGTTCCATTATGAAGAACGCCCACAACTGTAAATGTTTTGGAGTTATCGATACCGTTTGTGACTGTGGTTTCGTAAATAATCTCGGCATGGAAATTAGTGAGCCTGATTTCTTTTGGTCCAGTACGTGAAACTTTCATTAAATAGATTTGGTTGTGATGGCCTATGTACGAACTTTGTTGCAGGATTTCTCCGGATATTGCGAAGCCTTTCTGCCTTGCACTATCAACCATGGGACGAACATCTTTTAACGTTTGTTCAATAGTATAACCGGGCAGTGTCAATCTTCCTGCAAGCACGTCAATTTCCTCGTCGGTGTTCCCTTTTGCCACCCAACTGGCCACTAATTTTAGCATGTTGTCGTGCCAGTTTTCTCCGTTTAAGGCCGCTTCCGATGTGGTGACGCGGTTGAGCTTTATAAAAGGTTCAGCTGGTTTATTTAAAGGCAACTGCAGCGGCTCTAGAATATCATCCCAATCTTCAATTCGTTTTAATGACATCCGTTTACCTTCTCTTTCATGGTGACCAACTCAGAGATATAGCCACGCCTTTGTTTGTCCGTATTTGGATAACTGACGGTTCCCGCAACGCGCATGATCCGTGACGGATTAATTACCCTGCTGTCGGTTGCAAATTGGGTTGCTATATTGAACTGCGTGGAGCGCCATAGTTCCAAATCAGTACACGCATCAGAAAGCCTCCAGTAAGCATGACGGCGTTCGTGAGGGATGGTGCCGGTTGTCACGACAATATCTGGCTCACATAGCTCACTGAGCTTAATAATACCTGTGAGACCAGCTTGATCGTCGGCGTCTGCAAAACTGTAATGCGCCCGCAATATGTCAGGATCAGTGGCTGCTTTGCTAGCCTTGATTTTTGCATCCATTCTGATTGGGTTAATCATCATATAGATATTATACTCTTTGACATTCATGAGTATCGCAAAGTCTACGGCTTCATCAATCGTATCTAAAGAAAACCTTTTTGATTTAGGTGTTTTTTTATCACCCAAACAGCGTATCTCAAACAACCCAACCTCCTTAGAACTGTTCGGCCAATCGCAGGTGATTGCTGAGATAAAACGTAATATAATCGCTTTATTGGCGTGGAGTTTTTTAATCGTCATTTTTGTTGCCTTACGCTTGCTGCGCATGACCAAATCAGTTGTAAATTAACGGTAAATCCTAGATTATACGCTAAGTTAAGCTCATGGTCATCGCATCGTGAGTTTCACTTTGTGTTGTTGTGCTGGCTGTCGTCATTTCGTGACGCGATCCAATCATCGATCGTAGCTTCGAGCCATCCAGCTGCTCTTCCCCCGGGCATTAGCTTAAAAGGCCGTGGGAATTTGCCTTTAGCAATCAGCTCGTAAATAGTGGAAGGTCGAAACCCAATTCTATCAGGTAAATCTTGCATCCGCAGAATACGTTGTCGTTTAATTTCTGTCGCCATTTTAACCAACTCCAATCATAAATTAATGGATTTGATTGAATTGATAACAATAACCAAGAAGTTAGTCGAAGGACTTAAATCGGGATTTTAATCCGTTTTTATTTCAAAATCTCTTTCTTGAGTATTTTTTACGTTGTTCCAATAACGTCGCAGAGTTTGTGCCGAGGGAAGCCTACCCCACTCTTCTGTTAGCTGAGTAGTTGCATCTTGCAGGGTCATTCCTAATCCACCCTCACTTTCTGGTGCCATAGCTGTTGCAAGCCATCCATAAGCTAACTGTAAAATCAAATTTGTATCTTTTGCGTATTTGCTTTTTCTTTCACCTTTTTTAAATTTTACACCTAAAGCGGTTTCTGCATCTCCACCATTAGATATTTCAATCAACGCTTTAACCAAGAATTCTTTATCTTCTGGGCTCAGCTGTTTGTTTTGAGATATCTGAATGGCTATTTTTTTTAGACGAGTTTGACCTTTTCTAGCGCTCATCTTCTTAATCCTTAGACCGAGTATGCTGATTTGTATAATCATCCCAAGCAGCCATTAGTTCTCTACGTCTTTCTAACTGATCTCCGCGTCTATAGGCGGCTTCGGCTTTGTTCTTGATTGTATGGGCTAGTGCTAACTCAATTGTTTCGTTTGAGAATGTATGCGCTTCCTCAGCTGCCCAATCTCTGAAGGTGCTTCGAAATCCATGAACTGTTATATTAGATCGATCCATCTTCTTAACTAAGGTTAGTAAAGCATTGTTGCTCAAACCTTTGTTTTGTTTCCACCCAGAAAAAACATGTTCTTCAAGATTTCTATTAGATGGAATATTTGAAAGGATTTCGATTGCTCGCTTGCATAAAGGAACTCGATGTTCTTTTCCTACCTTCATGCGACTAGCAGGCACTGTCCAAACTTTCTTTTCAAGATTAATCTCAGACCACTTTGCATCGATAACTTCACTGGTACGAGCTGCAGTCAAGATAAGAAATTCTAAAGCCAAGGCAGAATATCCATTTCGCTGCCGCAGCTCCTGTAAGAAAATACCAATGTTGTTGTAGGGTAGAGCAGGAAAGTGCCTTACCCGCTTCACTTTGACGGTCTTCGATAGAATTTTATCTAGGTGACCACGTAGACGCGCTGGGTTCTCACCACCGACATAGTTTCTTGCCTTACCATAGTCCCAAATTGTTTCAATGCGCTGACGAACACGGCTTGCGGTTTCTGCCTTTGTTATCCAGATAGGCTCTAAGACTCTAAGTATGAGGTCGGTATTAATATCTGAGATAGGTAACTCGCCTAAGATTGGAAAAGCGTAGGTTTCTAGAGAGTTATGCCATTGCTGAGCATGTTTTGCATTCTTCCATTCAGGAGCTTTGGCGGCAATGCACGCTTCTGCAATTTCTTTGAAAGTTAAATTGCGAGCTTGTTTTAACTGAGCCTCGACCTGACCTTTCTTCCGTTCTTCAATGGGGTCTTTGCCATTTATCACTAATCGTTTGGCTTCTATCGCGTACTGTCTGGCTTGTGCCAAGCTTACAAATTTAAAAGACCCCAAACCCATCTCTCGCCGTGTCCGGGTTAATGGGCTTGTATATCTATATAGCCAAGATTTTGTGCCTTGCTTAGATACCTGGAGGTACAAGCCTTGCCCGCAATTCTGGTATCCAATCTCTTTTATGGACTCAACACTTTTAGCTGACTTAAGAACTGCCATGTAATACTCTACCCACCACTCTACCCACCTTAAAGTAGTATATTTAAATGGATATTACTAGACCTTATTAGACTAAAAATATATTAATATACTGAAATATAACAATTTATAGTATAGTATCAGACCTTATAAGATAAGGGTATGAAGGACTTCCTCTCCGCCAATATATAAATATATAATAAAATCAATAACTTATGATAATTAAAATGTCATTTGTACCCAGAATGTACCCAGTTTAAATCCATCAAACATATTTGTTTATTTAGCAGAATATTAATAAGAAGTTAGTTGCAAGATAAAACTACTTAAAAAAGTTGATTAATTAATTACTTTTGTTATCATGTTAAGTATATGTTTTAGAAATTTTTATTAATTATATTAAAGGTCAATTATGTTTAAATTTTTGCTGTCTTTGGCGATTTACTTTTCATTTATTTTTATTTCTTACGCTGACCATGGTCCAAAAAAAATGTGGAAGAAACAGATAAAGCCATTTTTTAATCTTCATGAAACGAAAATGATGGGTCCATTTAAAATTAATGTTCATGCCTATGGTGAAAAAAAGAACTTAGATGCCGTAAATGTAAAAAAAGAGAATTTTGATAATATTTTTAACGATAAATTTAATTTAGCGGCCTTAATCAGAAAAAATAATGAATTAGTATATTCAAGATATAATAAAAAAAGAAACATAGACAATAATACGATATTACACGGGATGTCTATGTCTAAGACAGCACTTTCTACTGCTATAGGCAGTCTGCTTTGTGATGGAAAAATTGCATCATTGAATGATGACATAGGAAGATATTCACCTTCATTAGCTAAAACTCCTTACGCAAAAGTATCAATCAAAAATACCTTGCAAATGAATAGTGGTGTTGAGCCAATAAAATCAGATTATAAGTTTAGAAGAAAACAAAACAGAATTGCACAAGGAATAGGAAAACATGAAGGAAAAGCTGATGTGCTTAAAGCTATTTCATTATTAAAAGGAAATGATAGAGAGCAGGGCTCAAAGCATTTTTATAATTCTTCAGACCCTTTTGCACTATCTATTATGATTTCTGATATAACAAACAAACCGGCAAGTGAAATATTTTATGAAAATGCCTATAAAAAATTTAATAAAAATGATTTTATGCATTGGCTATCTGATAAAAATGGAGTTTCAGTAGCACAAGCAAGGCTAACAATGACAGCTGTAGATTGGTCAAACTTTGGTCAATTTATTCACGATGAGATGATAAATGACACATGTTTAGGAAAATTTTACAAAGAAGGTATTACAAGCGCAGTTGAAACAAAAAGAGACGGTGTTAAATATGGATACCAGTTTTGGGTATACGAAGTAAATGGTGTACCAACATTAACCATGACAGGTCATGGTGGATTTTTTAATATTATTAATACTACTAAAAATACAATTTTAACTATGTTTTCAGTTGATGAAAAATATAAGTACGGCAATCTTTTCAGCAAAGGTATGATTTCTAAAATTGCAGAAGAAATAAATTAAATACGAATTATTTAATTCCCTTCCTCTCCGCTATGAAGATAACTTTGTTATGTCATGCTATGTCATTACTCTAGGCCATGCCTTGATTCTATTGACGAGACCTCCTTTTCCTATTTCAGTTTAACTCATCGTTAACCAATCCACTTTGTGGACCAAGTTGTAGACTGGAGTAAGACATGCATAAATTTAAACACAAACAATTTTTAAACTTAACAAATGGCAAGTATAATGGCTGAATTGGAAAGGTTTAGAATTTAAATTAGCTAATATTATATAATGTAATTTGCAATTTTTTATTTAAATTTTATATTATAATTATGTTCAATAATTTTAAAAAATACCATTTCATAATATTATTATTCCTTTTTTTATTTGGAAATATTCAAATTGGATTTTTTACGAATAAATCATATGCAGCTTCGTTTGGAAAATATCTTGGTTTTGGTGAAAAAATTGGAACTTTTAATGTCGTTGACCCTTTTTTTTCAAAATCAGGCCTTAGAATTTCTTGCCAAGGTAAAAAATATAGAAGTTATAACTTTGATGCATATTATAATAAAAATTTTTTCTATGCCTGGGATGTGACGGGTAGAGGTTTTAAATTACTTATTGGCTACAGACCGATCGATAATAATAAAGTTTTCAGAATAGAAGGTTTGAACTTTAGAAAAAACTCAACGGGTAGAATATATATGCGTTCGTATTTTACAGTTCTTGAGACGAAAGGTTCATATTATGAATATATTAAAAATGGAACTAAAATAAATGACACTTCAATAACAGGAAAAAGCTCTAGAACTTGCATTTTAGATGCACATTTTATCAATAATTATGAAAAGTTAATCAATCCTAATTATAAACCACCTATTAAAAAAAAATCATCTATTTTTCCTGTTAAAGATTTATCTAAACAAGAATTGCTTGAAAACGCACTTATTACCCTAAAATCTTTTCAACAAGCTCAGTATAAAGTTTCTAATTTATTTTCTAGAAATGATATCGATTTATTATTTAAATTTGAGTTAAATGATTCCATATTAAAATTAAGTATGCTTATAGCGGAAGAAAAAAATAAAACTCCCAAAATCATAGTCAAGGAAGACTTAGAGTCTAAAAAACTAGCAGAACAACGAGCACAAGAGTTAGAAAAAGAACGTTTGCGGTTACAATCATTATTAGAAGAAAAGAAGAGATTAGAAGCAAAAGCGAGACAGTTAGAAAAATCTAACCGTTTATCAGAGATAGAAGCAAAAAAACGCTCTGAAGAATTAGCAAAAGAGATAGCGGCTCAAGAGCGAGAAAAGTTAGCGAAAGAACGAGAACTAAGGCGTATAGAATCTGAAGCAAGGTTAAAGGCTGAAGAAAAAGCCAAGAAACTTTCACAGGAAAGAGCATTGGCTCAAGCTAAGGCAAAGAAATTAGCTGAAGAGCAAAAGAAAGCTGAGAAACTTGCAAGGCAATTAGAGTTAGAAAGAACTATTTTAGAAAAAGAGAATGAGGAACGATTAAAGAAGTTAGAAGAACAGAGGAAGCAATCTGAACAGATAGCAAGGAAGCTAATGAAAGAAACAGAATTAGCTAAGAAGAAAGCAAATGAATTAGAGAAAACACAACAAACTCAATTAGCGTCACTTGAAGAAGAAAAAGCAAAAAGAAATCGATTGATTCAAGAAGAAAAAAAGAAGCGAGAAGACCTACAAAAGAAATTTGCTGCGCTTCAAGAAGAGAATAAAAAGAACAACGTTAGTAACAGCCCCTCAACGAAAATAAAGCTACCACCTGAATGGATGCCTTATCAAAATAAAATGAGTTTACAACAGGACCAATTCTGTCAATTGACAAACCGATTCTTTGGCTCTTTAAATAAAGCAACTAAATCAGGCAACGAAATAAAAGTAAATATGGTTCATAGAGACCGGCAGGAAAATATGGATGGATTAATTCCAGATGGTAGAATTAACAACTGGATATTTAAAGTTGTCAAAATTGATCAGGTTGAAGATGGATCAGCTGCCGTTGTATTGCGATTACAATGTAAAAGCTTTGTAGGCTCAGGGCAAATTAACACTAAATCAACATGGTTAAAAAAATCTAATAAAGAATGGAGAGCTACCATTCCATATCAAGATAGGCGTTTTAGAGAACTTGCTAAATTAGATAGAGGTCAGTTTATTCTAGCTACAGGCACACTATTAGAAGTAGAAGCATTTAAGCCTGGTCAAATTGAAACTTTTTATGCTTCACAGCAAATCGGAGAACATCCACTTACTAAAGGACTTAATCTAGAAGGTGAGTTGTTTATAGCTGACCTATCTTATATCGCTGCTCTTAATTAAGGTTATATCGCAGTAAAATGTCTCTTCTAAAAGATTACCATAGTTGTCTCTAGTTACTTTAGCTATTCCAGAAACAATATCTATGAAACCTTCGTTAAAGTCACTAGACCACCTAATTTTTTTATTATCTTCAAATTGAAAAACAACATTTCCAACTCTAGGTATAAATAATTTATTAGTTTTAGCATTATGAAGTTGAAGATTCCACCAACCATCTTTACATTTAATTTGTAGCTTTTCTGCATGTGCATTTGTTTCTAATAAAACAAAAAATAACAGGCATGCTAGAAGATTAAGGATATTAATAGTTAGTTTATTTTTAAACATATCTAAATCTAACAAATAAATAAAAAATTTGTAGACTAAATTGTAGACTAAGAAATTATGAAAATATAAAGCTTATATATATATATTAGTTAGTTACACTTTATAAGTGAGGAGGGAACCTCCGCCAATATATAAATATGAAATAAAATCAATTACTAATGTAAATTATAAATTCATTTGTACCCACAAAGTACACAATATTGAAAGATGCTGGCATTTAGAAGAAATTGTATCTATTATTTTAGTAATTATAAACTGTTACCTTTTAATATTTTATTCTTTAATCATTTAAAAAGCTTTTTATAAATTTATGAACTCTTTACAATTAGATCAAAAAGCGATTGAAATATTAAAAAATGTTTTTGGTTTTACAAACTATAGATATGGTCAAAAAGAAATAGTTGAAAACATTTTAAGCAAAAAACAGACACTTGCTATAATGCCTACAGGTGCAGGCAAATCACTTTGTTATCAATT
>Ga0115572_10004989_pt1 | contig 10274 bp, 13 predicted proteins | sample COGITO_mtgs_1206_FD_88681 | JGI IMG/M metagenome (GOLD analysis project Ga0115572, IMG submission 88681) | Pelagic marine microbial communities from North Sea - COGITO_mtgs_120607 | ecosystem: Environmental > Aquatic > Marine > Epipelagic | place: Germany:Helgoland, sampling site Kabeltonne... | reverse complement strand
GGCAGAAAAAATATTCAAATAAGTACTGTCAATTTGATGTTCCCCTTTTCCCATCACAATGGTGGTCAACCGATCGTCCCCGTCCACCACTTCCACCGCTTCCTGCAACGTGTTGCAATTTCCAGGCACACGTACTTCTGTTTCTGGCACCCTTTCGAAAATCGTTTTGATTTGACTGATGTCAGCAGTCTCTGTCGCACCCCAATTAGCCTCCAAACCGTTGTCGAAGGAGACTTGTTCTTTCGTCAAGGGGGAGACAAGTTGAATGGTGGAAGAATGAGAAAGCAAACGATCGGCAACTTTCAACCCGTAATCACTACTGTATCCTCTTGTACAATTGTCATGCACCTTCGTCTTGGCCCCGATCAATGTGATGGTGCCACCGATGGCTGCAAACACTCCATTCTTTCCACATTCACGCACTTCCACGTTGGTACATTTGCCGACGCCGCCTTCACCATACGCATACACACCATCAATTTCACACTCTTTCACAAGGACATCTTCCATCGTAAAAGAGGAAAATCCAGACACTCCATTATGATTTGATTGGCGCAGTGTCAGGTTTTGCAGATGACAATTCCCTTGAATCCCTTCCTCGATCAGAATACCGCCCATGACCACAACCTCCTCTTTATTAACTCCAGGATCACCCACAATGTTCATGGCGGAAATAATCTGCAATCTTTTCTGGTTGCCCAAATATGTTTCAAATCCTGCCACAATGTGTTTCCCTTTCCCCACCACAATAGTGGTCAAACGATCAGAGCCGTGCACCCTTTTTACCGCTTCTTCCAACGTAGTACAATCACCCGGCACGCGTACAACACCATTTCCCGTTTCACCCTCTCCCGTTGTCTTCGTTTCGCCCTTTTCCTTTTTTTTGGAGTTCTTTTTGCTATTGTAATTGTCGTATATTTCTTTGCATTTTTCCCAAGTTAGTCCAGGAACACCTAACTCTCCAGTATTAACCAAATTTGCGACCTTCTGCCATCTCTTTTCGGTCATCCTTATCCATTTTCCCTCCTCTTTACGTTTATTTACTACGTGGACAACTAAGCGTACAATTTCTGCATTTTCCTTTGTCTCGGACATTTAAGAGTTGCGCCCACTTTATATACTGTATAAATATTAGAAATCAAAATCTAACTTTTTGTAACTTGTCATTATGTGGCATTTTGACATGATGAAAATAAAAACGTAATCCGTAAGGAAGTTTTAGGAAAATTCCAACAAATCAGATACAAAATAATAAACAAAAAAAATGCTATCGATAAAAGCTACCAGCAATAAAAGACTTGCGACCGAGGGGGGCTGGTGTCGGCAGACCTAAAAAAAAACAAAAACAATGCTTTGGAATAGAAGATTTCGTTTTTTTATTTTTTACTGCGGCATCGTGTGGACTTTGTCAGGGGTGTGACCTTTGCCATCCAGTAGAATGTGATCCAAAAGAAGCCAATGCAATCGAAAAAGACGGCATGATCTACAAACAAATTGGTCTGGAATTTAAATTAACATTTGTCAGTGAAATCTGCGAATTTATTAGGATGTCTTGTGGTTTGAAAACATACACCAAAACAACTACTATGTTTGACCCTGGTAATGGACGTATGAAAATTACATTATACAATGATGATGGTGGTATATTGGCAAACATTCAGGCTTTGAAACCAGCTTGTTTTGCTTGGGGCCAATACGACTGTGACTTACCATTGATGCTCAAAAACTTTGGTGGCTCTTTTCCTGTTCACCATCTCGATGGAAACAAAAACAACAATATTGTTTCAAATGGGCGAATTATACCTTTTAAAGAACATGTGGCGGAGACCAAACAGACAGACCAACAAAAAATAAAATGTATAAGGAATCGATCTGCAAATATTCAAGCATCAAAAATATTTTCAGTTATTCTTGGAGAATACAATCGGGTAAGATTTCCTAACGGCGTAACGAATGTTTAGGAAAATGGTGAAAAAAAATTGGGCCTTGGCCCTCGGCTCCGCCATCGAAAAAGTTTCGGGCCGTAGGCCCTCGGCTCCGCCAAATTTTTTTCGCTCGCTCACAGGTTGGCTACTTTTTTTGAGATTTTTTTTTTACTATATAAGATTATATTTTTAATACAAATGTTTAAAACAGATAATGGTAAAAAGGCGGTGAAAACGCTAGAATATCTTTTGAAATACACAATACACATCTCGGATCTACACAACAGCGCTGCTATGCTGGCACAAACACGTAATGTCAGTGTGACCGAATTCTGTAATAAATCTGGCTACTTTGTTTTTGATGTCATTAAACATCTATTACTATTACGAGGCATGGCCTGTAAGGTGATCAAACATCAAAAAAAGTGGCTATTTCCTCAGGAATGCGTTCAAAACAACCCCTCTGTAATTGGACTCATAAACACAGTGAATTTGAACGCATACAGGAAAAACGCGGCAGGAATCTCATCGTTAGACCCCTCGGAAACTATTGACGATATGATAAACGGTGTAGTTGTCTTAAAAATGTGGACACCATTGCAAAAATATTACGATAATGGCCTGAATTTTTATATAACTACAGATACTTCCGATTTACGACACGAATACAAAAACAGTTCGATTTGGAAAAAAAAATCGTTATCATATGAAAATTTGGAAGATACCGTAAAAAAAGAATTAAAAAAACATAGGAAAAGTTCAATTCTGATGTCAAACAACAAAGAAGTCGTTCTTCTAACACCAAAAAGAAAAGGGTGGACCTCAGAAACCATTTTGAATTATGACTGTCGCCAAACCGAAAAAATAGTACACCAAAAAATGGCCGAAGAACTGGCCGATTTAGTCGTTTCTCACATTCATAAAAACGACGAAGGCTGGGATAAACTTACACATTGTCTGTATTCGTGTCTACACAAAATGGATGGCGAACTCCCTCCAGATTTTTTTACTAAATTGGCCCTCGACCGCTTTGCTCTAACGAAAGCAGTAGGTGTGGCTTCGACAACCGAAGATGACATATAAAGTAGTGCTTCAAAGATAATAAATTAAATGCTTATTGGTGAAGCGGTCGGCATGTTTGCGGCTATTTGTTCCAGTTTGGCGTCTGTCCCGCAGTTAATTGCGGCATACCGAGAAAATAGGACCAAAGATTTACATATTATCACAATGTTTATTCGTGGTATTGGCTGTATGGCATGGATTTTTTATTCCATACTAAAGAGAGACTTCATTCTCGCTGTGTCTTCGTCCATTGCATTTTTGGTTGAATTTCTATTGATTGTAGCCAAATTCAGAAATGAATGTGAAAATAACTGATCATTTTTATCCCGCAGGCTCGGGACAATATAAATATTCTGTTTTTCCAGTTAGTTTTTATAGAAGAAAACATATTCAAGAAACATCTGCCTCTACAACAAAATAAAAACACAAAAATATAACAAAATCCAAGTAATTTAACAAAAACGACTCTAAATCGATATTGAACGTACTTTTTGCAATCTACCCCACCGCAGGAATACTTTCAAAACAAATCTGAAAAAAAAAAATCTGAAAAAAAAATTCCCATATCCGTAACACATATACTGGAAATATCTTGCATACAAGAAAAGTTGAGACCAAAAAATGTCTGAATTCCAATCTACCATCAATTTATGTGTACCTATTTCCATTATGGTAGTGATTTGTATGGTGTTTTCTTCTTCGTATGACATTGTCCCAGAACGCCATGTTGCGATATGGACACAATTCCAGCGTATCAAAACCGACAAAACCAGCGAACCAGGGTTTTATTTCAAATCCCCATTAACTAAAGGGATTCATGTTTTCACTGGAATTGACAAAGACGAAGTCCCATATACCTGTGGAACATTGGACGGTATAACGTTCAAAGGCGTAGTAGCCATTTCGAACCAACAAATTAAAGGAAAGGTCATTACTTCTTACCTAAAACATGGAAAAAACCCAGATGCTTCCAACATATACGACATGACTGAATTTTTAATGCAAAGCATCTGTGCCAAAATGACTGCACGTGAATTTCTTGTTGATAGATTCACGCAGGTTGACGACTTGTTATATGCGGATTTGGTCGAAGCTCAGCTTGCAGCCGATTCTGGTCTCCTCATTGTTGCAGGCAAAGTGAAAGTGTTCAAGCCAATCCCCACCAACTCTGATATTGCAAACATTATCAAAAAAGAAGCTGAACACCGGCAGTCAACTCGGACTGCCGATGAACAACAGAAACTAAATAAAAAGATGGCTTCGTTGGCGGCTGCAAGTCAGGAAGCCGAACAGCAACTCGCAAGGGACCGTAATAAAGCAGAACAGCAGCGTATCACTGATTCGCAAGAAGCCGAAAAAGAAAGAATGACAATTCAACACGAGATGGATATAGCTAAATCTAAAAAAGATAATGATATTATTATTGCAAAAGCCATGGCTGACAAAGCAGCCGGTTTGGAAATGGCAGCTATGAACGAGGTTTTGCTAACCAATGCATATTTGAGAGAGAAAGAAATCGAAGCAACTTCGAAATTAAACAAGGTCTTTTACGGTAATAACTTGAAAGACGTTTTTAATTTGCATCGACAGGATTAAATAAAAATCAGACTTTGCCTGAATGAAAATTGGGCCTTGGCCCTCGGCTCCGCCAAAAAAAAATATATAAACTAAACAAAAAGTCCTTTGAAAATCTCAAAAATAAAATAAATCCTATATAAATCTTAAGTCGGTTCCAAAACGAGTAAAAAGTGGGTTGTGTTGTGTGTGATCAATTGTATCCCTGAAATAATTCAAATAAGACTATATAAGGACCCCAAACGTTATTAAAATGTCATCTTCTACACAAATGAAACAAGTTAAAAAAAGTCGCAAACAACGTCGTAACGAAAAAGAAATTCAAATTCTTCAAGAAAGAGTTAGTACAATTTTGCCGAAAACTACGTTTAAACGCATTGTGACTCAAGAGGCTGCGAAGCATTCGGCTGAGCCTCTAAGATTCAACGTGGGTGCTATTAACGCTTTACAAGCGGCAGCTGAGCAAGAAATCACTACGATTTTTTCTGGGGCTGCGTTTATTGCTGGTATTGCCAAGCGTGAAACGATCACTTGTGAAGATATGAACAATTTCCAGAATCTTAGAGATATGTATTAATTCTCTTTACTTCGCGCGCGCGAAAAAAAAAAGTTCGGGCCTTGGCCCTCGGCTCCGCCAAATTAAAGTTTGTAAAATTATTGTATTTAATCGTTTTTTTTTTGAAATAAATATTTTAAAATGTTGTATAAAATTGTTTAAAAAGAGAAATGCTACATTCTGGGCAACGATCTGTGTTTAAGATGTCATCGTCGGATATTAAGATGTCACCGTAGGCTGTTGTTTTCTTGGGATGTTTTCTAGAAGTTGTTTTCTTGGTTGTTGTTTTCTTGGCTGTTGTTTTCTTGGGATGTTTTCTAGAAGTTGTTTTATTGGTTGTTGTTTTCTTGGCTGTTGTTTTCTTGGGATGTTTTCTAGAAGTTGTTTTATTGGTTGTTGTTTTCTTGGCTGTTGTTTTCTTGGCTGTTGTTTTCTTGGCTGTTGTTTTCTTGGTTGTTGTTGATGTGGTGACAGCGCCAGGAGTCCAATAAAAACAATCATTGATAACAGATGCAACTTGTCGTTTAGTGTACATCAACATGGGAGAAAGACCACCTTGGTCGTGAAGTACACCATAAGAATTCAAGAATAAAAAATGGTTTTCGTCGTGACCAATTATACAGCAAAAATGTTGCATGAATGGGACTGCAATAATGCACCCGTCCTCCAGTTTATTATCGAGCCAATTTTGTACATTTTCGTCGTATTCACCATGAGTCGTGGCAAGTCCTTGAATGGAATTGTTCCAACGCTGCCCATAACCTCTGAAAACTTCATACTTAAAATGTGATAAAAGGTGATTCCACGATATATCTGGGCAAAATGTTCTATTTTGAAGTCCCATACCCGCCATAGCTTGATATGTACTGTACCCGTCATCAGAAAGATGTAACATGTCAATATATACAGACCTTACTCCGGTTGGTTTTTTAAGTTTTTGAAACCACGGTAATGTATTTGCATACCCTGCAACTTGATACATGTTCATCAGTGCCATAAATGAACATGCGCCTGCCTGGTCTCCCTGATTTAAAAATATAAAATTTTTTGCTTCAATGGACGACGAAATGTGTTTCTGTACATTATATCGTTGGTAGGCTTCCTTCCGTCGTTCCTTTGCTTTTTTTATGTTAGGTGTATTGTTATTACCCCGTAAATCCCATGCATCTTCAACCCGAAGATCACTTTGTTGTTTAATGCCCATCTTGCTTAATCCTCGGAACTCGCGTTCACTTCTTTTACTGGTAATATATGTTTCTATTTGTTGTTGACTCGATTTCGATTTAGACGTTTTAATAGTTAATCCCTGCATTTTTGTAGAATGAACATATATGGTTATAGTGTCCAAAATTAAATATCAAATTCAAACGGTGTCTTGCTTCGCAACCCAGCCTGTTTTTTTTTGGATGAGATTCTATTACGATTTTCCGAAACTGACTAAGGGTATTTAAGACAGTTATTGATATACATGCATGAGCTTATTGAGCTGTTTCACGCGCTTGAATGTGGTAAATTCTACGGGGTTACCCGCTGTATTCACTATCAAATCAGACAATGCGTTCATGAGAATTCAACCAGTATTAGATGCGAACATTGATGCCAATATTGACACAAATGCCACTTCTATAACCGAATGGATCCACGAATGGTTCGATCTGATTAGGTATGGCCCAACCTACAGGTCTTTCAATTGGTCTTTAGACGGAAGCTCAACAGAATCTGCCAGGCTACAACTTTCAAGTGGGGTCTCAATTTCTGTCAAATGGGGAGATCAATCAGTGAATTGGGAGACTCAAATCGACGGAGTTTGGAACTGTGATATCTCTAAAGTCACAGAGGTGACTATCTTCCTTAAATCGGATATCGGCGAATACCAAAAGAAACACACCGCGAATGGACCTGCCACTGTTTCGTCGGTGCAGTTAAAACCTTATCTGGAGATCGCATGTGATGAGAGCGTACCATTCTCCTTAGAGAAACAACCGATTGCGAGCATATATTACAGTAAAAGTATAAATTTAGAAAATATCATCAATCCGATAAATAAATAAATCATTTTAACTATTTAATTTAACTATACATGACTCATGTAATTTACCTATTTGTTCTAGAAGCTTCCTTCTTATTTGTCTGCAGGTGTTTTGTCTTCCGATGTCTTTGATTTTCGATAAGTGTAGACTGTCAAGCACAAAAGTAATATTTTCACAGCTCACAGCACATTTTACATATTTTTGTTGCTTGTATAACGCAATATTTTCTTTGTAAAGAAAAAACATTTCTTTTATTTTTTCGGCAGGCTCGGATTCCATATTTTAGGGTAATTTATCGAGTTTTATAGTCATCTATTTTTAATTGTTAACATTCGCCGCCGAATGGGTGCAGATAAGTGGAGACATTTCGCTTCAATTCGTTTTTGAGGGAAATAAAATATAATTTCCCTACAGTACGTTCTGCTTTTGTGTTGAATATCGACTAGGTCTCTGATGCTAAGACTGTCCATTATATGCATAGAGATGCTATATATTTCAGGGTCGGAGGTATCTACACGTGTCACAAACTGGGTCTGTACATTTTTAAGTTTCGCAAACGATTCTACAAGTGCTTGCAAACATTTATGATCTCGTTTATCTACATTTGTCAAATCCAACTCTGTTTTAACAAGAGTTGATTCTCTTTTTCTTTTTTTCTTCTTCGTGCTTTTGTTCTTGTTCTTACGCCAGACGTCAATTTTGACCGTTCCTTCCGCCACGTTTACGGTTATCTCTCTGATGTTGTTATTTGTCGTTGAGATTTGGATGAAATCATGTAGTGTAGTTTTCGGTAATCCCGATATGAGTATAATATAACGACTCGGATATTTTGTATTTGTTCTTAGGTTCAGATCGGTTTCTACGCAACCCTCAATTGAAGAAATATATTGCAAAGTTTTTTCCACAAACGCTTGCTCTGAGACGTCTAAAGCGATTCCGCCCTTTACCACATTTGATATCTCTCTGGGTTGAGTTGGTTCAATCGATTGTAAGACCAGGCTGCTGTTAGGACGGATATCGAAAATTTGGCCAGCCATGTAGGGTTGATACGTGGCTTGTTCTTCTTTATATACTCGAACTCAATGTTGAGATCGATGTTCCCGTTTGACGTGTTCATGGCAAATGACAATTGCGCGCCGTGTTCATGAGCAATAGCCTCCCACTCTTGCACGTCATCTTTTTCGAAGGAGTCAACAAAATTCATACGAAGTTTCCTTCCAACACTGTAGTTTAATTCCCCAATGTCCTCTATTGAAAGATCGACGTTTTCAGCTGCGAAATCGGAGTCATACAGGCCATCAATGATGTTTTTTATCGATTGATCGGTTGTCATGTTATTGAGTTGTAAATGTTGTCTCTATATACTAAAATTGAAACGAGGTGCATTGCATTTATGTAGTATAAATTGTACATAATATTTGTAAATGAAACCCCTCAATTTTGAACCGTATGTGGATAAGAAAATTGGTGAATCGAAAGAAGAAGTGGAATTCGAACCGACGGAAGGACCACGGGAGAACAGAAAGGTGAGAAAAGCACGAAGAAAGCTCCGAAATGCAAAAATAGAGAGAAGGCAAAGTAGAAGGTGGTGGCCACGATGGGGCTGGCGGAGCCAAGGCTGGCGACCACTACGGCGGGGACCATCGACAACTTGTGATTTGGGTAGTTTTCTCTGTTGTTGTTTAGCTACAGCCGTCGTGGCTAATGCAGTAACAAGTGGAGAGTAATGATTATTTACGCAGGCTCAATAATACCGATTTATCGTGATGTTTTAGTGCGTGTGACAAAAAAAGATGTGGCGAAATTAACAATCCATCTATTAATTCCATTTCCATTAACACCATCGAAGCGGAAATTGCCGATCTTTCGCAAATATTTATTTGTTCTGCAATGAGAAATTCCTGTACCGATTTGCACACGGAAAATAAATTGTACCGAGTAGGTTTTATTATTCGCCTTATCCAAATTTTTTCATGTCTATCGATGAATTCATCCAAAATTTCAAAGTTGCCGTTCACAAAAACCATTTTGTTGCAAACTATTGCGACATCAGAAATGGTATGTCCGTCCAGTAGTTCGAGCAAATCGTCAGTTTGAATTAGAAGGATATCGCCGCGCATGAAAACATGGTTTTCGTCATTTTTTGTTAATAGATGTTCTGAGAGAGGGGCTTCGGGTGTATAGAAATAGGAACCCATTAAAATACACAAATAAATATATTTATACTATTTATTTTCAACATTGCCATTCTCCTATTCCCGAAAAGGCGTGGTTGATCCTACCGTGATCTTTTTCGTCAACATGCCGGTGTACAAAGTCGATCATACCGTTTAAGCTTGGATGCATCTCATAAACCATTTCACCTGCTTGTTTAATTATGGTATATCCTTCATCGCAGTACGCCAATGTCCGGTGTATTTCCATTGTAGGACTGTCGACATTTCGCAAAATTTCCAGGCCATTTTGCAATTTCATTTTAATTTGGATAGTTTTTTGGTTCATAGTCATTTTATTTTTGCTTTATTTTAATACTTGAAATCAAAATAATCCAGAATATTCCTAACAGATATAGGAATTATCGAGCACTAACGGTCCGTTTGACTTGACAATCGCCTGTTTTTTCTACAATTCTCGATGAACATGAGACACAGCACAAATCATGTCCCGGGATAAAATATACATCGGCCCGACACTCGTAGCATTTATATTTGTAAGACTTCAGGTTGTTATGCTGTAGAACAACCGGTTTTCGTTTTCGCTTTTTCACAGTAGATTGCTTTGGCACGTGTTCACGATTTGACAGCGAATAAGAAAATATTGCAGACATTTTGTTACGGTTTGTAATTTTAACTGGTAAATACCTTTTCCTGAAAAATGTGTTACGGATATAGGAATTTGGGAGCCGGTATGGCGATAACATTAGAAGACTTTGGAGGACATCGGCCAGAAAAAAGTTTCGGGCCTTGGCCCTCAGCTCCGCCACGAAAAATCTCAAACTTTTTTGAGATTTTTTTTTCATCCATTTCCTAAACATTCGTTACGCCGTTAGGAAATCTTACCCGATTAATCGGGTAAGATTTCCTAACGGCGTAACGAATGTTTAGGAAATCAATCATTTTTTTTTTG
>Ga0115572_10004987_pt1 | contig 10276 bp, 14 predicted proteins | sample COGITO_mtgs_1206_FD_88681 | JGI IMG/M metagenome (GOLD analysis project Ga0115572, IMG submission 88681) | Pelagic marine microbial communities from North Sea - COGITO_mtgs_120607 | ecosystem: Environmental > Aquatic > Marine > Epipelagic | place: Germany:Helgoland, sampling site Kabeltonne... | reverse complement strand
TGTGTCCCATTCGCCAATAGCATCAATAACAACACACACTGGTTCAATGCCACCGTATGGTCTCGTGTAGTATGCTGCGGCTGCGTGACTCCAGTGATGCGCAATGTAATGATCGTGCTCAGGACGATCCTTAAGCCATGTTTGCCCTGCGTAAAATCTTCGTGTGTTCTTTAATCTTGGACGTTCGTAGAAAGCAGTTTCGCCTATGCTTTTGATTGGCACAGGCGTTTTGTCGTTTTTAATTTTAGTAAAGCGTTCTGAATGATGCGCTTCGATTATCTTGCCGTCGGTTAGTAACGCATAGCCTGCGTCATGAAAGCCGTATGACAAACCTGTGATACTATTTGTAATCATTGTATTCGTCCCAGTCACTTGGTTTGTTTAGTGTGTGAGTGAAGTGTATTAGCTTTACATCTTGATTAAATTCTGCGCCGTCGTACAGTGTTGTGCCATGTGCTATGTTAGCATAGTTTTCGTTTTCGTGTTTGATGTATTCATCGTAAGGCATGCGTCTTACAGTTTCAACAAAGTCTTCACTTGCCCAGCGGCATACCCAACTGTTGGGCACTGTTTTTACTTTAAGCTGCTTGCGTGCCTGTTCAACTACAAAAAACTGCTCGCCATTAACAGGACCGATTGTCATGCCTTCTTTGATGTAGTAGCCTTGCCAGTAAAGCGGCTTACTCATAAACTCATCAAAGATGTAATTACATTGACTTGGTACAAACTTTTGAAAGCCACCGTTGTAGGCAAACTCTGAATCATTCCACCAAGCAGGCAATAACAAAAACTCATCGTGTTCAATAGGATATTCAATTAGCTCGCGATAGTTGTTTGTAAGCAGTAGGTCAACGTCCATAACAACCACAGGCTCGTTTATCTTCATGCGCATTACATCAAGCTTATTCCATTGTAACGCTATGCGATCGTCAAATGGTTTGCGAATCCAAGTTATCTTGTATCCTATGTTCTCGAGCTTTTTGTTTAGATACTCTTCGTATCTAACATCGTATTTTTCACCTATTCGGACACAGAAGATTCTCATATCAATTCACCAAGTATACGCTAAAGTCGCCTTGTAAGTTGTCTACATCAAACTGCGTTTTACTAACACTTATCATTTGTATTAGTGCTGTTGGGTTATTGGGCTTGGTAATAAACAAATCAAGCTCGTCTCTAAGCAGCGTATCATGAAGTGTAATAGTAGTCTTATTATTATTCATTGTAACACTGTGCGACAGTTTTGTAAACTGTTCATTTGAGTTAACTACTTGCTCAGTTGGTTCATGTGCCTTAACCCAATCGAGTGTATTTCTAAAAATACTCTCCATGTCATATCCAGCTTCTCGAGTTACTTGCCACTCGTAACTGTTGTAGGGTATTACTGGAAACCAATAGTTTACGTCTACACCATTGTCTTGATACACTACATGAACTGTGTCGTTTTGAGGGTTTGAGAATTGTATGGATTTTATATTGTTTTTTGAAAACATTTTATTAGGTCTGTTGTACTTTCAAGTTATAGGTACTTATAGTTTGTGCTGCACCATTAGGAAACTCTTGAGCACGATAATCGTCTGCATCAACTTGTAATGTTTGATAATTGCCTGCGCCGTCAAGTCTAGTGTCTACCATTGAACTACCTAGGTTAGTTCCTGTTGTGTAATTATAATCTATACGAGATCCCGCAACATTTACGGCAGTGTGCTTGACTACTTCTTGTAGTATTGTTTGAAATGTTGCTGTAGCAAACTGTTGTAGGTCATCATCAGCATTAACATATAACGGTGTTGGGATAGTTCCTTGTGCTGCGGCGTCTACTCGAAATAGATAATAACTGGAAATAGTTGTAGATTGATCCAATGTTTCAGGAATGCCTGCTGCGGTATAAAGTGATGTGTCAGCTCGACTATCAAGGTAGACGGTGTCGCCTGATCCTGTTGATGTCTGTAATATTTGTGTTGCTCCTGACAAGGTTGTAGCAGTGTGTACTCTATACGTCCCTGCTTGTGCTGTAGTAAGACTACCATTGGTAAGTGTGTCAATAACAGGATCAGCAAATGTATCAATCATGTCCTGTAGACTCATCGCTTGAACAGTGTTGCCGTCGAGGTAAACAGGAAATCGTTTGTTGTTAGTATCAGCTGGTGTTGACACTGTTGCTTTTTGTTGTTTTATCTTGTTAACATTTGTACTTACTATACTAGGTTCAGCTGTAGTTGCTTCATCAGGAAACGCAGTAGCGCTTGTAGAGGCAGCTCCTGCTTGCGTTCTAGTCATTACAAGAGGACCACCGCTGATACTGTCCGGATCAGCGTCGGCTTCGACGGTAAGGGTTACCGAGGGGCTTAGAGCGTACTGACGTATCATTTCTGTTTTGATATTAGCAATGTCGGTTGAGTCCATTTCTTTAAGACTAGACCCGTCCCATTTCAAAGGCGTTACAACAGCCATCTTATACTCCGCGGATGGTTTTTAGTGTCGACCCACCAGAATCTTTAATTAACAGTGTATCTGATGTGGGTCCTGTAACAGTACCAGCAAAGGTAGTGTTACCGCTGGAATCAAGTGTAATATCAGTTTGGCCTGCTCTGCCAATTCTAAAGTCGTCTTGGTGAGCATCTAGTCGATAAAAATTATATGTAGCATCAAAGTCAGCTGCTGTTAAAAGTCTTATCTCGCCTCCGTCGTCGGAACCAGAGGCGCCGCCGGCAATGATCATTATTCGATTACCTTGATCTTCAGTGCCGTGTGTTAGATTTACGCCGTCGACTTCGAGCTCTCGTCCTAGTTTAGCTGTGCTGAAAGTTTTACTCATAGCAACTCCTTGTTATTAGTATTTATTCAGCTACGTTTAGTCATCATCATTAAGTGGTGAATCTACCATTTAGTGACCTACTTACTGTTCCACACTGCTGTCTTATAGGCAGTAAACACATCTACAACAGCTGTCATTCTTTTATTATCTGCTAAGCTAATAATACGTTCTACTTGCTGTAAGCTATGTGGGCACGATAGCAGTGTAGCAAAGTTGTAAGGTAGCTTGTCATAGGCAGGCCCTTCGCAGAAAGCGTTGCCCTGTGCGTCTTTCGGCACTCCTGGACTTTGACTACTTCGACTAGAAGTAACATCTAAACTTCCTCTTGTAGTCCCAGTTTCAAAAAGTTCTTTTACTAGCATATCTATGTCCTTTTATATATTTAGCAGTCAGAACCAAGCTGCTTGAAATGCTGTTTAAAAATGTAAATATATATTATAGTATACTGTTTTAGATACAGATCTATGGTTAAATACTAAGGGAGGGAGTTATGTATAAAGCTCTGATGTTTAGTGTTTGGGCACTGGCAATCGCAACTGTTTGCCATGCTAGCGAAATGACCTGGGGATTTAAGAGCCCGGCGTTTCACTTTGGTAACGGCTATAGTACACATGTATTAAGTGCCGAACAGCTAAAGTTTAATAGACAAGAAGATCTTCGACAGGAAGCTAAAGCTGAGGAAGAACGCATAGAGCGTGAACTAGAAAACTCAGTCCTAAATAAATTTGTTCGTAACTTAGAGTCACGCATATACGCAACACTTTCAAAACAAATGGTAGATGCTATGTTTGCTGACTGCTCCGATAGCTGTGCTACGTCAGGATCAGCTGATATCGAAGGTAATAGCATTTACTGGGTTAAAGACGAAGTTACTGGCACTATTACGCTAGTAGTAGACGGTGACGACGGATACACTGAAATTGTAATTCCAGGCGCTGGGGAGTTTAATTTTTAATGATAAAGAAACTATTCATAAGCACAATATTATTAACTCTCGCTGGGTGTACAAGTTATAATATAGCACAAGAAGTAAAAGATAGTGCAGGCCCTGCCCGTATACAACCAAGCTCGTTGAGTCTTGATGCTGTGCCACCGCTTGACGGGGATAAGATTACTATCGCTGTGTATAACTTTTTAGACAAAACCGGTCAACGAAAACCAAGTGACAAATTAGCTAATTTAAGTTCAGCAGTTACTCAAGGTGCTGAGGTATGGGTGATTAAAGCACTACAGGAAGTCGGCGGGTGTACATGGTTTGATGTTGTAGAACGTGTTGGCATGGATAACTTAATAAAAGAACGGCAGCTAATACGAAACACAAGAGAAGTGTACGAACGACAAGAGCCAGAGGGCCCGAAGCCGTTACAGCCTCTTATATTTGCTGGACTATTATTAGAAGGCGGCGTTGTTGGATACGACAGCAATGTTGCTACAGGTGGTATGGGCGCTCGATACCTAGGCATTGGCCTGCAGGATGAATACCGCATAGACACAGTTACAGTAGTAATGAGGCTTATTAGTGTTAACACCGGCCGAGTGCTGCTAAGCGTTGCTACAGAAAAATCAATTGCTAGCTACCGTAGCGGCGCTGACATATTTAAATTCTTCGACTTAGGTACTCAAATTGTCGAAAGCGAAGCTGGGTGGTCAGTAAACGAACCAGTTAACTTTGCTGTAAGATCTGCAATAGAAGCAGGTGTAGCTGAACTTGTATTTGAAGGCGAAGCGCAAGGACTTTGGAAGTTTAGTAATGATACTATTACTGCCGAAGATCATAAGAAATTTTTAAGGGAGGATATCTTATGAAAAGAATACTATTAGGTTTGTGTGTTACTGCTTTAACTTTAAGTACAGCAGTAGCAAACGAAATATATGTAAATCAAATAGGTGATAACTTAGATTTGGACGTTACACAAGACGGACAAAACAACCAGTTTGGTGATTCAGGTTCTGACGTTATACTGTCCGGTGATGACATGACATTTTCTATATCACAAATAGGAGATAGTAATGACATCAGCGCTGTGATTAAAGGTGCTAACTATACCGGAACATGGGCGTTTACAGGTGACTTAAACACCGTCGACCTAGCTTGTAGTTCTGTAGCAACTGGCAATTGTGAAACTGTTACTCTTAATATTACTACTACAGGTGACAGCAACCAGTTTAGCTTTGATATAGGCGAAACTAGCGATGCCGATAGCGCAACTGTTGCTTTTACAGTTACAGGTGATAACAGTGTTATTGACTCATCTATTGACGGGCAAAGCGCTGCGCTTACAGTAATTGTTGATAACTCAACATCGTTAGCAACTACTAGCGTAAACTCAGACGAAGGCAACGCAATTACAACATCACAAAGTGGGGACGGCGATGTTGTTGGTCACACTCTGTCACTTGACATCACAGGCGGTGGTAGCACCTACAATGTTACCCAGAGCGGTATTTACGATACTAGCGTAACGGCTACATTCAATGGTGATAGTCAAGATGTTGACATTACGCAATCGGATTAAGTTTGTAATAGTATTGTTTATTTTCCCTTGCATAGCGTTGGGCGATGCAGGGGAAATAGGCAAAATTAAAGGAAGCGGTGTACTCGAGCGTGGCAAGGTCGTCATTGATGGGAACACCGGCGTAGCTGTACAAAGTATGGATACTGCGGTTACAGTTAAAGGCAGTATGCGTATTGATTTTATTGACGATACTAGAGTAGATATAACAGATCACAGTCGTTTGCTAATTGACGACTTTGTATATGATCCTACTACTGGAGAAGGTTCGTTAGGCCTGCGAGCTACACTAGGTACAGTAAGATATGCCAGTGGCCAAATAGCAAAAAACTATCAGCAGAATGTTAAGATAAAAACACCAAGTGCTACCATCGGTGTACGTGGCACAGACTTTGTAATGGTAGTGGACGAGATCGGCGGCAGTATGATTACGCTGCTACCTAGTTGCAATGTAGAAGGCAACTGCTACACTGGAGAAATACAAGTAGAAACTGACGCAGGGTTTGTAATAATGAATCAAGCATTTCAGACTACAGTGACTAGTATCAGCAGTCAAGCTCCTACTCCTCCGCTGGTGTTAGATCTAGACGAGAGCATGATAAGTCAGCTTATAATACTTAGAAAGAAATCGCCGTACGACGAAGAAGAAGACGAAATTAGACGTCGTTCTAAGAATATGTTTGATTTTTTAGGCTTTGACTTTCTAACAGAGTTTAACGAACTTAGTTCGAGCGCACTTAACAACACTCAAGATTTATGGCATACTGAACTAGACGAAACTGATTACCTTTTAGACGAAGTACTATACAATATGCTAGACATGCTAAACAAAGCTCTAACTGCGCTGCTACGAGATGAACTAAGTTCACAGAATATAGAATTTTTCCGTAGACAAGAAGATGGACTTGATCCTACTACTGGCATATACTATGAACTTAAAGACGAAACACATTTAGTAAGACGAGAAGACAATGCTGCTGATAACTTCTTTCAGCTAGAACTAAGTCGTCTCAATAGCTATTCACTAAATCTCGAACAACAAGATTGGACTTATTATGGATACTCGGTCGGTGCTGGTAATAATAACAGCATTAATATTATCCAACGTACCTACTAGTTGGGCAAATGAAATTTACATTAGTCAGATAGGCGATGATCTCACTTTGTTAATACATCAGAAATCACAAGATAATTATATTTCTTTAATTAGCTCAGGCGACTCAAATGACCTTACTATCTATCAAGGTGTTCAAGCAGACGGAACAATTGACGTAGACGAGACAGGCGGTCACGAAACATACTGGACGGTAACCGGTGACACAAATACAATCTTAAGTACACAGACAGACACTAACCGAGGAGGCGGAGGCGGCGCCCCTCATCATTTAGCTAACGTGGTTAACGGTGACAACAACACAGTGACTCATATACAGATGGGCAAAGCTGGGCACGATGGGTTTATCGAAGTACAAGGTGATTCAAACACTGTTGAGCTATTACAGCGAGGTAACGGTGGCCAACAATGGGCTGATGTTTTATTAACTGGCGACGGTCATACCATAGACGCCGATCAGCGAGGTACTATGTCGCATACGTTTGACGTTGATCTGACCAACGGCGGTGGTGCTTACACAATTACAAGCCATCAGAACACTAACAATACCGTCACATCAAAATCTTATAGTTTAACCGGAACGTGTACCAATCCTTCAGGTTGCGTGTTAACAATAAGTCAAAATTAGGAAAACAAAATGAAATTTTTAACACATTGGACATTGGCATTTGTTACTGTAGTTTTAATAACACTTTTTCATTTGTCAAACAATTTCGTTGTGGAGACAGCAAAACTCAAAGGCTTTGACTTGCTACAGCAAAACGATACACCTGTACACAGTAAAGACATTGCTATTGTTGAAATAGACGAAGCTAGTATAGAAGCATACGGTCAGTGGCCTTGGAAGCGAACCGTGCTAGCAGATCTCATATGGCAGCTTAGGGAAGCAGGCGCAGGCATTATAGTATTGCCTATGCTGTTTTCTGAATATGATCGTCTAGAAGGTGATCAAGATCTGTTAGACGCTCTTGTGGGTAACGGTGTGGTCATAGCACAGAACGGCAGCTTCGACGCAGACCGCAATGGAGTGCCTAGGGGTGTTGCTAAAATAGGCGACCCTCTGCCGTTCTTGTTCGAATGGGACGGTATGCTAGGACCTATACCTGAGTTTGGCGAGAACGCAGACGGAGTGGGTGTACTAAACACAGTGCCTGAGATAGACGGTGTAGTACGACGTCTGCCTATGCTAATGCGTATTGGTGAAGACGTATACCCCAGCATAGCAATAGAAGTTATCAGGGTAGCTATGGGTGAGCAAAGTTATCAAGTTAAAAGCTCAGAGGGTGGCATAGATAAGATGAGGGTCCCCGGATATTCACCTATTCAAACAGATTCTAACGGTAGGGTCTGGCTACGTTGGAACAAAACATTTGATACCCTCTCAGCTAGCGACCCGGCCCAGTTCGGTACCCTAGCAGGAAAAACAGTAATCATAGGGCCGACAGCAGCTGGCATCAGCAACGTGATAGCTAGCCCACTAGGAGGCCAATGGATTTATATGCCGGCAGCAGTGAGCCTACAGAACATCCTCGACGGAGATACAATTAGCCGCCCTTGGTGGGCTCAGCCAACAGAGCTAGGCCTCACGCTGTTACTGGGTATAATCATTGTACTAATAGGACGTTTCACTCCTTACTGGATAGCAGGCCCTGGGCTGTTTGTATTAACAGGCAGTGTAGTAGGCGGGGTATGGTATGCGTGGACGCAACACCTATACCTTATTGACGGTACTATGGCTATTGCTGCTATTACCCTGGTAGGCCTCCACAGTGTGTTTACAAGATTTGTACTTGAGTTTTTCGAAAAGCAAAAGATCAAAAAGCAGTTCGCAGGCTATGCTTCACCCACTGTTGTACGTATGCTACAGGAGAATCCCCAGCTTATCAAGCAGGGCATGAAGCGAGAAATATCTATATGTTTCAGTGACTTACGTGGCTTTACTCCTCTAGGTGAGAGCTTCGGTGATGATGTACAGGGCCTTACACGCATTATGAACGGGTACATGGATGCTATTACACAGCCTATACTTGACGCAGACGGTATGGTTATCAAGTACATAGGCGATGCTAGTATGCATGTACACAACGCACCTAATGAAGATCCTAGTCACCCTGATACTGCTGTACGCACAGGGCTAGAGATGCTAAGCGCTGTTGAGCAGTTTAATCGTAAAATCACCGCAGAGGGTAGACCTCCGATAGGCATGGGCGCTGGCATCAACACTGGGCTAGGCTACTTGGGTGAGATGGGCAGTACCCAGCGACACTCATACGACGTACTAGGTGATGCTGTAAGCACAGCAGCACGCATAGAATCCAAATGTAAAGAGTACGGATGCTTGTTACTAGTAGGCGGCGCAACAGTTGCGCAGTGCCAACAAGACTGGTTCTGGTTAAAGATAGACGACCTAGCAGTTAAAGGCAAGTCAGTGGGCATACCTATATACACAGTGATAGACGACATGGATCAGCTGGATCGCATAGATCAAACCAATCATGAAACAATGCATGAACTATACAGAGCACAGCAGTTTGACAGTGCTATTAAAATGTGTAAAAGTCTCGAAAACAGGTTTCACGGTAAGATGCGTGACTACTATCACATGTGGATCGAACGCTGTGAGTTTCAAAAGACTCAGGATCTACCTGCGGATTGGAACGGCGTTTTTGTAGCGACAACCAAGTAGTTGAAACTCAGAGACTGCTCCAGATCCAAAGCATGACTAGATTAGTAACTAGCCCTACACACAACACATAGGGCATGACCCAGCTAGGCAATCGAGAGTTTCGCTGCTGCTTCATGCCCTTGGTTGCTTTTTTTCAGGGGGTGTCTTTCCTGAGCTGTCAAACTGCTGTGACCGTGACCCATAGCGTGTAACAATATCATCCAGCTCTTGCTGCTGGTCTTGTGACAGTTTGCTTTTGTATTCCAGTGCTATCTGTAGCTTTTGATTGAGCCTTATCATGTCATTGTCCAACATACGCACACGATCAATAAGAGCTACTAGGCTGCCCATAGCTGAGTCAAGCACGGGCTGTACAGTGTTGGTAGCCCATACCCATATGTAGTAGATAAAGTATCCAAGCCCTACAGCAGCAACAATAGGAAAGCCAAACTGTGATATTACTGCGCTGAGATCATTCACTGGTATCATCCTCTGGGTTACAGCGTACAAGCCACCCTGATTCTGATACTCGGAACCTATCGCCTGGCTTGTACAAGGGCTGTTGCTTGGGCACACCATTAGCACTCTGCCACGGCTCTCCAGGCCATTCACCCTCTACTCTCCAACTAGTACCCTGCTGATCTATGTCATATTCTACCCAGCGCATGTCAATCTCCTTTAGTCACGTCGTGCGTCGTCTTTGCCCTCATTAGCTGCTATACGATCAATATTGGGTTTTAATCCAAGAGCATAGCTTAGCAGTGCGTCAATTTTAACCAAGTCGTTGTTCATAGTTTGTACACGATTTTCAAGGCTTTTGATAATACCAGCTAGGGTTTGTACTGAACCAGTGACCCCATCAAGTATGAATTTGATAGTAAGAAAAACCAAGTAACCCCCTGCTAGTGCTGACGCTACTGGAAAACCTACTTCTGCTATTAGATTAAATATTTCCACGTGCTTGCCTCCCACGATATTTATATTGACTATATATAAACTTCAGCGTGACTCTATCCAACACTGAGAACTGCGATACACTATACGCATTGACCCTGCCCACGTAAGCACAAACTGAGTATACACAACTCCCGGCACCCAGTATAGTGTATAGCCTGCGCATTCACGTCGACGACAAGCTCTTGACTCAATCCAACGATGCCACTGAT
>Ga0115572_10004980_pt1 | contig 10280 bp, 5 predicted proteins | sample COGITO_mtgs_1206_FD_88681 | JGI IMG/M metagenome (GOLD analysis project Ga0115572, IMG submission 88681) | Pelagic marine microbial communities from North Sea - COGITO_mtgs_120607 | ecosystem: Environmental > Aquatic > Marine > Epipelagic | place: Germany:Helgoland, sampling site Kabeltonne... | reverse complement strand
TATTGAAAGTCCAATTATAGTTGATCCAAATCCTGGACAAACAGTTTCAACGGCTACATCAACGAATACAGTTTCACAAGATTTGTACTCATATAGCACTCAAGGAGAAGTTCAAATAAACAGTCTTGAAAACGGTCAATTTAATGCTTCATTTGACCTAAATTTCACACCTAACCAAGGACCATTAACAGGTACATCTACACCCACTATTCTAGACACCTTTGAGGTAGAAGATGAGGTAACCTCTGATATAGACGATAATTTCCAAATTGGGAGTATATATATACCTCTTGATTATGTTGAGCAAAGGCTTGTTGAAAGTGGAATAGATGATATTGTTGATGGTTATGTAAAAGAATCTTTACTTCCTGATGTTGAATCAATAAATCTAAGCGGTTTAGGTATTACCGAGTCAGACTTGGAAGAACTGTATGAGGTTCTCCTTGCCTTCCCAAATTTGCAAAGCTTGGATCTATCAAATAACTCTATTTCCATCTTTGACTCACCAATCATTTATCTTGTTAGCAACTTAAATTTAAGCTCAAATCTTCTGACTAGTATTGATATTTCCTTCTTGACCGATAACTACTCTTTGAACTTATCTGGAAACACAGGATTGACTTGTATTGAAGTAAATGAGGAGTTTATAAATTCACCTCCGTCAAATTTGATTGTTGACGATATTTCAGTATTACAATTAGACTGTAATTGCTCTGAATTGACTTTAGTTTCAGGCTCACTAAATCAGACTCTATGTGAAGGTGTTGACTCATTTGAACCAATTGTATTTGAATACTCAGGGGAAAATGTTTCTGTCGAGATTAACGACAGCCTATTACCAGCAGGTATTACTTATCAGACAACCAGTGACAAAATAACATTTAGTGGAAATCCTTCATTTGGAGGGCAGGATTCTTATTCTTTTAGCGTAGCGGTAGTAAAACCTAATTGTGATGAAGCTGTTGAGAATATAACTATTTCAAGAAACTCAAGCAGTGCATCATTAACTATTACTGGTTCATTAAATCAAACTATTCAAACCTTTAATCAGATTGAGACAATAACGTTGACTTATGGTGGTTCTACATCAGGTATTGAAATAACAGGCTTACCTAGCTCAATATCAATAAATCAAAACGGGAATACTTATACCATAAGTGGACTTATAAACCAAGCAGGTGAGTATACAGGGCAGATAACTACACAGAACAGTGGTGGGTGTGGCAGTACCATCCAGAACATAACTATAGTAGTTACTGATCCTCTTTTAACAGTTGATAATAATTCTGAGGGTTCTACAAACGATTCACAATCTTTAGGAGTAAATTCAGATGAATTAAATAATAATACGAGTGGAGATTCTCAAAACCAGCAAACCTCTATCATTTGGAATGGACCATTAACTACTTTTAGTAAATCAGATAGAAGTGATCCTTTGGAAGAAACTAATCAAGACCGTTTAACTACCGATGTTTGGATTACTCGTGGTAATAATGGTGGACAAATATACAATGCAGCTGTAAGCTCCAACGCGAATAAATTGGAAAGTCCATTAGGAACAGAATGGGCTATTGGATCATTAGATCAAAAAGAAAATCTGACTTTTCAAAATTTTAGGGCAGCCGTAAATAACAAACCTAAGAATATTGTAGGCATTGATTTAGTTCTCCATTTAATACAAGAAGATATTTATTTAATTATTCGTTTTACTTCTTGGTCATCCGGTCAACTAGGAGGGTTTTCTTACCAAAGGAGTACACCTTAAGAATTCATTTAATACCCTTTCAAATCATACCCCACAAATCTCCTCCCTAACTTATCACAAACTCTTACTGTAGTTCCTCTACCCATAAAGGGGTCTAATACCAATTCAAACTCTTTAGAAGTTTGAAGGATAGGAAGGGTCCAGGCTCGATACCTTGCGACTGGTATGAAGGAAAGGTGGCTTATTACACATATAAAGGTTAAAAATTTTTTTTAAATTACATAAACAGCTATCCTATAAAAGAACAACATTTCAACTAAAAAACTTAGTTTTGAGAGAAAGCTATTTTTATGAGAAGCATTATTATATTTCTACTACTAACGAGTACAATCTTTGCTCAAGACTATTTCACAGAACGCTACCAACCTTTTCTAGTTACTATTCCGTCTCCAGAAAGTTTTCTAGAGTATGAAATTGGGTCGCAACACACCCGACACGACCAAATAGTAAGCTATTTAGAGACCCTTGCTGAAAGCTCAGAAAATGTGCTTATCACCTATTATGGTAAAACCCACGAAGGGCGCAAATTACCGCTTCTTATTATTGGGAATCAGGAAAATTTGGCCCAACTAGCAGAAATCAAAAAACTGCATCTCGATTACGCGAAAGGAAGTCTGGAAAACCAACCCAATATTCCCATTGTTATAAACTTGGCATATAATGTACATGGAAATGAACCCTCGTCTTCAGAAGCGGCACTTTTGACGGCCTATACTTTGGTGGCCTCCCAAAATCCCATCATAAAATCCTACAGAGAAAAAGCGCTCATCTTTATTGACCCCACTATCAACCCAGATGGTAGAGACCGTCATACGCAATGGGCAAACTCTTATAAAGGAAATCCATTAGTATCGGATCCTATGGATGCTGAACACAATGAAATGTGGCCGCGTGGAAGAACCAATCACTACTGGTTTGATTTAAACAGAGATTGGCTTTTGGCGATCAATCCAGAAAGTCAAGGGAAATTAGATTGGTATCACGAATGGTATCCAAATGTGGTAACTGATTTTCATGAAATGGGAAGTCAGAGCACCTACTTTTTTGAACCTATGAAAGACAATGGTTCAAAAGATCCTATTATGCCCAAAGAGAACTATGAGCAATTGAACTCCCTTTTTGCCACCTATTTCAGCAAAGGCTTGGATAGTATTGGTTCGCTTTACTTCACCAAAGAAGTTTTTGATGGAACCTATCCTGGCTATGGCTCGTCTTATCCCGATTTACAGGGAGGCTTAGGGATACTTTTTGAACAAGCCAGTTCAAGAGGACACAAACAAAAAACTGCTTTTGACTACATCACTTTTCCTTTTACCATTCGGAATCAATACGTGTCGAGCATGGCTACTGTTCAAGCAGCAGTTGAAAACAAGCAATTGCTTCGCGAATACCAAAAAGCATTTTTTGAAAGCGCTTTGACAAGAGCCAAGCGGGCAAAAATAAAAGCCTATAGTTTTACAGATGCTGATAAAAATAAAACTAAAGCTTTTTTAGACAAATTGATTCGCCATCGAGTAAAAGTACTCCAAACAGGAGAAAACTCTTTTGCTGTACCCACAGAACAAGCGCAATATCGAATGGTACAAACTTTTTTTGAAACCTATGATCAATATCGTGACAGCGTCTACTATGATGCTTCAGCTTGGTCGGTGGCTAATTTTTATAACATTCCATATAAGGGACTCACTAAATTAACAACTGGAAAAGCGGTGTCATTAGAGGGACTTATTACATTAAAACCTCTGCAAAAATCAAATTATGCCTATGCTATTAAGGGGAACGATTACAATATCCCTGCCCTCATCTACTATTTGCAAGAAAATGACATAACGGTTTCTACTGCTTTTAAAGGATTTGAGACAGCCTCAAAAGAATCTTATTCTTATGGCTCACTCATTGTTCCTGTAGCTCCTCAAAAAAAGAGTGCTGATCAAATTTTTGCGATTCTGACAGAAACACAAGCAAAATTCAAAATTCAAATTAACAGCCTTTCTACTGGGTTTAGCAGCAAGGGTATTGATGTTGGAAGTAGATACATTCGTCCTCTCGAAAAACCAAAAGCGATTATGTTAATTGGGCATGGTGTTCGCTCCTATGAAGCCGGAGAAGTATGGCATCTTTTAGATACTCGCGTTGGAATGCCCATTACTAAGGTACGCAAAAATTACTTTGATCGAGTTGAATTGGAAAAATACAACACTCTTGTTCTTGTTTCTGGTACCTATAAATGGGATGAAAAAACGGTTGAAAAACTAAAAAACTGGGTAGGGAATGGCAATACTCTGCTGGCGCAAGGAACTGCCTGTAAAGCCCTTATAGAACATAAAATTGTTTCGGAAGAACTGTATAAATCGCCTAAAGATTCACTTCAAAAAGTGACACGCAAACCCTATGTAGACGCCCCAGAAAATATTGGAAGAGAACGATTGGGTGGCGTTTTTGTCAAAGGAGAATTGGATACAACCCATCCTCTAGGATTTGGCTACACTTCAAAAGACATCAGTTTATACAAGAACAATCTTGTTTGGCTAAAAGCAAGTAAAAGTTCTTATGGTAATCCTATGGTGTACGATAAAAATCTGCATATTGATGGCTATATTTCAAAAGCAAATAGGGAAAATTATTTCCCTAATTCTGTGCCTTTGGTGGTGAGTCGTTTGAATAAAGGTCGTGTAATTCTCTTTGCAGAAAATCCAAATTTTAGGGGAACTGCTTATGGAACCAATAGAATGTTTTTAAACGCCCTTTTCCTTGGCAATCATATCAGTGTTCCAAGCCCTTAAAGAAGACATATCTATTGCTGGTAAAGGGGATTTACTAGTAAGAGAGTATTATACAGACTAACGATATTAAAGGCCATGTGATTTGTGGCAAGGAAAAGTCGTCTACTACACATAGATTAAAGGTAACACCCCTCTATCCCCCTTCATACACCTAAAAAGCACCGCTTTTTCTCCATTGTGAATTGTGCCTTAGACCAATCATAGCAAAGTTTCCAACTGATTTCAATTGTGGGCAACCCTGTGAAAATGATTGAGATCAACAGCGTTTGATTTACATAGTATTATGAGTGTAGCACTGCAAAAAGAAAAATGAATCCCTAAACCCCAGCCCCTTAACTAGAATAAACTGTTTTCCAGGAGGCTTTTGGTTTATATAGGTGTATTGGTGTAAAAAAAACCTCCACTTAGGAAGGTTATTTTAATTTAATATCTAGCGACCACTATCCTTGAAAAACTAATATTAATATCCCAGCCACCACTTTCTTCCCAAAGCTTTGGCCATTCATCAGATTCGTATAATTTATCAAGACTTTCAAGAGTACTTTTGTAATTTGCACCAATATTTACACCAATTATTGAAGAGTCATAGGTTCTATTTAGGATTCGTGTAGCAATCAAGTGCCTCGCCCCTTGGACTTTAATTTTTTTCATCATGTTATTCCATGACTTGATGAACTTAGATCTATATTTTGGTATTATACCATAGACAATCTGATAATCCTGATTTTCATTACTTATTGGATCACCATTTGAAGATATTATTTCATCTGTATAGTTTTGTTTAAAATCTGACATCTACCAAAGTCTTTTCCATAATAAGTCGGTATCGCTCCCTTTATAGTTTTTCCCGCTTAGGCCATTGTTAACCTGATCCAAAGAACCAATCCAAACAATTGTGTGTGAAGCTAAAGTGTTGTCCCTAATTTGATTTCTAAAAATTGACATCCCATTAGTACCATGCTTTTCTATGTAATTATCAAATAAAAGTTTTACATCTTTTTCCCTACCTCTATCAACATCTACATCTATTGCGACATAGTGCTAAGCTTGAATTATTGATGAGACAAGAAGAATAAACAAAATTGCAACTTTTTTCATTTTAATTAATTTACGGTTAATAATACTCCTAAGATATAGAGAATGGGTTATATATCAAATCCAACCCCCTTTGTCTCAATAGAAAAACTGTTTTCTAAAACCCATGCCCCCTGAAATTAGATTAGGGATGCTTTGGAAATTTTAGGATTTGAATGCAATATCATAGTCAACATCTTTACCTTTATTCCGAAATGATATCTTGCATTAATTGTCTGACTTTAGTACCTCTCATTAGTTTTTCTGCCCAATTGGAATAGGATTTTAAAAATCTCTTATTAGCAGGTAGTTCTCCGAACAGTGAAGAGTTTGAAATAAAACTCTCGGGTGATCCGCTGTTGTTTCTCAATTGTTCTGATAATTCGTCTACAATAATGAGGTCTTTGTCCTGCTCATTTTTACCTTGGTAATAATAGAAAAACCAACAGGCTACAATAAAGGATCCCATAATGATTGATCTTTCCTTGCTAAGGTTTTCTGATATAGTCTCAAATAGAAACTTTGGTAGTTTTGCTGAAGATTCAGAACAGATTCTTTCCACGGTATCTTTTATGTTTCTATTGCCGAAACGCTCTTCCAATGAATCCTTGTATTCGGATAGCTCAACACCCGGGACTGGGTCTAAAGTTGGAGTCGCCTCCACATCCATGAATTTCCTCATAAACGCTCGAAAAATAGTATCCTCCATGCAGGAATTTATGGTTGAATAACCGTGTAATGATCCGGGAATTCCCAAAACAGAATGACCTGCGTTCAGTAGTCGAAGCTTCATCTTTTCATAGGGCTTGACATCTTCAACGAGTTGTACGCCGACATTTTCTAACGGCGGCCGATTTGAAGAGAAATTATCCTCTAAAACCCATTGTATGAATGGTTCGCAGGTAACAGGCCACCTGTCTATGATACTATATTCATTCTGTAAATAGTTAAGGTCCTCATCCGTTGTAACAGGTGTTATTCTATCCACCATTGAATTGGGAAAAGCGGTATTGCTTAACATCCAATGGTAAACTTCTAAATCTTGATGTTTTGCGAAGGAAAGGAACATTTTTTTCGCTACATCTCCATTGTGTTGAATGTTGTCACAAGACATCACGGTGAATGAAGTGTGCCCTGCGTTCATTCTACGACGAGCGACTTCTGTTAGAAATCCAAAAACAGTTTTGGGCGTATTCTTTTTATCGAGATCATGTTTAACATCTGGGTGAGAAAGGTTGAATTCTCCTGTACTTGAATCAAAATTATACCCTCCTTCAGTAATGGTTAAAGAGACGATTTTTGTTTCAGGATCGGATAATTTCTTCAAGGCCTCCTCAGGATCACTGTAGGCCCAGATGAAGTTTACTATCGAGCCAATAATTTCGGTTTCGATATTACCATTAGGATGTCGAGTGATTAAGTTATACAAGCCATCCTGATTACTCAAGGTCTCGTAAATTTTTTGATCAGCTTCTCGTAGACCGATACCGCAAATTCCCCACTCATTATTTTCCCCAACTGATAGTATTTTGTTGATATAATAAGCTTGATGACTTCTATGAAAACCTCCAACCCCAATATGAACAATACCTTGCTTTACCGCAATTCTATCATACTTTGGATGTTTTACCCTATCAGGTAAACCATTTAAAGATGTGCCGTTGAGACTAATCATGATTGGGTTGTTTTGGCTGAGCGAAATATGCAACTACGAAATAGATCAGAGTGCAAGCGAAAGCATAGGTATAAAATAGATTCTTGTTGATTTCATATTCTTCAACATTCGAGCTTCCTAAGAATGTTTTAAAAGCCAAGAACAAGATCACTGCTAAGGATAATAATGCTATTAGGTTAAGAGAATTTTGGTAAGGAGAATAGGTGTGGTTGCATTGCTCTGTCTTTTGCGGGTATTGCTCTTCCTGATATTCAGTCACCTTTTCATTCCACTGCTTTAACTCTTCTTCTTCTTTAGGGTAAGCCTTTTTAGCTCCATACGCTCTACTGAGTAAGGTGTATACAACTATTGTAAGCATCCAAGTTGGTAGAAACAGATAGTAAAATGAAATAACGTCAAGAGCATTTAATCCGAAACCGAATATTAATCCGATTATCCACGAGGCAATAGCGGGTATACTTTTCTCTTTCTTTTGATAATAAAACCAATAACGAGTTAACCCAATTCTCGGAAAGATCTGGTGCTCAGCAAAAACAATTGCTCCAACGGGTACAACTAAAAGCCCTGCGTAGGTCAAAAGAGGTAAGATTTGAGTAAATACAAAGGGAAAACATGCGACCACTACCATTACGCCTCCAACAATTGTGGTTGTTCTTGCGCGACTAACCTTTGTAAAAACCGACTGTGCAGCCAAACCTGCCCTATAAAGGTTCGTAATAGCTGTGGTCCATCCAGCGATTATGACAATTATGAATCCGGACCATCCTAATGCGTAGTAGGCTACGTCTCCGGGGTCTAACGCAGTAATTGATTTCCCCACTATAACAGCTGTTCCCGCACCCATTATACCGGCACTTACCCAAGCTATATAGTGTCCGAAAAGCATTCCTGTGCTAGTTGCTAATCCGTAAACTTTCTTTTTAGCAAATCTCAATAGGGCCATGTCAATTAAACCAAAATGAGTGATTGTATTAGCAGCCCAAGCAAAACCTATCACTTCTAACAGTCCAAGTCCTGGTTCACCTTCTGCGTTTAAACCGGTCCAAATATTCTGATTTCCTATCGACAAGAATTCATCCCAAGAATTTGGCATCGTACTGCCAAGCACATCGATGGATAGCGCGGGAAGTAAAACCAGAGCGCCACTTACGAACATTGTGAAAAGCCATGGAGCACATAGATTGGAAAACTTAGATACGGCATCAAAACCGTAAATTGAAACGCTCACAACCACAATGCCTACCAGAAGAACAATAATAACGAACCAAAGATTAGTGGGGTACCAGTTCAATTGTGCTGGTATATTAAAGGCAAATCGAACCGCTGAACTCGATACTGTGACCATTGCGGCAGAAATTACGGTGAAGATGATCACATTTGCCCAGTCGTAAAGCTTTGACATAGTGTTTCCAGCAATCTTACTCAAGTAGGAATAAAGGCTTAATCTTGTTTCAACAGCAATTGGTGAGGTAATTAATGTCCAACTAAGTACGGCTAAAAGATTTCCTATTAGAAGCCCTAATAAGATGTCCTTTGTTTTTGCTCCAAGAGCCACAAAGGTTGCTCCTATGACAAATTCAGTTGCAGCTACGTGTTCGCCAGCATAGAGACCCGCGAAGTGCTTCCATCCATGAAGTTTATGATTTGGTACAGGGAGTTGTTCGTCGTTTATCTCAGATAGATTATTGGATTCGATTTTCATGTTCATTATAGTTTAGGTTGAACATTTCAATAAACGAAAAATAAATTCAAGATGTACTAAATTGATAACTCCTAACAAAAAAGAGTCGGTTAACCAGTTTTATTATTAAATCGAGTTGCAACCGCATTAAACCCTTATAGAAAAAGAAAATGCTGAAGGTGATGATTTTTACTACACCGGAGAAGTTACGCCTTTAATCGACGGATTTGAAGAAACAACTATGGGGAAAGAACGGTCCGTGTCTGTAGTAAAAATGAAATTCGAACTTGACAAGCCTGTTGAGGAGTCTATTTATCGATACCTAATAGATTGAATTTTTGCAGCATATTGTATATTGGGTGTAATACTAAACAAATATATTTGAAATTATAGATCAGTGAGCGTCATTAAAAATCCAAAAAAATGGTATGTAAGGTTATTTACTTTGGGAAAGAACTTTAGTTATCAAACCTTTTCGGATAATTCTAAGAAATTTCTATTGAATGCTATAGGTTTATTTATAGTAGTAACTTTTACATTTTATGTTGAAAATCGTGTTCAGGAATATTAAATAAAACAAAATTAAATTGAATCAGTAAAAAATATTAAAAATGGTTTGGTCAATGTTTTAAGTTACTCCAATGATTTTAAAGATGAAATTGAATTTGAAGCGGACATTTATAAAGAACAATTTGATAAATGGGAAGTTGATAGTGATAGCATTTTTGTTGACCAATATGAAGAAGATGATGGTGAAATTAATTATTATTCAATGATGGCAGCTTTTCATCTATCTATGCCGTTTGCTCCCCCAAAAATAGGTTTTGAAATGTGGTCGTCAGGTAACCAACAATTTAAATTAGTTGACCCTAATGTAACATCAGTTATTTCTGAAATATATGATGGATATGAATTAGAGTTTTTGCTTAAAAATACATCTGAAATAGAGGAAGCACACATAACTGAATTTAATGATATTTTAAAACTTTGGGCTAAAGACATTGATGTTACATCGAAAGATGAGTATCAATTTTGGATTGAAAACAGAAGATTTATTCAGAATGATAATCAGTTAAAGTATTTATTATTAAGAAGGATAGAGTTATGGGAGAATTCTATTGAACTGCAAATTAACGATTACATTGAAATACTTGAAACTCGTGAAAAATTTCTTGATAGTGTTATCAATGTATATAACAATGAAAAATACTTTATCTACTGGAAAATAAACTAGTGAAATTCACTTAAAGAATCTAAAGGTATCTGGATTGTAAGTTTCTTGCTTTAATTCCATTCCTTGCG
>Ga0115572_10004976_pt1 | contig 10283 bp, 10 predicted proteins | sample COGITO_mtgs_1206_FD_88681 | JGI IMG/M metagenome (GOLD analysis project Ga0115572, IMG submission 88681) | Pelagic marine microbial communities from North Sea - COGITO_mtgs_120607 | ecosystem: Environmental > Aquatic > Marine > Epipelagic | place: Germany:Helgoland, sampling site Kabeltonne... | reverse complement strand
GGACGGCCTCCACGAAGCGGAGGCAGCAGAGCCGAATAACCCCACCAACACCTCTGAACACAACCATAACACTAACTACAATAATGAGCTTCTAGCTCCTTGCACTTGTTAGTTGAACTCGCGTTTCAAAAAATCGCTATCCGAGTAATTAATGTTTCTCACCATTTTGCTGTAAGGGCTTAGGAAGCGATCGATTAGCCTCGGTTGTTCCAAAAACACGTTAAGATCCAAATTCCATTTGTATCCTTTTTTTGCAGTTTTCACCTTAGAGTCGGCTACTGCAAACGGGTGACGTACTCGCCAAATTGGTTTTACGTTGGGGAATTGAGGAATTATACTTTCAGCTAGAAGCGAAGCAAAAATATCTTTAACAACCACACCTTTGTAGCGAAATCTGAGCCCCCCACGGTCCGCCCAAAAGCTTCGGAAATCTCCGGAAAATACTCTTTGATAGAAGGCCTTTAGTTCCGGGCATTCGTCCTGGAAACCAAGGTAATGGTAGCCTTTATACTTGGCTTGGTATTCGACATAGTCAGGATGCATTGGTTCAAAGATTTCTCTTCTCATGCCGGATGAATTCAGTAGCGCCGAAATCCACGTTGTCCTGCTTCGACCATCACCAATCAACCATATGCAGTCGTTAAAATTCCCCATCCACTTATTTAGGACAAACGAACTGCACTGCAAAATCGGGTAGATGAATCGCTTCATTAAAGGGACACAAGGAGGGTATGATAAAATAGGAGCGAGCTCCCGAAACGATATGTCTATATCTCATCGACTTTGTCAACTATTGCGCTGCCTAGTCCCACCACTTGGGCCACCTCCTACCTGCGTCAAATAGACAACCACCCGAGTGAAAAACTATAAGATTAAGTCGGACAAAAAGAGTGGACTCTAGCAACTCAATCAAACTGTATTATAAAAATAAAGACATTCCTATTCGCCCAAAGGACCTTTGGCCTTTTGGGCTCGATGAGATTGCTACTGCACAAAATCTGCAATCGCCGGTTGTTCACACAATCTATCGATTCAGGTGAACCGATTTATCTTCGAATCAGTTCAAGTGACGCATCTGTGTACAATCAGGTTTTCTGCGAGGGAGCATATACTTTTTCGACACATACAGAGCCATCGCTGATTGTTGATGCTGGTGCAAATATTGGTTTAGCTACACGCTGCATGAATGCGTCGTTTCCTCAGGCTCAGTTTGTCTGCATCGAGCCTGATTCCGGCAACTTTCAGATGCTCCAGAGGAACCTTCCCAAGCGCAGGCGGATCACCAACTTGCACTGTGCTCTTTGGAATAACAGCGAACAACTTGCTGTGATTGATTCAGGATTTGGCAACTGGGGTTTTCGGACAGAATCGATTTCAGCACCTACGATGGGGAAGCAAACAATCGGCACGGTTACGATTCATGACATTATTCGAGAATATGGTCATATATCGATTCTTAAAATAGACATTGAAGGAGCTGAGATAGAGGCGCTTTCTGAAGTCGAGAGTTGGCAGGAGCACTGTGACTCGATCATTGTTGAGTTTCATCCAAGTATACGGAGCGAGACCAGTGCTTTGATCGAAAATCTAAAGGATTATTACCCTTACCAACAGGAAGTTGGAGAGAATGTATTCGCGTCAAAAGTTGAAGGGTTTTTCATATGGTAGCCGACAACGGGCAATTTAAGGTCAGTCTTTGCATCACGACATACAACTCTTCGAAGATCCTGGCTAGAGTCCTGCCAACAGTAGCGACAGCGATACAAGTCCTGGCACGGCACAAGAAGAAACCCATTGAATTACTGCTCTGCGATGATGGATCCACCAACGAGGAGGTGGATCACACACAGGAATTAATCCGTGATTCAGGTTTCGAGATTCGCCATGTCTATGCCGACAATCAAGGTTGGTCCATCTCGAACTCCAGAAATAACGGAATCCGTGAAGCTTCAGGAGAGTATATTATCTTCATCGATGGCGATTGTATGCTTCACCCGTATTTTTTGTACGACTATCTAAATGAAGCGAGGAGAGGTGAGATGATCATCGCTCCCCGCACTCATGTCCTCGAACCCCACGACTCTTTCAAAGGTTGCGATTTATTTTCCGTGTTTCGGGCATCTCTGTTCTCCAGAATTATGAAAAGGAGATCCGCTTTCAGAAATCCCTTCGAAGGTGGCATTCTCTATCCGGAACCCACCTCGATACAGGATCTTGAAACCCTTAAGTCGATCGGCCTGGGGTGCAACCATGGCTACTGGAAGGACGATGCCATGAACATCCTTGGTTATGAAGAGACTTTTAATTCGTGGGGGGCGGAGGATGCGGACTTTGCCTACCGCTTGCTGCATGCTGGCGTTAAGCTGCGACGTTTTCGAAACAAGAGCATCGTCTACCACCTGGATCATGACTCCGAGCATCGAACGCCTTCCGATCATTTGGAAGCGCTCTGCGCTGAGGCCTTTCGCGGTGAGCGCATACAGTCCAGGAAGAGTATACTTAAGACTACCGATTGAGATTGAAGTCGAACAAGACTTCGCAAACCAATCCAGGACCACCTCAAAACAATCACTACAGCTTTTTTGGTTGTATCTATCTCAGTCTACCATAGCTCATATCTAATCAATTTCACAGCCATCCCATAGGGCATGACGTGTGTGATCAAGCCTGATTATTAAAGCGGGCTGGAAGGTGTGATTGTCCGTTTGTCAGAATTGAAAAGTGTGCGTTTTGACTATGTCTGACCCTATGCTGTCCCATAGGCGCTCCATTCTTCGCCGGGTAAATATGCGGCGTGGGGCTGCACCCGCATGCTCAACTTGCCACCTGCTGTCCCATAGAATCCGAGGATCTCACTGGGGTCAAACCTGTCTCAGGCCACGCCCCAGATCATGGTAAGGACGCGCGCGAAGCTATGGGGCCACTGCGAAGGTTAAGGCACAGGTGCAGCTTGGCCGCCGCCTTACGCCGACGATGCTTGGCCCAGTCCATGCAGTTGGCGACCAGGGCGATGGTCGAAGAGTCGATACTGTAAACGGTCTTCTTGAAACGGCGCGGCAGCCCTTTGTAGCGACCCGAAGAGCCAAAGCCCGGGAATTGGTTTTGCAGGTGATTGAGCATCTTCCAGAACAGCGCCTCCATCATGTCCGCATTGCGTTCTTTATTTGCGTGCGAGAGCTCATTGCGACTAGGCAGGGTCGCCCCGCGCACGGCGAAAAGCTTCGCGCTGTGGTGGCGCAGGGCGCCACACAAATCGTTCAGCCCGGTGCTATGCGTGAGGTGGCAATACAACAGGCAGACCACATGGCTCCAAGGCGAAAATGTCCGGCTCTTTTTGTCGATCCCATACTCGACGGCTAAGCTGCGAACCATCCCCGCAGGGATGAGCTTGCAAGGCTGATTGAAGATGACAGAACTGTGCTTGGTTGGTTTTAGTTTTTTCATCAACCGACTTCCTTGGTTGGAAGTAGCCGTAGCCAACCACTTTTAACTCATCCCTATGGAATGGCTGCGAAAACATAATAATAAACCAGCAGCGCTTAAATTAAATAATTAGATTGTATGCGAACCAGCAATCATTTATTACTTACCATAAAAACGTTATATTAACCCGCACCAAATCCCAAACTCTCAGTAAAAAATGAAAGAAATCGTTTATCTATCTACACCCGAAAAAGTAAGCATGGCTGATTCGTGGTTTCAAGTGGCCTCTCCGTCAAACTTCTGGGTCAAGCGTCGATTTCGAGTATTCCGCACCTTAGTTAGACCACTCGATGTCGATGGGATGAAAGTTGCTGAAATCGGTTGTGGTCACGGCCTAGTGCAACACTCCTTCAGGCAGAATTTCGGCCAGAGCGTGGATGGCTACGAACTCAACCAATTGGCGCTGGAGCAATCTGTCTGCCCAGATGAACCAAGATTCATCTACAACATATTTGACCGGAACGCGGAGCTGAAAGAAAAATATGACATGATAATCCTGTTCGACGTGATCGAGCATCTTGAAGACGACCGTGCATTTCTTGACGCAGTTCTATTTCACCTAAAGTTTGGTGGATACGTCGTTATTAACGTTCCTGCATTACAAGGACTATTTTCGAAATACGATGAGGCGTCTGGACACTTCAGACGCTATGAGAAGAAAGACCTCTCAAAACTGTCTACAGATTTAGGATTAAGTCTTGTGGAAGTTTCTTTTTGGGGATTACCGTATCTTCCTATTCTTTGGTTGCGCAAGCGATTGCTTGCGGCAAAAACTTCCGAGCAGGACATCATATCGACCGGAATGAAGCCTCCATCCTCGATAGCCAACACGCTTCTTGCTGGTTTAGGCTATCTAGAGCTTATTCCAAATCATATAATAGGAACTTCATTAATGTGCTTGGTTCAGAAAAAATGAAAATACCTGAAAACGAATATTGTGAACTCACCTTATTATTTCCTTTATTCAATGAGGAAGAGGTATTACCCCAGCTCGTATCGCGGATTACAGAGTGCCTGCACTTACTACCTGCCAGAACGGAAGTCATTCTCATCAATGACGGTAGCTCCGATCGAACTCGTGAACTGATACATAAAGCCGTCGCTCGTAATTCTCAATTCGTTGGGATTCATTTCAGCCGAAATTTTGGTCATCAGCAGGCCGTCTCGGCCGGCTTAGCAGCAAGTAAAGGGGAGTATGTCGCGGTCTTGGATGGCGACCTTCAAGACCCGCCTGAAATCGTCCCCAAGTTTCTAGCGAAAGCAAAAGAAGGTTTCGACGTAGTTTACGCAATACGGGAGAAGCGGAAAGAAGGAATCCTAAAGAAAACCGCTTACAGATTATTCTATCGAATACTAGACTCACTTTCAAAGATCCATATTCCTCTCGATAGCGGAGATTTTTGCCTCATCTCAAGGAGGGTAGCCAAAACCATCGTCGCCATGCCGGAACGCCACCGGTTTATTCGCGGCCTCAGAGCCTACTGCGGCTTCTGCCAAACAGGCCTTCGTTATGAGCGCGACCGTCGACTAGGGGGCGAACCAAAATATACTTTGGTAAGACTATTGGGACTTGCCGCTGACGGTGTTTTTACCTTCAGCGAGCGACCACTTAAGGTAGCCACGCTGTTTGGCTTCCTGTCTGCAGCAACTGGCTTTCTCTACGCTGCATACTTACTCATCTGGCGACTGAGTAGCAACGAGTCTCTTCCCGGATTTGCCACTATCGTCTTGGCGATCCTCTTCATGGGGGGGGTGCAGTTGATCTGTTTAGGTATTTTAGGTGAGTATATTGGTAGAATTCACAATGAAGTAAAGGGAAGACCATCGTTTATAATCGACACTATTGAGACAAATAAATCCTCGTGAGTGGCACCACATCAATCTCTTTATTTATGAAACGTTTTTTTTCTGAGCGCAGCGTCATTGAGAAGATGGCATGGGCTTTTGGTCTACTATGCTTGTTGCTACTGGCCCTATCCCCCGGCAGGTATATTTACGATGAGATTTACTATTATCTCTATCCAGTGAAACTGATCGAGTCAGGTTTCAACTCACAGTTCGTCCATGATTTACATGCCCCTCCAGGGCCTCTCAATGCACTCGCCCACTCGATATTCTACCCCCTCTGGGAAGTTAATCCAATCGGGATGCGTTTTGCTACTTTTGCCATGTTCCTCAGTGCGGGACTTGTTCTGGGTCGTCTTACCAAAGCGTTAGCTCCTCAATGGTCGCGCCCGGCGATGGCTTGCCTGATGGCGATTCCCTTCGGTGGGGTCACCTATCTCTTAGCCCTCACCGAGATTCCTGCAATGCTGTGCCTTGTCGCTGGCTTAACACTACTCTTCTCAACTTTCCCTTCGACGCGAGAGGCTTCGACGCAACCAGATGCTACACCACCGCCAGGAGAATCAATTCGATGGCTATATGCCATTGGGAGTGGAGTGCTACTTGGGCTTTCTGTTTGGGGCCGGCAAAACTATCTGATGGTCGGGGTCGCTCTACTCATTTGGTTTACGATGCAGAACGCCAAGTGGAAAACCGCCCCGCGATTCACCATTGTTCTAGGGATTTTCGCTGTAATGAGCGGATGGCTATTCTGGGTTTGGGGAGGATTAGTTCCTCCCGCTGTTGCTCATGTAGCGGAGACCAGTAGAGCGCAACCCGGTGCATTAACCATAGCCGGACTCAATTTCAATTTTGGTTTGCGCGCCTTTGGTTACACCGGGGTTATCTTTCTTTTACTTTTCCCTCGATATTTTAATTGGAGCGTCAAAGCGATTGGCGCAGTCGCTTTAGTTTCTCTTACACTAGTCTTACTTTTTCCAGAACTTCGGTTCCTGCCTAGCCGCTATGTTATAGAGGCACTTTTAAGCCCAGAACTCGCCGAGTATGCAGCGGTGCTTATGGGCTCTAGTTTTGCTTTTCTCGGGTTGTTTCTCATCTGGAGTACGCTCGTCCAATTATGGAATCGACGTAATGAGGCTGTCTTCTGGTTCTTCACGTCGGCTTGGGCATGTATTGTGGCCTCAAACGTGAAAGTGGGGCACCAGTTTAGCTCCCGATATGTCTTTGTAGCTGTGCCCTTTATCCTACTTTCAGGCTTCCTCACAACAAAACCAGGGAAATGGCTGCCAGCTCGACTCGCAGTGGGTATGCTTGTGTCGGTTGCGCTCGTGCTAAAAAATCAGTATTTTTGAAGAGTTACTGCGCAAAGCCCTCCAAGTTAATCTGCAAACACTAAACCCTCCGCACTTAACGACGCCCAATGTCTAAAAATCATAGCAAACAATATGCGAGCTTAGCAGCATGAGCTCAACCTGTGGGCACGTCGACAGACTATTTTAGCACGGCACGGACGAGTCTCATTTCCATCGATTGCCAATCAAAGCTGATGATCACTCATGCGACCCACATCAACGCAGTTTATTCGATTCACCCTAACGCGAAGCAGATACAGGTGGCCTCCAATGGTGGAAGACATATGCATAACCGAAGGAGTTGTTGACGATAGCCTGGTCTTGCTTACTGGCAAGACGCCTTCGAAGCGCTAAAATAATCAGATTCAGCACAATCGTCCCTCGTTCCACAAACCCCTCGACCCTCGTCCCAAAATGCCCCACTTAATCTGACACCAACTCGGCTCGCGCTAGCACTACAGTATCCCTAGGGCACTCTATCTACGCGATGAATTAGAACTCCTCCAGACCGATGCTTGGGTCCAACCACACTGGCAGTGGCTCCCCAAGTCATTAAACCTTAATTCAGAAGTTATGAGGAAGAAGTTGGTTCTTCGCTAGCCGCTTAAAATAAACAACCTACAAAATATCGACCAGTCCTTAACTGAACGCTAGTGGTTAAATATTATTTGTGAGAATCCTCCATCATTGCAGCTTTTCAGAAGGTGGCTTGGCGCGCTATGCGCAAGAACAACGAAAAGCACTTTCTCTGATTGGCCAAATAGACTGTGCCCCCCTTGCGGTAAAAGCTAAACGCGCAAGGCCCCTCTTTCCAGGCAAACTGGGTAGAGGGGTTTCGTTTGTGCAGAACACGCTCAACGAGCAGAAGTATATCGCGATGGAGACCATTCGAGTCAAACCCGACTGGTTATTCCTCTCCTCGTGGAGTGAATATTTAGCCCCGTTTTGGTCGCATCGTTTAAAGAAAGTTCGCCAAAATGGAACCCGGATTGCCGCATTAGTTCATGATCCGGTGCGTGACTTTGTTCAAGGTCCAGACTGGTTTCATCAAGTTTCGATTCGCGCAGCCTACTCCTTCATCGATCTCGTTTTTCTACACGACGCATCCAAGATCAGCTGGGGCGGGTTTCGCAACACGCCTCCCGTTGTTGAAATCCCACACGGCCCCTACTCCGTTTCCTGTGGTGCCAAAATACAATCGGAACTAAAAACAGGCCTCCAGATCCCCGAGGATGCATTCGCGCTCCTAGCATTCGGACACATCCGTGATGGCAAAAACCTGGAATTACTACTTCAGGCCATGAAGAAGTACAGCAAAGTATACCTCATCATTGCAGGAAAAGAACAATCCAGCGGACAAAGACCCGTTACAGAATATAAGCAAATCGCTAGAGACCTGGAGGTCGCCGACCGCTGCCGCTGGCACACCGGCTACATTCCTGAAGATAAAATCTGGGAACATTTCACTGCCTGCGATGCGGTGGCACTCACCTATTCCAGTGACTTTCGGTCAGCCAGCGGCGTCCTCAATGTGAATGCACAATTCAAGAAACCGGTATTGGTAAGTTGTGGTCCAAGCCCGCTCAAAAAAGTAGTCCAGAAATACCATCTCGGTCCATGGGTCGAGCCAGACTCCTCAACAGAAATCGAGCGAGGCCTTGAGCAGTTGGTGAGCCGACCGAGATGGCCCGGTGCAGAATGGGAAGCGTATATCAAAGATCACTCCTGGGAGGAAAATGCCCGTCGAGTGGTTGAGGCTATGGAGCATTTTGACCCTGAAAACTAGCAGTCCAGCGAAGCTTTTTTTGACCAACACATGAAAAACTACTCCGTTCTGATAGTTTTTCGACGCCATGTCGAAAGCTTCGCTCACATCCCTTACCTTTTCAAGGAGGCCTCATTCCAAGTGCATCTCGCGCATACATGTTTCACACGGAGTATACGATTCTCAAAGAACGCGGATGCGTTCCATTCGATCCCGTATGACAATAATGACTTCGCAGCTTGTTTGTTGAAAATACTAAAAGAAAACAATTTTGATTTTGTATTCTTTGCCGATGAGCCGGCCCTAACTGCCGTTTGCACAAGCACGTTAGTTTCTGAGTATTCAAGGTGGTTACCATTTCCGATCGATTCACCAATCGCAGCAACAATCGGCTCGAAGGTTGGTTTTCAGGAATTCATGGAAGCGCATCAATTACGCACACCAAAGACCTACTTGGCAAAAAATAGGTCTTCTATAGAAACAAGCGTTCGTAGATTGGGTTATCCGTGCGTTATCAAAGCCTCGAAAGGATCTAGCGGAAACAAAGTTTTCATCCTTCGATCAGAACAAGAGTTGGAAACAACTTTGCACAGGATCAACATAGAAGGAGATTTTGTAGTCCAAGAGTTCATTCAGGGCAAAACTATTGCGGCAACCTTTCTCGCGGTTAAAGGCCGAATGAAATGCCACATAATAGCCGAAAAAACGATTACTCTATACTCAGGTAAGGGCCCTAGTGTTGCGGCGCGATTTGTTGACAATGAAGAGATACGAGAAATGTGCAGAAAGATTGCACAGGCGGGTAGCATAACCGGGATTACCGGGTTAGACCTTATGATCGACAATCAGGGGCGCGCCTATGGCATTGACCCTCATTTCGGCCGGATGACAACCCATATACATTTCGGAACTTATTGCGGTGTTCATTTTGGATGGATGCTCCGCGAGTGCATCGAGGGAAAGAATGAGGAAAAGATCCCCGAAAGCAGTCTTGAATCTATTGTAAAATACCCGGAGTTTTTGACCTTAATCTTTGACGGAGGACTTATAAAATTATTTAAGGAGTTCCCACCTTACGCTAAAAATACGCATTACCTCATCAAACAGCCGAACGAGAACGCTTTGGCATTGGCCCTGGGCATCCTTGCGCTTTGGAACGGCTGTCGGTGTGTTGGGGGGCGTTGGAAGAAGCGGATATTCGGAATATTGCCAATTTTTCGTAGGTGACCCAGCCCTAAACCCACGCCCACAAGATTTTTCGCGCCCTAGTAAAATCTAGAAAACCATAACTAAATATGCCCTGGCTTTGCCATCAACTCGGCTCCCGAGAGCACTACAGCATCCCCCGTGCATTGCACAGCTTGGGCCAACTCAGTCTCCTACAAACCGACTGCTGGGTTCCACCCCGGTTGGGACGCTTGATTCGCGCGACCAGGCAGCCGTCGCTCGCCGATCGGTTTCATAGCGATCTGGCCGACGCCCGGGTTCGCTCATTTACTGCGGGTCGCCTGACTTTCGATCTTCAGGCCACGTGCAGGAACCTTACCGATTGGGATTGTATTATGCGGCGCAACCAATGGTTCCAAAAGCGCTCTTTGCCGGCGCTTCGGAAAGAACTGACCGAGGCCCCTAAAAAAAATCAGGTCGTCTTCGCCTACAGTTACGCAGCATGCTCCATCTTCAAGGAAGCCAAAAAACAAGGTGCCCTTTGCGTGCTCGGACAGATGGATCCCGGGCCCGAGGAGATTCACCATGTCCGTGAATGCTGTGGCAAAGTGCTAGAGAGCAGCCCCCCCCCCTCTCACTACTGGTCAAAATGGCGGGAAGAAGTGACCCTT
>Ga0115572_10004969_pt1 | contig 10292 bp, 9 predicted proteins | sample COGITO_mtgs_1206_FD_88681 | JGI IMG/M metagenome (GOLD analysis project Ga0115572, IMG submission 88681) | Pelagic marine microbial communities from North Sea - COGITO_mtgs_120607 | ecosystem: Environmental > Aquatic > Marine > Epipelagic | place: Germany:Helgoland, sampling site Kabeltonne... | reverse complement strand
TGTCGGACGCTGGCTCGTACGCGGACTTCACCGGAGACGAACACGCGCCGATGCTCTTCTGGAAAGAGGCGTTGAAGCGTATGTGCCACGGCCTCGGGTCCGGGATGATGAAGGAACGGTCCGTTCGCGAGCTGATTGACAGGTTCACGCTCGCCAAGCGACGAGCCGCGAAGGACGGGTGGATCACGCTGAAGAAGACGAATAAGACGTTCGTGACGGGCAAGACGCTCGGGATGTTCGCGAACGAGTTCTTCCCGCACTACCCGTGGACGGAGAAGAGTACGTGGGTCGAGCCTGTAGGTGTGGCAGTCACCTTGGACGCGGAGGATCCCGTCACGATCGGGCCGTGGAGGGTATCGGCGCGAGTGGTGTCCAACGAGTCGGCTTTGGAAAATGAAAATTCGTCGGCGGCGGAAACAACCGCGGCGCCTCTGGACGTCTGGGCCATCCTTCGCAACGAGATCACCTACACGTTACCCCTGATCGAGACGCACGCGGACACTGGGGCGTACTACGTCGATCCCAAGGCTAGGATACCCGCGATGAGGGGCGTGGACGCGCAGGTGGCGCGGGCGTTGCCGCTGGTGGTGCCCGCGGGTCTCGGCGGGACGAGCGGGGCGAGCGGGGGCGAGTACAGGGTCAAGTCGTGGCCGCCGTCGTCGCTCCGCGGGAGTTCGTGCGTGGAGGTGACGCTTCGGTTCGTGCGGACGCGTTCGCACGCTGTGCACGGGGAGGATTAGTTCGTTAGCTTCGTGTGTAATCTAGCTACGACGGAGCGGTAAGACTCTTAGTCGTGGAAAAGTCGGTTGTGAAGCACGTCAAAAATTCGCCGACCCAACCTAAATTATGATAATGCCCCCGGTGTTGAACGATTGGACTCAAAGTCTGGGGCGCTTCCGGCGAGGGCGACCGGGTTTAGGCGCGATGGATCCTCCGAACGCGGACCACGGCGCCAACGCGGCGCCGAAGAAGCCGGTCGCAGCCGGCGAGCTCGAGGTCAACGCCTGGCTTCAGAAGATGGAGGCGAAGGAGCAGTGGTTCTCGGTGTATAAAAAGGCGCAGGAGGTGCGCGCGCGCGCGATCGACGGGCAGACCACCTTGATCGTCGTGGAGTTCCCCACGAACCTCAGCACGATCAACGGCCAGTGGCTGCCGTGCACGATCATCAACGAGCAGGAGAGTAACCTCGCGAAGATGGCGGAGGAGCAGCTGGGGATGAGCGGGGGGCTCGAGACCCTGCGCAAGATGTGCCGACCCGACCGCGGGGACTTTTGGATAGTCTTTTCCTCCACCGCCGACGCGAGCGAAGGGTGGACGCGGCTGCAGGTGCTACCGGGGCAAAACTTCGAGAACTTCACGACGGAAGAGGGCAAAGAAGAGATGTTCGTCGTCCCAAAGGAGGAATTCGCCGCGCTCGAGGCGCTCAAGGGCGAGGGCAACGAACTCTTCGCGAAGGGCGATTTCCCCGCCGCGTCTGCCAAATACGGAGAGGTGGCGGAGACCTTGAGACCCCGCATGGCCAAGAACGGACGGCTGTGCGCGGAGGTACACGTGCACAGGCTGTACGTCGTGGCGCTGTCCAACCGCGCGCAGTGTAAGCTGAACGCCGGGGACGCGCGCGGGGCGTGCGAAGATTGCGACGCGGCGAGTCGGTTGGAATCCATCGAGACGGATGCCTTCGCGGCGCTTAGACGGAAGGTGTACTTTCGGTGGGGGCAGGCGAAGGAGATGGCCAAGGCGGCGGGGAAGCGACGGTGACGTGTATGGCGCGGGTGAGGAGAATGCGTCGCAGTCGCGGTGTTGGGGAGTTGTACCATGTTGAAGACCTTCGCCCTCTGTTGTTATTATCGTCCGACTAATACCTAAAACGTCTCTGCCTAAGATGCTCTATCTGCGCTTCCCCGAGGGACCGTCGCGTCGCCGCCTGATTGAAAGTTGGTTTCACGTGCCGTCGAACGGCCCCTTCAGGGACACGTCCCATTTGCTCGATCCTTGATCCAACCCGGTGAACGCGCGCATGCGGTCCAGCCCGTCCCTCGCCAGGGCGATTTTCTTCTGCACGTCTCCCGCGTCGGTCGCCCCCGCGTTCTCCCGAAACTCCGTCTTGATCTCCTCGATCAGGCCGTTGCGGTTCTTGCTCGGGAAGGATTTGGCCGCCTTGAGGATGTGGCGGTACAGTTTCAGCGTCGAGCCCGACATCGTCCCTCGCGCGCGGTGTCGAGTGCGATGCGCCACGTCCTCGCGTTTTTACAAGTAGTAAACATCGTGAGGTGCCCAAAACTGATGAGATGATGTCCAGAACGCCCCGCGCATGCGAGCCGCCCTCGGCGCTCTCGCGCACCTGGGAAAGATGGCGCCCAAGCGTGCCAGACCCGTCGCATCCGGGCTCGCCACGTCCACCAAGAAGCCCAAGGCGGGCGACGACGACGGCGATGCATCATCCGGGCTCTGGCTCGTGAAGAGCGAGCCGGACGAGTTTTCCCTCGACGACCTCCGCGCATCCCCAGGTGGCGTCGCGCAGTGGGACGGCGTGCGCAACGCGCAGGCGAGGAACCTCATGAAGACCATGCGCGTCGGCGACCGCGCCTTTTTCTACCACTCATCGTGCAAAGTCCCAGCCGTCGTGGGCATCTGCGAGGTCGTCAAGGCAGCCTACCCGGACCCCACCGCGCTCGATCCAAAAGCACACGGCTTCGACCCAAAGTCGACACCCTCGAACAACCGGTGGCTCTGCGTGGACTTCGAGTTCATCCGGGCGATGTCCCGAACGGTGACGCTGAGTGAGCTGCGGCGGGAGGCGGCGGGAGACGGGGTCACCGGCGAGGACGGCGCCAAGGCCCTCGCGTCCATGACTCTTCTAAACCGACCGAGGCTCTCGGTGCAGCGCGTGACTCGCGTCGAGTGGGAACACGTGCTCCGCCTGGAGACGACGTCGAACGATTAATCACAGTAATAGCCATTAGCTATAGACTAGCGACGCGATAGCTTAATCTTACACGCGTTATGTAGCGTTCGATGTATGTACCGTACTTGTACAGGCGGATCACGCGACGGTTTGAAGCGGATGAGCAGCGCTCTCGACCACCGGTCCCGCTTTGTCCTCCAGCGACAACCTTACGACCTCCTCCTCGGGGGGTTCCGGCGACGTCACCACCGAACGCAGCTCGGGGGTTCGCTCGGGTGTGGTCAACGGTGAGTTCTCGACGCTCGAGCTGATCCGGGTGGTGAACCGTCTGAACACCAGGCTACTCGACGGCGACGTGCACCGGCCGCAAAAATATGAACTCTTGGGAAACTCGACAACCTCCGATTCGTCGTCGCCGCTCGGCATCGAACCCCTGTCCGTGCCGAAGTACAGCGTCCCGTCGCCGTCGACCGCGGCGAAGACCTCCGACGTGCACTCGTCGGAGCACGCCGCGAGGATCATGTCGAACCTGGTATCGACGAAGACCACGAACCAATCGCCCCGGAACTCGCGCAGCATCCGACGCACGTCCTTCTCCTTCGGCATCTTTCCCATCGCCGCCGACGCCTTCGCCTTGGCCGATGCGCCGGAGGTCAGCTCGCTGACGGAGGCGCGCCTGGGCTTGACCACGGTGAACGGCGTGGGGGTGTGCGACCGCGGGGAGTCCGGGTCCTCGGGCGTCTTTGGCCTCGTATCCTCGGGCGGCGGCGGCGGCGGCGGCGGCGGCGGTTTGGGCTCGGCGCCGGGGATGGAACCGAAGGCCGGAAACGCCTTTGCCTTCTGCGCCGCCCCGCCGCCCAACGCGCCGAGTAACCCGCCCTGCATGGCGCGGATGGTCTTGAGCGCGCTCTGCGCCTTGGTCCATCGCTGCTTGGCCATCATGCGGCGGAAGTACGCCGCCAGGATTTCGGCGTCGGGGGGCGGGACCCAATCGGGGTCGTGCCTGGAGTTGCCGTGGCCCATGAACTGCAGGATGTCGCCGAGTCTCGCGGTGCGCTTGATGAGGGAGACGGCGGCGCAGTGCATGCCGGCGGTGCCGAAGGATGTGGTCTTGACGACGCGTCTGCGGCGGGTGACGGCGTCCGGGTGCTCGACGACGACGCTGCGGGGAGAGGGGACGGGGACGGGCTGTTTGTTAGTTCCTGAGGTCCGAAACGTCGCGGGGCGGGAAAATGGAGAAAAAGTGGCGATTTGTTCATGGTGTTGAATCTGGGTCGCACCCTCCGCCGTTGCTGCCCTCGGGGACGGTCATCTCGCATCGAAGCGCGGCGGCGTCGTTTCCCGCGTTCTTATGGTTCGATGTGAGGACGCCGAGCCGCTCCTCCGCGAAAGCCCGGGGGTTCGCCTTGCCGGAGTTGGAAAGGATGGCGACCACGTTCCCGCGCATGTCCGGCATGGCTTTTTTGGGTTATTTCAGCGCCCGTAGAACCTGTAGAACCGTCGAGGATGGAGACGTATCTGTGGCGTTCCGAGCCGACGCGTATCGTCGGGGCGGGTGAGATGTAGGAACGTGACGCGCGAGGCGGAGTGGCTCGCCGATACGACGGCTCGAGCGACGGCTCGAGCGGCACAGAGCGCGCGATGGATGTGGAAGAACTTTCCTCGGAACTGTCTTTTGAAGATGGAAAGGTCCACTTTTCGTCATCGAAATAACGTTATCATCACGGCATATCATAATTAAGATTACGCGGCTATATAGGCAAAAATACATATTTGGGCTGCCTAATTCCCGGCTAATTAGCCGGAATTGCTCTAGAGCACTACGAGTATCTGGACATGTCACGTGGCGCAGCACGGAGCGGGAGAAAATTGAACTTCGGGGAGAATGAAAAGATCTCGAAAACCACCCTCGAAAAAAAGGACGAAGCAGGGCGATGCGCGCGGCGTTGAGGCTCGCCGGCGCGGGCGCCCTGTGCTCCACCGCGGGCGTCGGAGCCTACGCCCAACACGATGAGGGCACGGCGCGATCCATGACCTTCTGGTACCACGCGTTTCCCGTGTGGGCGCAGTATCGCGCGGTGCAGTGGCGCAACAGGGACCTCGTGAGGATCGGAATCCCCACGTGGACCGGGCTCGTGCTGAGGGACGACGACGCGGACGCCGCGTACGAGCGGCTGCACGAGCGGCACGCGCACAAGGTTCGCGACCTCGTGTTCGACATGCGCGGGTTCTACTTCAAGAACGCGCAGATGCTGAGCACCAGGGACGACTTCGTGCCGCGGCAGTACCTGGAGTGGTGCAAGCTGACGCAGGACAAGGCACCGACGGAGATGGGCCCGGGCGAGGCCGAGGCGATCGCGCGCGCCGGGCTCGCCGATGCCGGGCACCCCGACGCGTTCGAGTGGTGGGAGGAGGAACCGTGCGGCGTCGCGTCCATCGGCCAGGTGCACCGCGCGAGGCTGACGCGCGCGTACGGATCTAAGGATGTCGTCGTCAAGGTGCAGGCGCCGGGCATCGAACGCAAGTTTCGAAGCGACATACGCACGTGCATCGACTTCTGCAGACTGGCGATGCCCCAGCACGTCCCACCGTTGGAAGAGATCGAACGTCAATTCCTCACCGAGTTCGACTACCGCGAGGAGGCTAAAAACTTGGAAGAGGTTCGACGAAACGTCATGCCGCGGTGGAGTAAAAAAGTGGAGATTCCCGCGCCCGTCCGCCAGCTGTGCACGCGCGAGGTTCTCGTCATGGACGCCATCCCGGGGGTCAAGCTCGTGGACGGGATCCGCGCGCGGTTCGCGGAGCTCGCGGTGGCCGCCGGGGTGTCCCCGGAGACGCTGGAACGGGTACAGAAGGAGAAGATAGAGGGCGGGGTGTTGGCGCCGAGATCGGTGCGAGCCGAGGCGGCGGCGACGAGGCGAGCCAACCGTTGGCTCAAGCTCCGAGATGTCCTGTACAGACGCCCGCTCGCATTCCTGACTGGCTCGCGCTACGTCCCGAGCCCGTGCCTGGTGAACGTGGGCGAGGTGCTGCAGGTCATGCTGGACGTCCACGCCGACGAGATTTTCAACCACGGCGTCTTCAACGGTGCGTGGGCAATTAGTTTGACTTCTTTGCATGTTTGCGTGTATCTTCAAGTGGGCAATTAGTCTGACGGCGTGTTTTGTTCACAGGCGACCCGCACCCGGGTAACATACTCCTGATGCCGGACGGGCGGCTCGGTCTGATCGACTACGGGCAGGTCAAGCGCGTGAACAAGGGCGCGAGGGTGGCGTACGCCAAGCTGACGCTCGCGATATTGGCGGAGGATAAGGAGGAGGTGGCGAGGTTGCTCAGGTCGGATCCCCCCGAGGGGTTCGGGGGCAAGAGCCGTTTGAACGACGTGGACGTCGCGTACAGACTCTGCGTTTTCTGGAACGATCGCGACACCCCGGACGTCACCGGTGGGCTGAACCTGCAGGAGTTCATAGACGAGATGGAGGCGAGGGATCCGGTGCGAGTCGCGCCGTTGGACATGGTGATGATCTCGAGGGTGAGCGTGTTGTTGCGGGGGGTCGCGAACGCGTTCAACGTGCGGTTGAGGGTGGCGAAGGCGTGGGCGGGGTACGCGGAGGAGTTGGTGCGTGTGGAGGATCCGTCGTATTACCTGTTACCCGCCGGTGGGAGCAAAGGACGCGCGCGGTGACAAACGGGTTCTTCACATTCTTTTTCAGTATTTATTCCTCCCAGATGTTATTATGAAACGCTCTCGTCCTCGCGGCGAAGACGAGCAGAAAATAAACCCCCGCTCACTCGTCGGCGACTTCGATGACCACGACGACCGCGTCGCCTTCAACCTCGAGCTTCACGGCGCACGGGCCCTTCTTGGATCCCTTGTCCTTGCCCTTCCCCTTCCCCTTGCCGCCCTTGCCGCCCTTATTGCCGCCGTCCTTCTTCTCCTTGCTCGCCTCCTTCTTGGCGGCTTCGTCCTCGTCCTCGAGTCCGGCGGCGATGCGCTCCTTCTTGACCTTTCTCTTTTCCAAAAACAGATCCTTCTTCTCCTTGAGCGAGATGAGCATGGCGGGAACCTCGCCCACGGTGCCCGGCGCCGCGAGCGAGAGCTTGGCGAAGTGCTGGTACGCGTCGAACGAGATGTTGAGCCGTTCGTTGGGGTTGGGCCCCGCCGGTCCCGCGGATTCCGCCTTTCCCTTTTTCTTCGCCTTCTTCCCTTTGCTGGTGCCGGAGAGCGAGAACAGGTCGTCGTCCTCCTCGTCCTTCATCTTCTTGTTCATCATCTGAAGCCCCGCGAACGCGGCGTTCTTCTTCTCCTCCGCCTCTTTCGCGTCCGCGGCGGCCTTCTCGGCGCCAGCCTTGGCGCCGAGGGGGTCCCACTTGGCGAGGTACGCCGTGAGCTGGTCGGCGGCGGTCACCTCCGCTTCGAACGGCTCGGGCGCGTTCTCGCGCTCCCACTGCTTGCGCGCCTCGTCCCGCGCCTTGCGCTCCTCCTGCGAAGCCTCCCACTGCTTCTGCTTCTCCTGCTTGAGGTACCCGCGCCACTCGCGTTCGCGGTTCCAGTGCGCGTCCTCGGCTTTCTTGAATTCGGCTCGGAGCGCTCGAATCTCTTCGCGCCGCGCCTTGATGACTTCGTAGCACGCGTTGCGCTCCTCCTGGAGCTTCGGGACGTCGGAGAAGGCCTTATCGCCCTTCTCCTTGGCGGCGTTGAGTTCACCGCGGAAGCCGTTCTGTTCAGATTTGACCGCCGTGATGGCGTCGTCTTTGGCGCGAAGTCGATCGATGATCGATTTGCGGACTCCGTCGTCGCCCGAGATCTTACCTTGCGCCTCGGCGTACTCTCGGACAGTCTCGCGTGACTTGTTCAGGTCCTTGATCTGCGCGATGAGCTTCTTCTCCTCGTTCAAGGACATGGTGGTGTGCGCGTGGGTCTCCTCGAGTTTGGCGATCTCGCGGTCCACGGCTTCGATGGTGTGGAAGCGGAGCTTGGACTTCATGCCGACAGCCTGCTCGCGCACGCGCTCTCGCGCGGCGTCGAACGCCTGGAGCTCCTTGCGGATGGCGCCGCGCTCGTCCTGTGGCGGGTGGGGAACGCGGGATTCGGTCAGTATCGCGTCAGTAACGGTCGGTAACGGTCGGATCGGGGCGTCGCGGGAGCGCGCGATCGGGGCCGCGGGGAAAAAAACGGCGAGAACGGAGGGTGCCGGCGCCCCGGGGGTCGAAAAGATCGGGGAGCCGCGGGGAGTGGTGGGATCGGGCGCGGGGGCGCACCATGAGGGCCTGAAAGGCGGCGTTCAGCTCGCCGATCCTCGTCCTGGTACCCGAGGATCCGGACATGATGTTCTTCTGCGCGTCGCGGCGGTTACCGATCATCTTCTTGAGCTCCTCGATGCGCGCCTGCTTGACGTCCGCGGCCTCCTGCAGGTCCTGAATCTTCCGATCCATGGCGACGCGGTCGGGCTTGGGGAGGCGCGGGTTCTCCGGCTTGGGGACCTTCTCGGCGGGCTTGGCCTCCTTGGCGTCGTCGGTGGCGGGCTCGTCGGTGGCGGGCGCGTCCTTGACGGCCTCAGCCTTAGCCTCGGGATCGGCGGGGACGGGGTCCATGTTCGCGGGGGCGTTCTCGGTGGTGGTGGTCATCGGTTCAGTGAAAAAGCGTCGGTGGCGGAGATCTGTGTTCTCGGCCGAGGCGGTGGGTTCGTCGCTACCCAGAAGCGTCGTGAGTCGGTTACGCGCGGTGAAAGGGTGCTTTCACTGCGATGTGTGCGATGCGTGTCGTGGAAGACTGGCTGTGTCTGTGAAGAGACGTGCGCTTGGTTGTGAGTGAAGCGGCGGATCTTCCGAAGCAATATTCCTATGGAGTTCCGGGAACCGAGTCGTCATCCAGTCTCATCAGCGCGCGGCGCGGAAACTGCTTCTGCAAGCCCCAGCCTCTCCGCGAGAGCCTCTCTCCGCGATACAACACAGCTGTGCGGTTCGAACGCCGGCGGGCACACCTCACGGGCGCCGAGTGGGTTTGATGCGCTCGATCCATCGGGTCGGCGCGGCGTCGCTTCTTCTCCGAACGATTCGATCGCCGCGCGGTGCCTCGAACGCCTCGACGCACGCCGCGCGCCGCTCGTCGTCCCCGACCACCAGGGTGCCCGACCGAGGTCATCCCTACAGAGTCTTAACCGCCTCGGCGACCACTTCATCGGGGCGCGAGATGAGCCCACCTACGGGAGGGGGCGAGGGGGGACCCGCGGGCGGACTCGAGGATATCGCCGGAGCCGTCCCGAACGGCGCGAGCGGCGCCGTCGTCCCGACCCCGGCCCCCGGCGCGACCCCCCCATCGGTGAGTGAGGGCAGCGTCGTCGACGTGGACGACGACGCCAGCCAGCCGTGGACCCCGACGCGCGCGGTGGACGCGCTGCTCGCGCTGGAGCGGGAAGGTCTCCGATTCCACCAGATGCGTGAGCGCGCGAGCGCCATGCTCGCCGCACCCGACGTGCACGTCCCGTCCTTCGCCGCCGAATCCCTCCGGCTCCTCGCCGCACGTCGGCACCGCAATCGCCAAAATAACCAAAATAACCAAAATAACCAAAATAACCAAACCGGAGACGCCGCGACGGATCCACTCGCGCACCTCATCATGGAGTGCGTCCCAAAGGCATCCGCCGCCATCCGCGAACGGCACGACTTTCCCATGATGGACCAAGTCTCGTCGCGTGAACGGTTCGCGAACAGCGCGGACAGGTCGAGCGGCGCGGAACTCATCCGAGACAGCCTTCGATCCTCGAACAATCAGAACGATCCGGCGTCGATGGAACCCCGAGCGTTACTTCGCGTCGCCGAGACGTACGGCCTGGACCTCGCGGACCTATGCGCCGAGGAGGATGGAAACGAAAACGATGACGTGGCAACGACGCTGGAGGCGTACGTGCGTTCGCTGATCTTCGAAGAGGGAAGGCACGCGCCGGGAATCAACCTGGCGCTCTGGTTCTCGTTGACCTCGTTCGCGACGGACGAGACGGTGACGGCGCTCACGCGTGCGTCCCAGTTTGGACTCGCGTCCGACCTCGCGGCGTGCGTGGACGGCGTCGCGCTCAAGTCGCGGTGCGTGGACGCGTGCCTGGAGACTAACGATCACGCGGGGCTTCGCGCCGCGAACGCCGCGGTGGATCGCTTCGCGCTCCAGGCGACGTACCCGCTCGTTCGACAAAAGTACTTTGAGAGCACCATCGGGCGGATGGTGGAGAAGGGCCAATCCGAGGCTGCGCTGCGACACGCGGGCGACGACGTCGCGCTGCAGATGTCGGTGGTCCAGGCGCTGGTGGAAGCCGGCGACGCGGTGACCGCAACGGAGTTCGCGGGGCGGCTGGGCGTAGACGTGAACCGAGCGATGGGGCCGATGTGCACC
>Ga0115572_10004968_pt1 | contig 10293 bp, 10 predicted proteins | sample COGITO_mtgs_1206_FD_88681 | JGI IMG/M metagenome (GOLD analysis project Ga0115572, IMG submission 88681) | Pelagic marine microbial communities from North Sea - COGITO_mtgs_120607 | ecosystem: Environmental > Aquatic > Marine > Epipelagic | place: Germany:Helgoland, sampling site Kabeltonne... | reverse complement strand
GCAAGCGTTTCTATATTCAATATCGATTATTTATTTGGTCGAAAGTGTAAGTCGTTATACAAAGTCATTTAAAATTTCTTTAATACTTGGGATCATTCTTGTAATTTCTCCACTTCACACTGCCTGGTCAAGATTTATATTAAGTGAATGCTTAACAATTGCAGGTACATTGTGGGTTTTTGCTGAAATTATAAGATCTCTTCAAAGTAAAAGTTTGCGCATACTTCCAATTGCTTTTGCCTTTGTTTTCACTACTTTTATGCGCCTAGACGCCATCTTAATTTTATTTCCAATTATTATGACAGCGTTTTTCATTCACCGCCCGATAGATGCAATTAAGAAAATAGTATATGTTGGGCTGATTTTTACCATACCTTGGTCAGGATGGCTTACAAGAAATTATATTGTTGGACTAGATAATTTATTTCAACCAAAACTAGGGGAGTTAATCAATGAAACTCCAGGAGTATTTAAATGGACAAAAACATGGAGTACACATCAGTATAGCTCTATCGCTGTATATTTTCCAATCTATGCATATGCATACGATGAAATAGTAATTGATGAAGAAGCCTACTCATCAAATAGCGAAAAGAATACTGTGCGAATGTTGCTAGATGATTTGCAAAATCATATAAATAAGCCATTCCCCGATCATATAGATGAGGGATTTTCACAGCTCGCTCAAAAACGTATAGAAGCAGACCCGTTGAGATATTATTTGATATTACCCTTAAAAAGAACATTTAAATTCTGGGTAAATCTAAATGCTGGATACGGCCTGCCAGGCTTTGATGACCGCCTTAGTGCTCAGGAGAGATTAGATTTGATCAATGGAGACATAAAGCAAAAAATTAAAATGATTACGAAATACCCATTTATAATATTCACTCGAATTCTTGCCCAGTCATGGAAGCTAGCACTATACATTGGCTTTATTATAGCTTGTTGGTTAAGTATTAAAAATAAGAATTTCGAATTTAGAGATATTACATTAATAGTATTATCTTTTATACTAATACGAAGTTTTGCAACTGGAGCTTTTAACCTAACAGAAGCTCGTTTTTCTGCAACACAAATGCCCATATTGGAGCTAGCTGTAATCTTATCAGCAAGTAGCTACTTTAAGAAAAAAATTAATTCTAGCAGTGATCCATTAAATAGTTCATAAATAAATAAATCATTCATTAATATAAACAATCATAAATACCGTTATTTAAAAAAATTTAAATAATTTGAATGAAAAAATTGTATTTGAATGCAATTTAAAGTATGAAAATAGAATATCTGTAAGTTGAGAAAATAATATGATTAAAGACGTTTCGTTAATTATTCCATGCAAGAATAACGAGGAAAACATTACAAAGTTATTGTTAGGACTAATATGTTGGGATGAAGCTCCTAGCGAAATTATCATAATAGATTCTTCTATAAAGAAGTTTGCAATACCAGAAGAATTCAAGAATTTCTTGTCAAAATATAATATTAAGTTGAAGGTAATTTACGGGGAAAACTTTTATCCTGGCCACGCTCGAAATATTGGTATTAATGCGTCAACAAACCCTCTGGTAGCTTTTCTTGATGCATCAACCTTTCCCAGCGACCAATGGCTTTCTGGCAGTCTTAAGATTTTCAAAGAAGAAAACTGCGAAGGGTTGTGGGGTAATACATATTATCAAGCGGATACATACATGAAGAAAATTTTCAGGGCATGCAGTTATGGAGCAAGACCCGTTCAAACTCTTCCAGGTAGTATATTCAAAAAAAACGTGTTCAATAAGTGTGGGCTATTTATAGAAGATACTCGTGCTGGTGAAGATGCAGATTGGATAAGCCGGAATCGACTTCATAAAATAAATATGTTTCTCACTGAAGAAATTTTGATTTATAATGAGTTGAATAAAAATAATATAAAAGAATTGTTAAAAAAATGGTTTAGAAATTACACTTATACATCCAAGCTACCGTATTTTAGGGCACACAAAGATTTTTATTTTTATATCATTTCTTTTATAGCAATATTATCAGCATATAATTGGAACAGAATTCTTCCTTCATGGGATACTCGAGATATTTTATATATTCCTAATGTAACAACGGGAATGGTACTATTATTATTCTTTGGTTACATATTAGTAAGAGGTATTGCTCTTCCATTCAAAAAAGGTGATGAACTCAGCTTCATTTTTCCAGTCAATTTTATTGTTATTGCAACAATGTCTGCCATTATTGACACAATAAAAGCTATAGCTTTTGGATACTCACGAATGATAAATAAATGGAACTAAAGCCAAGGATATTTTGTTTCTGGACCGACAATACTCCTATGAGTAATCATCGTCGTATAGCGCTCTCTTCAATTGAAATTTCAAAGCTTGAAGTTATTTTTATAAATCAAGACAATCTATCTTCATGGGTACTCGACGACGCCCCTCTACACCCAGCATACGAGTATTTAAGTGCAGTACATAAAGCAGATTACCTTCGCTGTTATTTCATGCATTACCATGGTGGTGCATATTCTGATATTAAAGTGCTTAACAAATCTTGGGTATCAGCATTTAAAACCTTCAAAGACAGTAACTATTTGGTTTCAGGGTATAGAGAGCTGAGTTTCTTTGATACTGCAAGAGGAAGAGGATTTGTTAATGATATATGGTTAGCATCAAATTTCTTTAAAGTAATTGGATGTTGTGCATTTATTTGCAAACCAAATACGTCATTTACAAAGGAATGGCTGAGATCTATTCATAAAACACTCGATCGTAAATATGGACTGCTGGCAGAAAACCCCGCACAACTTCCAAGGGACCGACTATCTAAAACGTTTGAGTTCAGTCATAAAAGTTCATATCCTCTTAGATGGACTGAAATATGTGGAGAGATCTTTCATCCTCTTTGTTTGCAATACTCACAAAGCATACTCAAAAATTTGCCAGCACCAGACTTTAAAAAAAAATACCTCTAAATGTTAGCTATTATTCAAAAGCTTCCAGTTGCAGCACATCAAATATTTTTTTTCTTAGCGCAACTCTTAATTTTAAAAATTCATGGCATTGAATATTCAGGATCTCTTGCATATATTGGTGCTGTTTCAGCTATCTTTGCAATAGTTATATCGCTTAGATGGGACATAGAGATTATGGTAAGCAAATTACAAACTTTACCTAATTATCTCACAAATGCCAGTATAACTGTAATTCTTATGACATTTATTATATCAATAATAAATTTTATTTTTGGTAAACCCATTCATTTTCATATAATTTTTTCAGGGTCAATAATTGCATTTCATGAAATATTGGTAGCGATACTTTTTGTCCAAAAGAGAATCTACCACTATTCCTTTGCTCGAAGTATCCCAGCAATATTATTGATTTACTTATCTTTAATTGGCTATGCACCTGAGATAATATGGCCAGCATCTTATCTTATATCAGTATTATTTCTATTTTTTAGTTTTATCAGTTTATTTGGAGAGGCTATTTCATTAATGAGTTTAAATAGCCTTATGAGCATTAACTTTTCACGTAACATACACGCCTCAATTACTGCGTGTTTTTTTACATTTTTTTCAGCCTTTTTTATTATTATAATTAATTATTTTTTTGATGATAGATATGTTGGGCTCTGGTCAAACTCACTGAGAATTTTTAACTCTTTTTTTATTTTTGCATTAGGCGTTTGTCTCCCATTTTTACTTGCAAGTTTCAGGGATCAATTAAATGTTTCAGAAAAGATTAAAAGATTTTTTTATTTTTGGGGATTGTTCCTACCATTTATATTTTTGTTTTTCTTGGGCGTGAAAAATTATGGAGTATTTGCTTTATCTCAATTTGTAGATTTTGATTTTGAATTGACAGGTATTAATTTAAGTCACATTTTTTTAATAGGTATTGGGATTTCATTTGTCGGTTCAGCTCAAGGGTTGTACCAAGCTATAAATAGAAGCTTAACGCTACTTTTGATGGTTATCGCTAATATGCTGTTAGGGGCTTTATTAGTTTTCAAATCAATCGTCAGCTTTACTATTTTTCTGCAAGTTTTTCTTTTTATTACTCTAGCACTTACAAGTATGGTTTTTGCGCACCTAATGTACTGTCTAATTTTCAATTCTAAACAACTTAAATTATAGCGTTTAGTGTCTAAATCTCTTTATTAGTTACTAAAATTTAAGCTAACCCACTAAAATATAGATAATAAATATCAATGCAGATGACCCTTGACGACTCAGTGTGATACACATAATTCTATTTGTTTAATAACATATTGGTTTCTATCAGTAGAATAATATAATATACTTTCTGCTTATTAAACAGGTTTAACTTAAAACTAAGAACAATAAACATTCTAATATACTAAAAAAATTAAACTTTTATTAGAAATGTTTGGCTTAACTGCTAGAATAATCACTTTCTGAAGGACAAAAATAATGAATATTAAACAAGCTGCAGAAATTATTATCTCAGCGATCAATGATACTCTTGGGGGTAAAGCTGATGTCTCTGAAGAAATGAAACTAATCGGTGGTGAATCACTTCTCGACTCAATGAAGTTGGTAGAGGTATGTCTTATTTTGGAAGATTCAGCTGACGAGCACGGTTTCGAGTTTGATTGGACATCAGAAGCGACTATGTCAAAATCTCGTAGTATGTTCCGCAGTGTTGCAGCACTTGCTGAAGAGTTCTCAAATCAGTCGGAGGCTTAAGTGATTATTGTTACTGGAGCTAGTCGAGGTCTGGGACAGGCAATTACTGAACGGTTAATTGAAAAAGGCGAAGATGTACTAGGTCTCGTACGATCTGTTAATGATTTAGGTATTGATGCAATCGAGTGTGATGTCAGTGATTATGAATCTGTCAAGAACGCATCAAGAAAAGTAAAACGTTTAAAAAAACCAGTTAAAGCCTTCATAAATGCAGCAGGTGTTGCATCGATGAATTTGGCAGTCACAACAAATGAATCCACTGTACAAAAATTGATACAAACAAACTTGGTTGGAACAATCTATTGCTGTCAACTATTTGCTCCAATTATGCTTCGCCAAAAGTACGGTAGCTTTATAAATTTCTCAACTATAGCGGTAGCGCTAGCTCTGAAAGGTGAGTCTGTATATGCGGCATCAAAAGCAGGCGTAGAGTCATTTACTCGTACGTTTGCCAGAGAAATGGCCGATTTCAATGTCAGAGCAAATTGTATTGCGCCTGGTCCAATACGTACAGACTTACTGAAAGGAATTACTGATACACAAATTGAAAAAATCACATCTCAACAAGTCATACCAAAGCAATTTCAAAAATCAGATGTATGTGATCTTGTCGAGTTATTGATCGATACAAAAGCTGCATCATTAAGTGGGCAGGTTCTGAATGTGGGTGGTGTTTAGTGAATATATTAGACAAACTCAAAGAACGCTGGTCCAATATAGATTATCCGTTTCTCATTCACTCAAACGGCGAATTGAATTTCAGAGATATAGCTAAACAAAAAGCCGTCAACTTGTCTGACGTTAAAAGCGGTGATGTAGTTGCTTTGATTGGCGACTTCGACCCTCAATCGATACTAACATTATTACAGCTAATAGAAAAAAATGTAATTCTTGTACCACTCACAGTTGAAACCCGAGCACAGCATGAATATTTTTTCGAGTCAGCTTTTGTTGATGTTGTAATTGAGGGAAATTACGTAAGACGTATCAATCATAAACTTAGACATGATTTAATCGATACAATACGATCAAAACGACATTCTGGATTAGTTCTTTTTTCAACAGGCACTACAGGGCGACCTAAGGCAGTATTGCATGATTTAACATTTTTCATGGAACGCTTTTAAACGCCGCGCCCAACATTAAAGACATTCAATTTCTTGTTGTTTGATCATATTGGTGGGCTTAACACATTACTTCATACATTATTTAATAAAGGTACTGTTGTCGCGCCAAAATCTCGAAGTGTTGCAGATGTTTTAACCACTTGTGCAGAATTCAAAATTGAAGTTTTACCAACAACACCCACATTCCTTAGAATGATGTTAATGAGTGGGCTAATTCCCAAACAGATTCCAAAAACATTACGGATAATTACCTACGGCACTGAACGTATGGATCAACCGACACTAGATGCACTATGCACTTTACTTCCTGATATAGACTTCAGACAAACTTTTGGCATGTCAGAACTGGGTATTGTTCGTGTTAAAAGTGAAGCAAAAAATAGTCTATTTATGAAAATTGGTGGTGAAGGTGTTGAAACAAGAGTAGTGGATAGTGTGTTAGAAATTCGTTCAAAGACAAGGATGATAGGCTACCTAAATGCTGACAGTCCTTTTGATAGTGAAGGGTGGTATAACACCAAAGATATTGTAGAAGAAAAAAATGGTTTTTATAAAATAACTGGTCGAACCAGTGAAGTAATTAATGTTGGAGGACTGAAATTTATGGCTTCTGATGTTGAAAGAGTTGCACTTAAATATGATAATATTGAATTTGTTAAAGCCGAAGCTAAAATAAATCCAATTACTGGTCAGCATGTAGAATTAACTGTTCAACCTGCAAGAAATTATACTTTAGATAAAATCGATTTAAAAATATTCTTAAGTGAACAGCTACCAAATCACATGATGCCAAAACGTATTAAAGTGGCATCGGTAAGCATTGGCCATAGATTTAAAAAGGCATAGAAATGATTTATCGCTCAACTTTAGATAAGCCATTAGATCCAATAATTAATTTTTCTAGCAGGGTTTTTGGTAAAAATTCATACCAATCATCAAATCAATATTTAAACTGGGCTCTTTCAAAAAACTACTTAGAGATTTCTACAACCGAGGACGCATCTAACGAAGTTGTATCGATGATTCAGCAATTGACAATAACTATTAATCAAAACGATTTAAGAAGTTTTTTTAACTATATTACTGATGGCACCCATGGTGGTATGGGAGTAAGGCATTTAGCTAGTATAAGGAAAGAAAAGAATTTTTTTATTCCTGCTGTATCAAATATGGAATTGGGCAATGTGTACAAGAAACTGGGAGCAACTGAGTTACGATACAAATGGTTCAAAAGATACTTGTTACCATTTCCAAATATTCCGCTCTTATATAAATTTAATAGAAATGAAAGCATTACTACTTTCGATAAAAGCAGTGGTGTACGCATAACTAATGACATATCTAATGAGAAGGTAATTAAAATTTCTAAGTTAAGCGGCATAACAGATAAAAATTTTATAAGATGGCGTCTGATGTCCAAAAGAAATAACAGAATATTTATACTAGAATCAGAAATTCATGAAGCAATTGCTATTGTTGCCTTAGGTAAACGTTATAACATACCAGTCCTTAGAGTAATTGACAGTACAGGACCTAGTCAAATTGTTAAATCACTTGTAGACAAAGCATGCTTGCTAGGGAGAGATTTAGGAGCAGTAATTTGCCTTGCAACAATACATGAAAGCCAAGCAAGTGACTTTTTGATTGATAAAAAATATAAACATAGAGAAGGAATAAAAACTTTTGAAAAAGGCGACATTACAATAAATAGCCTCTTTATGCTTTGTGGTGACTTAGGCTTTGAAGAACAGTTTGGAGGGTAAGATGGGCAGCTTGATCATTTCATATGATTGTGAAGGCATTTGGGGAATGCTTGATAAACTTAATTCGCTGGATAATAACATATTCAACCGACAATCACTAATAGATGTATATAAGCAAATAGTAGAAATTCACGATGAGTATAATATGAACGCTACTTTTGCGTTTGTTGGCGCTTTTATTAGTACAAGAGAAGAATTTCTTAACACATTGAATAAATATGATGATGCAATCGCTCTAAACAATTGGTATAAACCTATTTTAGCAACTAATTGCCAGTTTCCAGAAGAAGATTTACATATTCCTGAGCTTTTAGATATAATCAAAGCTTCAACCATGGAGCACGAGATATCATCGCATGGTTACTCTCATGTAATAATGGATAAAAGATTAGACGCTATTAGTTTGCAAGCAGAAATTTCAGGCATTAAAAGCTTGATGGAAAGTAAAAATATAAATATTTCAACCATAATTTTCCCCCGAAATATAGTGAATTATCAATTTCTTGATAAAGCAGAATTTATTACTGGCTATAGGGCACCACCTAAATCAATATCTTCATTTAGAATAACTAATCGTATATACTCTCTTCTTAAGGAGTTTATACCTTTTAGCCGGTCAGAAGAACTGACCACTTACAAAAATAAGTTGGTTATTCCAGGAGATTTCTTTATCAACTGGCGAAGTGGTCTAAGAAGGTTTGTTCCAATTTGGCTTACAGTCTTTCGTTTTCGTATGGCATTAAATCATGCATGTAAAAATAATGGCATTGTTCATATTTGGCTGCACCCTCACAACTTTCTCAGCGGAAAAAAACAAATAGAGCTTTTGCACAGACTACTAACTTTAGCAGAAAAATATAGGAAAAAAAACTTACTAAAAGTTTTGACACAATCAGATTGTGTAGCCAAATCAATTATGAAATAAAATCAGAAAATTAAAGAGGTTTTAATGAAACTCAGCATCAGTATTCTTCAAGTTGAGCAAGTTACTCAGTCATATGTTGATTGGTATGCTAATGATAAAGTCGTTCAATTCTCTGAAAATCAATATGGAAACTTTAGTTTTGATGGTCAATGTTCATATGTTGAAAGTTGCCTCAAGAGTAATGAAATGAACTTATATGGTATTTTTGATGAAACTATTCATATTGGTAATATTTTATTAAATGGTTTGAATTCTGCACATCAAAAAGCAGAATTAACTTATGTAATAGGCGCAACAAGTTATTGGGGTAAGGGAGTTGCTTCTTTCGCAGTTGCAAAGATCATTGAAATTGCAAGAACGGAATTCGATTTAAATAAATTATATGCTGGAATTGCAAGTAGTAATATTAATAGTGGAAAAGTATTGAAAAAAAATGGATTTATTTTAGAAGGAACTCGAAAAAAACATCTGTTTTATTGTGGAGAGTTCTATGATCAACTTGATTATGGGCTTTTACTTTAATTAACTGAAAATTATCGATTATTTGATATTATATATTATATATTTGAATTATTAATAAGTAATTAATACTATAAAAAAGATCAGAGAATGAAAGAAGAATAAATTACAAAAACATGCTTTTCAATTACCATTCTAATCAGTACCATAAATTTATAATTTAATACAAAAGTGTACGATTCAATATTTTGCTGAATTGAATTTAAAAAATAAGGCTAGCATATTGAAACCTTATTAGAATTTTTTAACCATCAAGGAGATACAGTTTTGGAACGTAAAGCAATTCAGGAAAATGCTAGTATATTCATTGACCCCTATAATGATGAAAAGCTGAGTAATTTTTAAATGAAAGAGAAGGCAACTTTATAGTTAAGTATTTGCTCAGAATTGTTTCGTTCGATATATTCTAAATCAGATTCATTCGCCCAAAATGTTTCTTGTTCAGTTTTGTAGTTCATCAACGATCTTTCTTTTCTTAATTAGAAGGCGTTGTACGCGCTATTTTGTGTATCAGCCATGCAGATATAGTAAGCATCCCATAGATAAGTGCTTGACTTAACCATGCAACTGCCATGTAGGCACAAATGCTAAAATCAGCAAATAAAGCAAAATCAATTCAAGAACTTGGATGCAATGTTGGGTTGAAATTATTACGTTAAAGCGTTTGCAACCATCGTTAAATTAAAGCGGATATGAAATATGGTTCAATAGTTGAGGAAATACACGACGATAAAGTTGACCTTACTTTTACGTCTATTGTTCTGATACATATAAATCCTGATTATTTAGATAGTGTTTTTGCCAATCTTGTTAATGGAGTAAAATTAGTAGATTATGGGTTCAACTACAGTAGAGATAATTTTGCTCCTCAAGACGATATTATCTGGTTTTAACTTGAAAAATAAAATTAGTATGTTTTTATACATTGGATATGTTCAAAATTTTTTATCAAAAACATTTTTTAAAGTTAAATTGAGTGTTTAGGTCTTTTCCTATTGCTATCCAAGCAGCCATTTGGATGACAGGAACTATAGTTTCATTTTCAGCTATGGCAGTATCTGGTCGTGAGATTTCTTTTGAATTAGATACATTTGAAATTATGATGTATCGATCAATAATTGGTTTAATTATTGTTTTATTACTAACTAAATTATTGAAAACCCATCGAGAAATTACCACTCAAAATCTATCTCTCCATTTCTATAGAAATCTATCGCATTTTACAGGTCAAAACTTATGGTTTTATGCCCT
>Ga0115572_10004967_pt1 | contig 10293 bp, 6 predicted proteins | sample COGITO_mtgs_1206_FD_88681 | JGI IMG/M metagenome (GOLD analysis project Ga0115572, IMG submission 88681) | Pelagic marine microbial communities from North Sea - COGITO_mtgs_120607 | ecosystem: Environmental > Aquatic > Marine > Epipelagic | place: Germany:Helgoland, sampling site Kabeltonne... | reverse complement strand
TCTCGACAATTATAATAATTTAGATACAGATTTCACAACAGATGATGTAGAATACTACTTTGAGATACGAAAAGATCAATCTGCAGATAATAAAGTTGCATGCAAAGGTGCAGAGATATTCAACAAACAATCATATTATATCGACTTAGATTTTGATTGCTATAACGAACAGACTCCGGAAAACTATTACTTTGATATTTACGGACCAGTTACGGAGCCAGAGATATGCCTCTAAATGTAGAAGGTGAAAAAATACAAAAGTTCGGCAGGAACTTACCGACTCCCTATATAGAGAAAATTAAGATATATGAGAACCATATGTCTGTGCAAATATCTGTCTATGTAAATGTGAATATTGGAGAAGAAGAAACAGACATCTTCAAAGAATACGAGTCCTACTTGTACAATAGCTTGTCGATCTACATTGTCAATATAGCAGATTTTGTTGCCTCGACCGTCTCTGACGCGCAAACACGAGTATTGGAGGATGAGCGAGGTGAATCGGGCACTCGCCGCTTTGAGAGATTGGAGAGTGGAGTTAAGTCAGTCTTCGAGTTACTATACAGCGATTTCTCAGAGGAGCAAATGTTCGTCAGCGTGAAAGATTCGCAGACATCCGACGCATACGCTATATTTTATCCAGACAATCAAACGTTTCATCAGAAATCTTTTTCAGAGTTGATGGATACTGGCACTCGTGAACTTCTGTATGATTCATCCGGCGTGCCGTACTACCGATATGTTATGGAAATGGAGATAGGCAACCAAATTGAAGCATATCCAGCATATTATGCAGATTACTTAAGCCTCGCAGAATCTAATATAATACAAGAAGCCAGCTTGGCTTGCTTCTCAACCAATATGACAACTGAAGAGATTAACCTTGTTAATTTGAACTTGAATAACGATATCGTTAGCGCGATAAAAACAAAGCACCCAGCAACCAAAATGCTGGAGACTAAGGTTTCTGATATCTCATATGAGCAGATAGCTAAAGACGGAAAGATAAAGAATGGAGAATACTTTGTTTTCGTCGATGCTAGTGGGACCATCGCATCAGACCCGAACTTCATCATTCAGGCAATTGATGGAAACTATCACAGATCAACAACAGCAAAGCAATCGATAGTTAGCACCTTTAAGCAATTAATCGGAACTACGAGTGATGAAGATTTGCAGAATATGTTTGATCAACTAAACTATATTCTAGAGGTATACGGCGCAGACAATAAACTGCTTCAAGAAATGAACCAGATGCGCAAGTCTTTTACTGAGACCAGTACAGTCACGCCTGTCGGTAGATTTTATGAAGTATTCGAGCGAACCCTTTTTAATACAAACAATGCGGTCGTTCGCGGAACACAGTTAAGGAAGCAACTAAATGTCAGCCCGGTTTTGATAGATTTGAGACCATTAACTTCAATTGAATACAGTGCCCCTTCTTGGGACGAGAGCTATGATCCCAGTTTAACTTCAAACTTCATTTATGTAGATCAAGCAAAGTATATAACCTATGTTGACCAGATCGGTGTCTACACCGATCCAGGTTCCCCGATGGATCTCATACATGCAATTAATGAATATCTTTACGGATTCTGGCTATTTGATTATGAGAAGGCACTCATTAGTACTTCAAATATCTCTAAAATATTTGATATTAAACGAATGCAGCAACTGCTCAGCATAAGCGACAAGGTGCTGAATAGTGCCTTTAGATTAGATAACACAAACATTATGAGAGGTGCCTGGACAGAGAAGGCTCGTGAAAAAGATTCATATCGAGGCAGGCAAAATAAAGTCTCCCCCTCGATAGATGACTATAATTCTTGCGGCGAGATTACAACAAATTACTCTTATGATAATAGTGAAGGACAATACCCACTAGCGCGTGATGTTTATGTAGAAGCACCTCCTACTTTCGGATCTGATAACGATCCAGATTCGCCAGCACGCGCCGTGCAAGGACGCGCACCAGCATCCTCGCAAGCGGCAGCAGAGTTGGGAACCGAATTCATTAGTAGTGGTCTAGAGGATCTGGGCATTTCTAGTGTTCGTGTTTTGGGCATTTCTGGCGTTGATTTAACTGATACAGACAGTGAAGAGTTTACGTATTGTATACTTCGAAGCTTCAATACCACTAATACAGGATCCATAGAATCCGGAGGATTGAACGGATATCGCCTGATGTGCTTTGAACACCAAGAATGTGCTGGTCCTTTCTCGATCTATGAATCAGCGGGAAGAGAAGATATTTGGTCTACTAGTTTTCTTAGGTATAAAGTCTCAATAGTAGATAATACTCTGTCGATCTATGAATCAATAGTAAACAACTATAAAAAACTAATCGATGGAGAATTCGAAGATTATTATCAAACAGCCACAGAGCAATGCAGTTACAATAATACAGATGGTTTTTTCAATGACTTTTTCATCACTGGCGCAACAGAATCTTATTCTGACTCTCCACATATGGCTCCATGGTATCTGATGCCGATTGTATATTACATGCATCGAGAGCTAGTATTTAATGAGTTTAACGGAGATATGACTGCGCTGTATGCTGCAGCTATAGCAGAAACAGAAGCGATTGCCCCAGATACAGGCACAATAGGTGCGATTGAATCATTCAGAGATAAGATAAGCTCACTATATACATCCTATTATGAAAGCACAGATCTTCCGTCTAATAATACTCCAGCCGGCGTAGCTGCTGGGTTAGAGGCGGAACGTTCAATAATATTTGGAGACTCCTCATCAGTCACCGGTTTCGAATCAATATTCCAGCCGTTACCAGAGACAATTAATCTATCTATGCCGACCAAGACGGATGGGAGTGGACCGCCAGGAGGCGGTCCAGGTGGCGGTGGTAGCGGCGGTGGTAGCGGTGGTGGTAGCGGTGGTGGTCTCTCGCCAGATATAGGCGGAGAAGCTGGATTTCCTTTTGATCCAAATCCTGGCGCTCCGGGGCAGAACGACGATATATTTGAAGATTTAGAAGAATCTACCTCTAGCGAAACACTTTAATAGACAAGCGAAAATAAACACAAATGCCAAAATTAACTATTACAATATCGACCATCAAGGACTCGTCAAAAGTATCGCAAATGGCGAACACGTCTTTAGAAGAGCAAATAGTCGGTAACAAAGTAGTAAGAACAACTAAGGGAAAGAGCAATAGTACGATTAAAGTCAGGCAAGTGAACCAGGAGCTTGTATCAAACGGACTAACACCACCACAGAGAGATTCTGCCACAACGTCACAGATATCAGAAGATCTCTTGGCAACTCTCGGATGCACATCAATAACTGAAGAGTCGATCAATAAAGCAGACTTTTCACTTCTTAGCGTAAAAACAGACAAAGAGGTAGTTGACAACCCGAATAAACTCGACTCAGAGAACTTTAAAGAAATCAGAAAAGTAAATGTCTCACTGGAGGGGATCCTTAAATCTGATAATGATGCTATTTATTATCTGGATGAAGATATTTCTGACAACTACAAAAATGAAAAAGATAGATCTAAGAAGAAGACTGAACCAAGCCTGATAAACGTAGCTTCGAGAATGATAGACATTAACTACGGCAACCGTAACGGCATTTCTCCGACCTTGCGCGGATTAAAAATGAAGAAACAAAAATGACAACATATAGATCGACATCTGCACGATTAGCTGATAACCCTGATAAAATAAAAGACCCAACACAAGTTGCGTCGTCAGGGTCGGCTAAATTTGAAGACGCAGCTAGTTTTCTTGTTTCTGGAGATGATCCTCTAACTTATATCGCGAGTTCCATAACGAAAGTTGACTCTATCGGGTTAATAGACCCTGAATTTACTCTGTCTTTTAGTTATGACGAGCAGATAACCAGCGATGATTCTGATTTAATCGGAGAGGGAAATATGTCTATCGTTGAGACAATATACCCACCACAAGATTGGGAGCCGTCATATGTCCCGCTCATTCGAATGTACAGACCACTCCAGGGGTTTGACGTAAGCTATCCCCTATTCAGTGTTTCATCGCCTACCGGATCAGCCTCTTCTGTTCTTAATACAACAACGACTGGGACTTTGTTTGGTGCCTCTACCACCATCACTCGAACAATTGAAGTTGCGGAGGCGGTCCCTGAAGATTTAGCCAACCCACTCGCAACGTTTGAAATTGTCCTATTGCCGCAGTATTACAACCTTGAAGAGCAGGCAATAAACGATAAGTTTGGCGCTCCTGCCAACGGAGAGTCGGTTGAGTCTCAAGTATCAGCCGCCTTCGAGTCCGCTGCAGCAGATGCATACCAAACGTTAGTGTCTCGTGTTTATACAGCGAAAACAATCAGACCACAAAGATTGACAATAAAAAATATAGAAGACTCCGGACAAGAAATTTCAACACAAATCTCTATATCAACAACATCCACCACAGAGGCATCGTATACACTATGAGTGGGATTGCTATAAATTTAAAGAACATTGATTCGGATCTATTTTCTGGGTCCAACAACACTTTAAGAACCGCGCTGGGATCGTATTATTATGTATCCTCCTCCGATGAAGGGAGTAGGATCGCTCTAAACTCCGCAGCTATAGCAGAGTATACAGATATTTCGGAAGTCCAAGCATCAGAAATCACTACTGACAGTATCCTTAACTATGTTCAGATCAACTCAGCTTTGATTACAACGGCTTCTTCTGAACTCATTGTTCCTAACTTTAGGATTCCTGTCAGAATCATAGCAGACGAATCTAAGATTAAGACAGACGCTGAGTGGGTCGCAATATTACAGGGAGGTTCTTATGGAACATCTTCGTATTCGCGCCTTGTGACCGAAGGGGCATTCAATGCAAATTCTTTTGAGTACGAAATACCTTATTCTGCGATAGCAGCGAGAACCCTTGATGCTTCTGGGAATATGTCTCCTGATTATCGTCATTACGATATAGGATACACATACGAAGACTATTATGACCGCGCACAAAGGAAGATGGCAAACCTCCCCGAAAAGACGCTACCAAATGTATATTTAGATTCTTTATTTGAAGGATACACAGAGAGCGACAAATCAACATATGAATCGGCTCTTGTAAATTTTGTATCGCACGAAGGGACTCGCGATTTAGAGAAGATACATCTGCCGAAAGAGAAGCAGGTAGTAAACGCACCGCCTCCTTTCCCTGCCAAGCTAACAGATGTGTCTCCGACAAGTGGCGAGTACTACGATTATAAACTAAACCTGAGAAGTTTTTTGACGGGAGCGTTTGTACAAAATAATCTCTCTAGTTCCACAACTAGTCAGATTGAAGCGATGACCAGTAATCTATTTTATATACCTACGCACGAGACAGATGAAAATATTTTTAAACTGATCGATCGTGAAGTGGCTGGCAGCCCGATAGAAAGATATCCTCTAAATATAGAAGTGTCTATTCCCGTGGAGCACTCCGAGGGCTCAGGAACCCTGCTGGAAATAATCAAAAATAATGAATTAGAAGAAGAGGTGTTGGCTTATTTAGCCAGCAGCTACGCTAACGCCTCAAGCATCGGAGGGGCTCTTAGTAGAATAGATTATGTAAGAGAAACAACTAGGTTGGGTCCTTCAAGTGATGACACTGGTTTATTAGAGATAACAGAATCAGAAAGCGCAGCACACCAATCCATTGATATTCCAGCAATGTTTTTGAGAATAGCTAGCCAGAATACTGCGCAGATATCAGGCGACTCGATGATTGTTGATAGAAAAAAACTGCAAACAGCAATCGCTAAGAACACCGGCGCTGCTTATCGATACGGAAAATCTATAGCTGCGACACAAGCATTGACTGAAGTTGTGGAGACTTTAGAAAAAAGAGCAACAGAGATCGGTTTAGACGAACCAGAAAGTATGCAAGGACTTATGGAGTCTCTTGATCTAATCACGCCGTTATCAGAAACAGAGACAGTAGCATACAGCATCGAGAAAGTACAAGGCACCCCAGTAACTACCGGTCAGGATTTTAGAACGATCCAGCAGATGTTTTTCCTAAACAACGGCTCTCTTACTTCGCACGATGGGCTGAACTTAAAATATTATGATACACAAGTTCAATACGGAAAGCAGTATACATATTTTGTTTATGCATATATTGCAATTCCGGGGTCAAGCTATAGATACAACAACCTCAGAGCTTCTAGAAACATAGGGACAGTAACGTCAGGCGACAAGATTCGAGAAGCAATAGGTATCGGAGAGACAACGCTGGGATCGGGAATATCAACCATAGAAGCCGATGATAATTGCATAGAGTTTTTCGACGCATCGACAGGAGCCACAACTGAGCAGTTATTAAATCTGCAGACGAACCTAAACTCAAACAACGTCACAGTAACACACCTAAGTACTCCGCAGGCAGAAGCAATAGAGCGGCACGTATACTTAGGTATAGACTATCAGGACAGCGGTGTAGAGATTACACTTCCAATTATCGCGTTTATCGATGCACTCCAGAGCGACGAAGATCTTAAGACAATGTTGGAAGAGAAAATAGCTTTGGGTTTAAGTACAAACCCCCACGCAGCAATAGATGAATTCTATGCCTCTTGGGCAGAACAATCGGTTCAGTATATAATCCAAAGTAACACAGGGTTAACTTATGAAGGCAGCACAGTAGACACTGGAACAGAAATATCGCTGGTCACAATAGCCCCAAACACCTATGCTACAAACGCGCAGATCTCTTCACCGTATAAATATATGGCTGACTTTTATATGGACTATCGTCCGACTTATAAGATAGTCCGGCAACTGATTGCAACCAAAGTTGTTGCGACACTAGATCACCCACCTGTGGCACCAGATATAACTCCATATCAAAGAATGGACAACTCACAGATTATTGGATTCTACATCAACAAAGAGGCGTTCAGAGTAACTCCAAAGACTGAAATAGAGAACGAAACCAAAATAAAGACAGGTCAATATCCGACTCCTATTAGTGTCGCAGACGCAGAGGCTAGAGCTAACTATTTGTCTTATAACAATTTACTAGACAGCAGTATTCTCTCTAAAGACTCGGTGTCCCCGATAGTATCTTTGCAAGTGTACAGGATCGACAAAGAGCCGACCTCAATATCTAATTTTGATGGAAATCTGGTATACACAAAGGATTTGATCAACAACTCAACTGGTCAGAACTATTACTCAAATTGCTTTTACGAAGAGAAGGTTCAAACAAATAAGAAATTCTATTACTTATTTAGATTTGTTAATGCGAATGGAATAACAGGTCATTTGCCCCCTGTGCAAGTTGTAGAGCTAAAAGATGATGGCGGATACAAGTATACCGAATTTGATGTGATCTACGAATCAGAGTTTGAACAAGAGGCTCCCAGAGATATCAGTATAGCGTTTAAGAAGATCTTAGACATCAAGCCGTCAATAAATCACTTGATATACGATGATTCCGATGTCGATTATGAGGAGACTGCTGCATCGCAAGTTGGTAACTTGACTGTCGGAGCAGCGGAAGACTTAATCTGGGATAAGAGCTTTAAATTTAGGCTAACCTCCAAAAAAACAGGCAAGAAAATAGATCTAAACATTACGTATAAGTTGAAGGACTCATAATGGCTTTTCAGGATAATGCAGGCGGAATAGTCTTAGACGCTGTGCTGACAGACCTTGGTAGAAGAAAGTTAGCTCAGGGCAACTTTCGAGTATCTAAGTTCGCTTTGGGTGACGACGAGGTAGACTACACTCTGGGAAATCGAGACACTGGCAACTTCTCTCTTGACTCATTCCCACCGATTCTAGAATCATTCGCGACAGAAGTAGGCACTCTAAATAATTCACTGATGAATTTTGCAAGAGTGGATGTTATGTATATTCCACAAGTTATGGTCAATAACTTAGTTAGCTCCTCGACAAGCGCGCATACTGATGGTTTTTACTACCTTGCAGTCAACAAAGAGACTCGTCGTCGCCTTGAACCAAACATAGGCTCTTCTTTCATCATAGAAAATGATCGTCACGATCAGGCAAAGTTGGTTATCGAATCTGGAATCATCCCAGACACAGTACTAGACATTGACCCCACACATCAAAATAAAGAGTCATACATTTACAATCTAGATTTGTATGACAAGTATTATCTTACTTATGTTGATACAAGGTTTATCGAAAACGTGTTATTCTCTCCATCTGACTCTCAATTCGAGAATGACGAGAATGATGTGCTTTATATGAACCTGGGTCCTTTAAAGACTGGTACTAAAGTCTCCCTACCTGGAATCATTGACAACTACGATTGCTATCGAGTACAGGCGTCAGACAATGGCGTGGTTGAGGTAGCTGCTGGATCCGGAGAGACACACTCGATGTTTGGGGGACCGAGATCCACGATTTTTGCACTGAACCTAAAGACCATTAATGATATCTCCGCAGACTCTAGTTCTCCAACTAACTTTAGATATTCAAAATTCGGAGAGACTAGCTATAACTTATTTGGTTCTTCTGAGAGATACGATTTCATTGAATCATCTATATACATACAGGGATTATCTACAAACTCGACATTAAATGTCCCAATTCGGATTGTACGATACTCCGGATCAGTCTAATAAAAAAGATTCTTATCGTCAAACAAACAAAAAAGCAACTATTTATGAAAGAAGAGGAAAATAAATGGCAATTTTAGATAACTCAAACGACATCATCATGGATGCCGTATTGACAGAGGTCGGAAGACGCAGAATGGCAGATGGTAATTTTTCAATTACTAAGTTTGCTCTGGGTGACGATGAGGTCAACTACAGTCAATACAATCGATCTCATCCGTCCGGGTCGGCATATTACGACTTGGAGATCCTGCAGACTCCTGTCCTAGAGGCAGTCACAGCACAGAACTCTGCTATAAACTACGGATTGCTTTCTATGACGAACACTAATCTGTTGTATATGCCATCAATCAAAGTTAATCAGAACTTCGATAAGGCGCTTCAGATTTCTGGTACAATCTTTTATGTTGCAACAAACTCTGAGACAAGAGAGAAGTTGAGAACAGCTTCGCTACTAGGTATCGATAGCAAAAAAGTAATGTTAGCAAATAGCGCAACAGACACACAGCTATTATATGTAGAGTCTGGAATCGATGACTCCACCCTAACAGCTGACTCCACAAACCGCGCAAACTACATTGTCTCTAACGATATGATGGACAGCTCTTTCACGGTACAGGTCGATAATCGATTGTTCAGTGGTGTTTGGCAGCTTAACGGTGCTAGTACTTTCTCGGCTCCCGCCTCCTCTACAACAATAACTGTCCCAGATAGCTTGGAGAGTGCAGGTTCTTCAACTTCAGCTACAAACTTGGCAAGTTACTCAAACTACTCAGCCAGAGGAGTTGCTAACTTGCTCTATACTCCTACAACTAGTGGTCGTTCTGAGAAGTCAGTATTAGCTGGACCCAGAGGATCTGCCGCCGCTGTTAACTTCAGCACAACGTATACCGGTGGTTCCGGAACAGCAACTCCGTCAGTATTTACTCAGTACGGGAAGACGGCTCAAAACTTGTTTGCTTCAGGCGACACGTTTGATTATATCGATACAACGGTATACATAACAGGTGTCAGGTCCACAGCCGCAGCCCAAATACCTGTCAGACTTATTAGACTCAATACACCAGCATAGTATAAACGGAGATACAAATGGCAGTCCAAAATTATGAAAATATAGATATCAACTCAGATGTAACAACTACTAGAACGTTGCTACACGAAGTGATTCCTGTAACTGGCACTATTTTAAGTGGCGCTTATGGAACCTGGCCAGATGATACTAATATCAAAAACTATTCCCACGGCATGTTTCAGTCTGTGTACGATTACCCGTACCTAAGCTCTTCTGCTAACCACATCTTCGATCTAACAGTTGGGTTTGATGAGTCTAGCCCTCTATCATCTTCTGCTGCGACACAGAACAGCAAGAAGATCAACTTATACAATCAGTTCTCTCAGGTTCTTCTTGGTTACACCGGCTCTACAACAGACGGAGTTAGAAAGTTTGAAAGTGATCTGACTCTTGATGGTACAGGAACAATGAAGGATATTTTCATTGTTAGTTTTGCACGTCTCTTGACGAAAGATCAAGTAAAGAAAGGAACATTCAGCCTCACACTCGGCACTGGGTCTTGGGCATCACCATTTGCGGGCACAAAGACTCTCTATGATGTGAGCGCATCAAACACAGGTGAGACCACTAACACGTTTGGAGGAGACTACGGAGTCCTATTTCAGTCAGGATCCTCAGTGGCACACGGTGTTT
>Ga0115572_10004966_pt1 | contig 10294 bp, 8 predicted proteins | sample COGITO_mtgs_1206_FD_88681 | JGI IMG/M metagenome (GOLD analysis project Ga0115572, IMG submission 88681) | Pelagic marine microbial communities from North Sea - COGITO_mtgs_120607 | ecosystem: Environmental > Aquatic > Marine > Epipelagic | place: Germany:Helgoland, sampling site Kabeltonne... | reverse complement strand
GTCCCGGCGGCGTCGAGGAAGCCGTCCAGCTCCCGGGAGAGACGCGAGGGATCCGAGGAGTACCACGAACCGGCGTGGGAAGCCTCGCGCGTGGCCATGCGGGCGGACGAAGTGGGCGTTGTTAGCAGTCTCGTCTCGTAGTTGCGTGTCGTCGGGTCCGAGGAAACAGCAAACCACATAAGGCCAGTAAGAAAAAAGGATATTTATTATGGTTAAGCTCAACACTACAAATGCATACGGAGGAAATACGGAAATACGTCGAACAGCCGCCAAACTGCCAAACTCTTTTTTCAAACTTCTGATGAAAAGCGGTTCGCCGCCGCCCACTGCATGAGGTGCGCGACACACGCGAGCCCCTCGTTCACCACCGCCGCTCGCTCAACCCGAGACCGCGCCTATCGCACACGCACCGTCCGCGTATCGTCCTCACTGAACCGACCGAGAGCCATGGCCGTCAACGAGGACAAGATCGACGCCCTCATCCTGCGCCTGCACGAGATCGAGGCTGTCAAGTTTGGCGAGTTCAAGCTCAAGTCCGGCATCATGAGCCCCATCTACATCGACCTCCGGGTGATCGTGTCCTACCCCGACGTGCTCGCCTCCGTCGCCGGGTGCATGTGGGACGTGCTCAAGGCGAACGGCGCGGAGTTCGACAACATGTGCGGCGTGCCCTACACCGCCCTCCCCATCGCGACGTGCATGAGCCTGAACAACGACTGCCCGATGCTCATGAGGCGCAAGGAGGTGAAGGACTACGGAACCAAGAAGGCCATCGAGGGCGCCTTCGCCGCCGGACAGACCTGCCTCGTCGTCGAGGACCTCGTCACCTCCGGCGCCTCCGTCATGGAGACCGTCGAGCCCCTCAACCAGGTTGGCCTCAAGGTTAAGGATGTCGTCGTTCTCATCGACCGCGAGCAAGGCGGCGAGGCCAGGCTCGAGAGCAACAACCTCCGCCTCCACGCCGTCCTCCCCCTCTCCAGGGTGCTCAAGACCCTCGAGAAGGAGGGTAAGATGTCTGCGGACCTCGTCCAGGACGTTAAGGCGTTCATCGCCGCCAACCAGACCGGGCCCAACGCCAGCGGCAACGAGATGGGCGCGGCGGAGACCCCCAAGCGCCTCCCCTACGCCGCCGCGCCGAGCTCACCGCCAACCAGTGCGCCAAGGACCTCTGGAACCTGATGGAGACCAAGAAGACCAACCTCTGCGTCGCCGCGGACGTGGCCACCGCCGCGGAGCTCATCGAACTCGCCGACAAGCTCGGACCGGAGATTTGCATCCTCAAGACGCACTGCGACCTCTACCCCGACTTTGACGACTCCTTCGGCGCCAAGCTCCTCGCGCTCGCCGCGAAGCACGACTTCATGATCTTCGAGGATCGCAAGTTCGCCGACATCGGCAACACCGTGGTGGGCCAGTACGGCAGCGGCGTGCACAAGATCGCCGACTGGTCGCACATCACCAACGCGCACATCGTCCCCGGGTCGGGCATCATCGACGGGCTCAAATCAGTCGGACTCCCGAAGGGCCGCGGTTTGCTGCTCCTGGCGGAGATGTCCTCCAAGGGCACCATGGCCAACGGCGCGTACACCGAGGCGGCGGTGAAGATGGCGGCGGAGCACCCCGACTTTGTCATGGGCTTCATCTCCACCAGGCCGAGCGCCTGGAAGGCGGAGTGGAGCAAGGGGCTGGTGCAGATGACCCCCGGCGTGCAGCTCGGCGGAGGCGGCGACGCCATGGGCCAGCAGTACAACACCCCGGAGAGGGTCATCGGCGAGTGCGGCTCCGACGTCATCATCGTGGGACGCGGGATCTACAGGGCATCCGACCCGGCCGCAGCCGCCGCGGAGTACCGCAAGGCTGGCTGGGACGCGTACACCGCCGCCCTCGCGTGAAGGTTTTATTAGCACAAGTTTTGGAAAATTCTTCTTCTGAGTTTATTACACGAGCCACAGTAGTCCTACGTGAAGAGCTTGGCGACGGAGATGTTCTTCTCGCTGTCCTTCTGCATCACCTTGGACACCGCCATCTCGAAGTCCTCCTGGGTGACGTGGACGCGCCTCTCGCGCAGCGCGAACATGCCCGCCTCCGTGCACACCGCCTTGCTCTCCGCCCCCGACGCGCCTCCCATCTTGCTCGCAATCTTCTTGAGGTCGATGCCCCTCACCAGGTTCATCTTCCTCGAGTGGATCTTGAGGATGTCCACGCGGCTGTCCTCCGTGGGGTTGGGGAACTCGATCTTGCGGTCGATGCGTCCCGGGCGGAGCAAGGCGCTGTCCAGGATGTCCAGGCGGTTCGTCGCCATGATCACCTTGATCTGGTTGCTCGCCTCGAAGCCGTCGAGCTGGTTGAGGAGCTCGAGCATGGTGCGCTGCACCTCAGAGTCCCCGCCGCCCGAGCCGCGCGCGCTGCCGATGGAGTCAACCTCGTCCATGAAAAGAATAGCGGGCGCGTTCTCCCTGGCCATCACGAACAGCTCGCGCACCATCCGGGCACCCTCGCCGATGTACTTCTGCACGAGCTCGGAACCCGAGACGCGGATGAAGCAACAGTCGGTGTGGTGCGCCACCGCGCGGGCGAGCAGCGTCTTTCCGGTACCCGGGGGACCGTACAGGATCACACCCTTGGGCTGAGCGATGCCGAGGGACTCGAACAGCTCGGGGTGCTTGATGGGCAGCTCGACAACCTCCTTGATCTCCTTGACCTGCTGGTCCAGGCCGCCGATCATGTCAAAGGTTGAGTCGGGCACCTTTTCAACCTTCATCAGCGACACCAGCGGATCGACCAGGCTGGGCAGCACCAGGTGGAGCGAGTACGAGTCGTTCTTCAGCGCGACGCGCTCACCGGTCTTGAGCTTCTCGATCTCGATGTCCTTCGCCACGTCCACGACGTACTTGCCCTCGGGATGCACCTGATGAGCGCGGGGAGGCGGAGTGTGGGGAAAATAGTGTCAGGGCACATCGTCGCGGGCGAACGTTGGGCCGGGGATGAAAAAAGGATCCGCGGACGCGACGCGACGCCTCGGCGGTCGCGTGCACGGGTGAGCGCGATGGGAGGGATCGATTCGTACCTTGACGAGAACCTTGGTCTTCCCCATGACCTTGACCACCTCACCCACGTAGGATCCGGGCTCCTGCAGCAGCTGGATCTCCTCCCTCAGCATCCTCACTGCGAGACGAAAGGAAGAGGGGGCGTAAGTGGTGATGATGGGGAAAAGTTGAAACGGGCCAACCCTAGGCGGGTCTCGGGGCGATGGGTGACGGCGCGGGTCCGTCGACGGCGCGCGCATCCTCCGCGTGTGGTTCACGGACGCGTTGAACGGGCGCGCATCGCCCGACCGGACCCGCGAACGGGCGCGACGCGCGCGGTTCCGATGCGCCAGATCTGACCGGATCTGGGTGGAGGGTGGGACGCACCCTTGTGGTTCAGCTCGTTGCGCTGCGCCTCCAGACGACGCAGGTTCTGCGTCTTGTCCCTGACGGCCACCTCATACTCCTCAATCTTGGCCCTGTAGTAGCTCTTCAGGCCATCGCCCCCGGCGTTGGTCAAAACCTCGGCGGTGCCCATGGTCCCGGGCGCGCCTGACTCTCTGGGCTCGCCTCGTCACTTCTCAGGCGGTTTGAACAGCCAAATTTCAACAATTCTATATAGGGTTAGAGACGCCCACATGTCCATACGAAACGAGGAAATATCTCACAACTAAATGCCTGGTTGAGTTGTCAACGCGAAAAAAGATTGACCGCCTTTCCCAGACGCAAACCGCCACCTACACCAACGTCGTCGCCGCCCTTCTTCCCAGCCTTCTTACCGCGCTTCGTCGGTCGTGGCGGCTCGTCGTCGTCGTCCCTGGCCTTGGTGTTAGAACCACCCCCCGACGTACCTTTCCCCTTTCCGCCACTCTGCGCCGCGAAATCCCTCTCCCAGTTGCGCCGGTTCGCCTGGTAGAGCAGCAGCGCGGCTCTGGCGTCGTCCACGGAGCTGTGCTCGCCGCCCTGGATCTCCAGCCCGAGGTGCTGCGCGCACAACTCCTTCAGCGACCTGCTCCCCCGGCCCCGCGCGATCCCGGTGTCTTGCGCGCGTTCGTTGGCTCGCAGCGGCCGCGTCAGGGGCCGGTACAGCGCCGTGTCCCGGGTCTGCCGCCTCGGGTGGTCCAACAGGAGCACCCGCAGGTCGTTCTTGAGCGCGTGTCCCACTAAGACACGTCCCCTCAGTATGTCCGCCATCTTGCGCTGGATCTCCTTGAACGGCGGCGCGCCCCGTAGGTCCTGGGGCCGCACGCCGGATACCCTGGTGCGGTAGTCGGCGACGGGTTCGGTGGGCGCGACGAACGTGTCCAGCACGACGTTGCCATCCTCGTTGACGACGGAGACGCGCGCGAGGATGCTGCGCTTGCCGTCGTCGCCCACGCCCACCATCTCGCAGTCCATCGCGATGGTATCCGTCAGCGCCGTGTTCCTGCCGGTGGGCATCGGCTTCTTCGGCTTGGTCGGGTCCACCGCGTGGGGGATCCCTCCTCGGGGGAGGCCGGAGCGCTCGCCCGCCGCCGCCGCCGCCTCGCGCTCCTCGCGCTTGCGCTTCGCCTTTGGGTTCTTTCCCGCGCCGATTTTCTGTGAGTTTATGGGGGAAAGGGTATCGAGGTCAGCTCGGTGTCGCGTGAATGTCGTCAGGGTGACACGGGGGCCGGTCGCGCCCGTGCTCGGCGGGCGCGATGGGGGATTGGGAAAAGTTTCCATCATGATTCCGGGGGTGCTCACCGTGCTGAGCGCCGCCCAGTTGGATCCGCCAGCCTTGCCCTCCGATGCGACCGCGGCCTTATCCTTGACCTTCTTCTTCTTTTTCTTCTTGACCTCGCCGTTCGCCGCGAGGGCGACGACGGAAGCTTCCGGCCCCGCGTCCGGCCGCATCTCGCGCGTGCCGAAAAGTGCCCGAGGAAGGAGCGGATTGATCGCCACGTCCTTTTTCAGGGGCGGCGGATATATCGGAGAAGATAGGCTTACGCGTTCTCACTGTACGCCGCTCCCGGTGGACGTATCGCTCACCAGACCCGCTCGGTTCTCCTCGGCCGCGCACAGTCGCGTGTGCTCGCCCGGCGGTTCAAGCCCACGCGCTCGCGCCTCGCCGTCAAAGGTCAGGAGAGGAACACCTTTCCACGCGCTTTCGGACCTTTAATTCTCTCGCCTGGATGCCCACCGCCGGCGTCTCCCTGATGAGCCCGGCGTCGCTCTTCGCGGCCGTCGCGAGACGGTCCACCCGTCACGCGTCATCGACCGTCGCGTCGCTCACGCGTTACGCGCCCGCCCGCCCCGGCATCTCCCAGCTCGGAAGGCGCCTCGCCGCGCCCAGGGCGGTCTCCACCGCGACCGCCGAGATCGAGCCCCCGGAGGAGCAGGTCTTCACGCGCGGCCCCGCGCTGGTGCACGCCGTCGAGGGACCCCTCGCCGTCCTCAGCGGCGTCGGCGCGGATGTTCCCCCGGGCACGCTCATCCGCCTCGGCGACGCCGCGGAGGGCTTCATCATCTCCCACCGCGAGCCCAAGACGTTCGCGCTCATGTACGCCGCCGGTCAGGGCGCGGGGGGTGCCCCATCCGTCGGAGCCGCCTCCGGCGTCGCCGTCACCCCCGGGGATGCCGTCGAGGTGCTCAGGAAGCAACTCTTCCGCATGCCCACCGACGATACCCTCAAGGGCCGGTGGATCGGCGCGCTCGGGCAGCCCATGGACGGCGGCGACGCCCCCGGAGGACCCGACCGAGACCTCGCCGCCGGCGAAGGGAAAGAACGCGCCCTACTCCGCGAATCCCCCGGCGTCGAGGACCGCAAACCCATAACCACCCCCTTGGTCACCGGGATCAAGGCGCTCGACATCCTCACGCCCCTCGGCCGCGGGCAGTGCATGCTGGTCACGGGCGAGCCGGGCACCGGCCTGACGCAGCTGGGCGTCAACGCCATCGCAGCGCAAGCCGCATCCGGCATCCGATGCGTCTACGGCGCCACCGGAGCCGCCGCCGAGGACGGGGGTGTAGCCGCCGTTGAGGAGCTCAGGGCGGCGGGGGCCATGGACCACACCACCGTGGTGTCCGTGGACGGTGACGCGTCGCTCGCGGAGAGGTACGCGGCCACCTGCGCCGCGTTCGCCGTCGCCGAGGGCGCCAGGGCCAACGGCGAGGACGTGCTCCTCGTCCTCGACGACTTCACGGGACTCGTCGAGTTCACCAAGGACATGGCGAGGCTATCTCCGCAGCTCGATAACCCCGACGGGATCGTCGACGAGGAGAAGATGGTGGAGTACGAGGGCATGATCATCAACGCGATTCTCGCCGAGCGCAGACGGTTCCTAGGTAACACGCTGCAGCGGGTGGCGAGGATGTCCGACGCCTTGGGCGGCGGGTCCCTCACCCTGCTCGGGGTCATGTACCACGAGAAGGGTGCGTACAGGGGCAGGAAGGGTAGCAACAAGGACAGCGGCGCGGTGGGCAGCGCGGAGGGCACGGGCGTGACCCTGCAGCTGCCCGCGGGTTTCGATGAGATGCGTCCGGAGATGCAGGCGAAGATCACCGCCGCGTTGGAGAAGAAGAGGGACGCGGCTGCCGAGGCGGCGCTGGCTCGTGAGGCTGAGGCGTCGGCGAAGCGACCGGAGGACGGGTACACGCAACATAGGTCGCTCGTGGAGGAGTTCATGAGCATCACCGACGGCCAGGTGATGGTTGAGAACTTCAGCGAGTCCAACGGGTGGGGCATCAGCGTGAAGGATAGCGTGTCCAGGATCGGTACCCCCGGCGCGGCGGGACCGCTCAAGTCCCTCGACATGATGCAGCTGCGACTGGACGTCATGCAGGCTGACGACATGCAGGCGTTCGGCAACAACGGCGACGAGAAGGTGCAGATGAGGAACAGGTCCTCCGCGATCAGGGGCGTGCTCAGGCAGAGGCCCGGGGAGACGGCGCCGCTCAGCGCGCAGACGGTGGGTCTCTTCGCGCTTCAGAAGGGTTTCCTCAAGAACATGAACGCGGACGAGGCTGCCGCGCGGGTGGACGAGGCATTGGCCAAGGCGAAGGATACCATCCCGGAGGTGTTGGAACACCTGGACGCCAACCCGTCCAAGGCTCTCTCCGCGGAACACTCAGAAAAGCTCGCGTCGCTCTTTGCTTGATCTATTTTTTTGAAATGTATTGCTGCGTTAACGGTAAAGCGTCTAATCGTATCCGAGCCTCGCTCGCTTTCATCGTACGTACTGTGGTGAACTCACTCACTGCGAATTGGCCAGGACGGCGTCCACGAGCTCCCTCAGCTTGGGCTTGGCCATCTTGGACAGCCCGCCCTTGGGCTTCTCCCCGGCTTTTGTGAGGAAAGCCTTGAACTCTTCCCCCGTGCACTTGTTCAGGTCGCCGCCCTCACGGTGCTCCTTGCGGATCTTCGCGTCCGCCTCGTCCGGGTCTATCACCTTCTTCGGCGCGCGCTTAGTCTTGGGCTTGTCAACTGAACCACCCGGGGTTTTTTTCGTGGTAAGGACGGCGGGCGGCGCGGGCCTGGCGATGGCGGGAACTTTGGGCCTCTTGGGCTCGGTGGCGGGCGGTGGCGCGGCGATGGCGTCAGCCTTCCTCTTCGCGACGGCCATCTCCGGTTGGGCGGCGTCCATCTCCGTGAGGAACGCCGCCATCTCGTCGACCATGGCGTCGTCGGCGGTGTCATCAGCGGGCTCAGCAGGGGGCTCGGCGGGGATGGGCTCGGCGGGTGCCGGGGCTGCGTGCTTGGACATCACCAGCTTTCGAACCTTCGGCTCGGGATCGGCATCGACGGACACCGGCCGATCGTCGTCGGGAACGTCGTCGTCGTCGGGGACGTTGACGCTCACGGGGGTGACCGGTTGGAGCGGCGCGCGCGTGGGCTCGGCGGGCTTGAACGAGGCCACCTTGACTGTCCGCGGCGCTGTCCCCGGCGGGACGGGTTCAAATTGCGCCGGCTTCGGCGGCGTTGACTCGTCCTCCACGATGATCTCGAGGCGCGGCTGGAGCGGCGCCGGGGGCTGCGACTGCGACGCGAGGCGGATCGCCCCGTCCTTCGTCGTCGTCGGGACGACGTAGGTGGCGACCGGCCCCTTCCGCGACCTTCCCTTGCCTTTGCCCGCTGCTGGTTCTCTGTCCAGGTCCATCGCAACGCCGAGCCTGTCGGGGTAGCGGCGCAGGTCGTCCGCGAGGTCCGTGAGCATACCCGCCGCCTTGGCCTCGGTGGTCGCCGCGGGGATCTCCGTGGCGCCCGCTGGGCCGATGAGCAGGGACGCGGGCCACAGCCGACGCACGCGCTCGTCCCCGTCGTCGCAGAAGCACAGCTCGGCGAAGAGTTCATCGCTTCTAAGTTTGCCCTCGTCGTCGTCGCACCAGACCATCTCGGGAACCCCGTCGACGAGTTCGTACCTCGCGCTGAAATCGGCGTAGTAGGCGTCGGGGGACTCGAACCCGTACTTGTCGGGTATGCGCCTGAGAAAGGACATGACGCGAGCCTCCTTGTGCAGTAAGGGCACGGCGGTGACGAGGACCGGGTCTTCGTTTTCGCACAGCTGTGCGTCGCCGCCGGCTCTGAACCCGTCGATGACGGCCTGAGGTACCTTCGCGGACCGCAGCATCGCGACGATGGATCCGAGCGGGTGCATGCGGATGGTGGCGGGTCTGATGGCGGGGAAGACGATCCTGTCGCCGCCGTTCGTGCCGGCTCCCCAGTCCAGCGCGGGTGCCGTCGTGAAGTTGAGGACGTCCAAGTTCTTTGACTCGAGGTGGTGAAAGGGGGACGAGGGGGACGAGGTGGGGTCGGCGTCACTGATGCGGCGTCTGACGACGCGGAGACCGTCGGGCGAGCGTCCGAGGATGCTCCATCGTTCGCTCGGGAGGTACTCCAGCGCCCGCTCGAGCATGTTCGGGAGCAGCGAGCGGATGGCCTCTTCGTTATCCTCGGCGTCTCTCGCGGCGTGGACGAAGAAGTCGGCGAGGCCGCACGAGGCGATGTTGGCGAGGTAAAGGCCCACCGCGCTCGCGTGCACGTCGTCAGAGACGACCGCGAGGGTGTTGGCGTCGATGGGAACCACGGTGATTGGGCTCGGCGGCGCTTCCTCGTCCTCCTCGGCGTGCTCTTTCGCAAGTTCCCCCAGCAGTGCGTGCTCGAGCGACAGAGCCCTTCGCCTGAGTTCACAGGCATCGCCGAGGGCCTTGCGGAGCCGAACGATGTTGACGCGGAGTGGAGGACGCGAGACGGTACCCGCGAGCGCGAAGTGGCCGGAGGAGAGGTCCAGAGACGGCATCTCGGCTTCGGGGGCGGGCGGACTGCGCGCGTGCGCAGTGAGAAGCTGAATATCGCGTTCAACCTCAACTTCAGCGAGACTGTTTCACGGGCTCGAACGAAGGGTGATATCAGAGGCTCCTCGCACCCTCACCGCGTCGGGTTCGCTGCGAACGACGCGTATCGGCGCGCTCCAGTCGCCATGGAGGACGAGGGCGGCGATGCCGAGGCGCCGGTGAGTCCGGTGGAGCGGCACCACCGGGACCCCGACGGTACCCTCCGACGCGACGTGTGGCCTCGCATCGTGGACTCCGAGATGAGGATACCGAACCACTACGCCGCGCTCCTCGCGCTGGCGGGGGAGACCCCGGAGACGGCGCAGCAGATCGAGAAGGACCTGCCGCGCACCGGCGCCACGTTCGCGGTGCAGGGTCTGCTCAAGCCCGGTACGTCCGTCCACGCACTCGCGCCCGAAATTCGAACCGCCCAGATTCGGCGACGGGCAACAACGCAGGCTAACCCGCTCCCCCAACACCGACCGTTCGCAGGCTTACCCATGTGGGAATCGCTCCGTAACGTCCTCACCGCGTACGCCGCGCACGACCCCGTCATGGGATACGTCCAGTCCATGAACTTCATCGCCGCGTTCCTCCTGCTCGCGGGGCTGAGGGAGGAGGATGCGTTTTGGTGCCTCATCGCGCTGGTCGATCGAGTGGTCCCGGGGTACTTCAGCGAGGGCATGGCGGCCGCCAAGCTGGACCAGAGGGTGTTCGCCAGGCTACTTCACATCCACCTCCCCGCCGTCGGGCTCCACCTCGAGACCCTCGCGCCGGATAACATCGTCTGCGGCATCATCTCCTCGCAGTGGCTCCTCACCCTCTTCGTCAACGTCCTCCCCACGGCGGTCACGATGCGGATCTGGGACCGGGTGTTCGTCACCGGCAGCCGCGCGCCGCTCTTCGCCGCGTGCATCTCCCTACTGGCGCCGCGGGTCAACGACGTCCTCGGATGCAACGAGATGGGCGAGTGCATC
>Ga0115572_10004964_pt1 | contig 10299 bp, 7 predicted proteins | sample COGITO_mtgs_1206_FD_88681 | JGI IMG/M metagenome (GOLD analysis project Ga0115572, IMG submission 88681) | Pelagic marine microbial communities from North Sea - COGITO_mtgs_120607 | ecosystem: Environmental > Aquatic > Marine > Epipelagic | place: Germany:Helgoland, sampling site Kabeltonne... | reverse complement strand
GATACATCAACAACGCCAGCTTCTCTTGCAGCATCCATTACTGCAACCAACGTTTTAGTTTTTGCTTCTTCGTCTGCTTGAATAACCACCGTACCTTGTGGGTTTTCTGCGTGCAGGCGTTCAATATTAGCTCGTACTTGGCCTTCATCAATTTTTCGTTTATTGATCCAAATTTCACCTAGATCATTAATTGCAACCAAAATACTGGCTTTTGGTTTAGCACTTGAAGTACTTGCATCAGGACGATTAACTTCAATGCCCGATTCTTTTACAAACGATGCCGTAACAATAAAGAAAATCAACATAATAAAAACAACATCGAGCATTGGTGTGATATCAATACCATCTTCTTCTGTCTGTGCTGCCAAGTTTGAGAATCCGCGTCTCATACCTTTACCCTCTTTTAAATTTTCAAAACAATAATCTAATGGTCAAACGTCATTTTATCTTCAAGCTGAGCTTTTTGGCGTTGGATATAACGTTGTAATAACGACAAAGCAAATACACCGGTTATCGCGCCAACCATGCCCGCCATTGTGGGAATAGTTGCCTTTGAAATTCCAGAAGCCATTGCCTTAGGGCTACCACTACCAAGAAAAGCCATGATATCGAATACTTCGATCATGCCCGTTACCGTGCCTAACAAACCAAACAAAGGACATAGACCGACCAACATTTTAATCGTTGTCATATTCGTTTCTAACGCCATTCTTACTTGGCTCGTTAGATCTTCTCTAACTTGGTGCGCATGCCATGAAGTGCGTTCTTTTCGCCCTTCCCACTCGCCAACAGCTTGTTTAAGCTGCGGGCGATATGTGAAAGAGAAAAACGCGATGCGCTCTAAAATGAAAAGCCATAATAAGAAGATCACTAACAGCAAGGCATACAATACATCGCCGCCACGCTCCATAAATAAAGTAACCTGATCTATAGCAGTAAACATATCGATTAAGCCTTCGCTAGTGATAGCTGTTCTGATTTACGCGCAAGAATCCCCGTCGCGCGTTCTTCTAAAATCGTAATCAAAGCTCGGCTGCGATTATTAGTCATGGTATGAAGAAATACACAAGGAATCGCTGCAACAAGGCCTAACACCGTTGTAATCAAGGCTTGTGAAATACCACCGGCCATTAACTTAGGGTCTCCTGTTCCGAATAACGACATAGTTTCGAATACATCAATCATCCCAGTTACCGTTCCCAACAACCCTAATAGCGGTGCAACAACAGAGATGATTTTGATCCAGTTAACGCCACGAGTTAGGCTAGGTACTTCTGAAGAAATTGCCTCACTTAAATGAAGCTCTAACGTTTCAACATCAGCATCGCCATTTTTCTGATAAACCTTCATAACACGACCTAACGCATTATCATCACTCGCAACATCTGAGTTCATTTGTTTCTTCATACGCGCTGTTTCAGCTGTTAACTTAATCATTCTCCAAATTGCTAATAACACACCGATAACAGCCAGAGACAGGATGATATAGCCAACAACTCCACCTTGATCAATACGTTCGCCTAAGCCAGCAGACTGCCCCATGATTTTTAATAACTGGCCACGAGAAGGATCGATCCAAAACCCTGTAAAGTTTGTTTTACCTTCCGTCATTTCAGCTGATTCTAAATCAGCCGCTGGGCCGTTATATCGATTACCTGGTTGGGCTGCTAGCTCTACTAATTTCTGAGATTCCAAATCAAAAGTAAGATAGTTTCCATCGGCAACGGCGTTGAAGCTACCTAGTCGAACTACTTGCTTCTTAACAGTATCACCCGTTGGCAAAACCACATCCGCTTGATAGCTAGAAACCTTACCCGACATGGTCATTTCACGCTGCATTTCAAACCAAAGCTGTTCTAATTCTTCTATTGAAGGCAACTTAGAACTTGAACCGGCTGTCTTAATTAAATCTTCTAAGAAAACTTCACGACCTGCAGTATCAGCATCTTCATTCAACTCTGAAGTAATTAATGAACCTTCAAAAATCCCCTTGCTATCACCAGCAACTTGCTGAAGAACACCAAATAATTCTTTTAAACTACCTAAACGGTTAGTTAAGCGTTCTTGCGCATCTGCAAGGTCTGTTTCATTCTTTGCAAAACTCGCTTCTTTTTCTTCACTTTCATTTTCAAGAGAAGTACGTTTATTTTTTGCTTGAAGCAGCATTTTTTCTTGTTGCTGCTTATTCGTATTAAAGCGCTGTATGCGAGAATTAAATTCACTATCATCACGCGCCTGACCTTGTTTAACTAAATTCAGTAACGAATCAACATCAATGTCTTGATTTGCATGAGCAGGTACTATTGAAGCAACCGATGCGGTAAAACTGATGCATAAACCTAACGCGATTTTTTTAGCTTTATTAACCGTTTTAAACGTAGATAGAGTGTTCATTATTTAACTTCCCCATAAGCAACATTGGAGTTAGGTGTGAAAGTAGATTTTGACGGTGCAGCTACAGGGATCTTCATAAGGCTAGGCGCTGCCTGTTCACGCGCAATACGTAAAGCACCAATTAATTTACCCTTATAGTCGCCCTCTAGTGGCTCCCACTCTTTACTTTGTTGATCCCAAATACCCAAGCTTTCACCATCTAAAGATAGAAACATTAAACTTAGACGACCGACACGTAAAAAATCTACTTCACGTTCTGTTCCTGCAAGATTGATTGTGCTGCGATAGGTTTTAATCGTACGCCCATAATCCATTTCTTTTTGATAGGCATCCATGACTTTTCGGTATTTTTCAGCCACAGTAACATCTGAACGACCCATTAAATCTTTTAGCATCTCAACTCTAGCCATTCGCTCTGTTTTCTGGAATGGAATATCGGCTGAAACAAAACGATCTAACGCATCAATCATACGTAGCATTAAAGGTGTGATTTGACGTTCAATTAAAGTGACTTGGCGAATGCTGTTTTCAATATCTGTTTTTTCAGACTCTTGAGCGGCTAGCTGCTTATTCAATTGTTTGATATAAACTTCAAGACCTTCTACCTCTTTGCTAACACCTCGATATTCACGCTCAGCACCACGAATATCAGCATCGATAGAGTCTATTTTAAGTTGTGATTTAACCGCTTTATCGGCACGTTGTTCACCCTTTTCTAATACAGATGTTAACGCTGTATCGGATGACCAGGCGGAAGGGGCTGTGAGTAAGGCTCCCGAAGTAAGAAGAATAGCTGCGATGCTACTCTTTAAAAATTTTGTTTTTACAGATGTATGTTGAGTACGCATTGCATAATCACCGTTTCGAATCTAAAAATACAAGCCACTCATTCATAAGTGACCCACTGTTAATTTAATAGAAACAAGATATATCAGGAATATGACAAGAAGGTTACAGCATTTAAAAGATTACAATTTAGTTGCTAAATAATGTCAGAATGGTTTCAGAAAAATGACAGTTCAATACATTTCTACACGCAATAAAAAAGCCCGCTATCTGAAAAGATAGCGGGCTCTTAAGATCTACCAATTAATTGGTAGATTAGTTTGCTGAACCATCAACTTCTTCTGAAGCAATTGTTGGAGCAGTCAGTGCTGGCACGTTAGTTTCAGCTGTTTCAGCATCAACACCATTGTAAGCAGCATCAAAATTTACGTCATTCAATGTGAATTCAGTAGGAATTGATGATGTATTCATGCAGTCACCATACACATTAACGAATGATGCATTTGCATTTTCAGTAGTCGTGTAGTTAGTAGTATCTTCGATACTTACACAGTTATTGAAGTCACCCAACAATAGAATGTTGTAGAAACGACCTTCAGAACCTTTTTTCAAGTGAATTGCATCACCCGCTAAAGTATCAACGCCATCTGTTACTTCTGCATCTTCAAGCAAAGCTAAAGCTGTTACGTTAGCAACCGTTGGGTTAGATTCTTGGTATGCACTTTCAGCAGCATCACCCGCTGTATCCAATTCAAATGCATGACGAGTGCCTGAGCTTGAAGATGTTTTTACAATAACACCATATTGAATATTACCAACATAGCCTTCATCCCAATCGATATCATCATCTTTGTTAGAAGTTAACACTAAGTGCTTAGCATCAACTGCTCCACCAAAGAACTCAACACCATCATCATCATTCTGGTGAACTTGAACATAATCGATCGTAGTGCCGTAACCAACACCCATGAAGCCAACACCGTTAAGCTCATCACCACTAGAAAGCTCAGAACCAGCTTCAGCAACAATTACATACTGTAAAGTACCCGAGCTATCTGAGTTATCAAAACCACCGAAGTAACCAGAAGCACCTTCACCACTTATGTTGCAGTAAGTTTGGTTAGTTGGGTCGCCACAATTATTGTTGTATGCGTAGCCCTGCAAAACTAAACCACCCCAAGCACCACGATCATTGAAATCGTCATCGCCTTCAGCCCACATAATAATTGGCTGAGTTTCAGTACCGATCGCCTGAATGTTAGAACCACGAGTAACAACCAAAGAAGAACCACTTTCACTACGGAAAACTGTACCTGCTTCAACGGTTAACGTTACGTCATAAACCACATTATCACTAGCAGTCAGCTCACGGTTACCATTACCAACGTTTACACGACCATCAAATGACCAAACAATATCATTCGAGAAAGTTTCATCTTTGTAGATAGAACCTGTAACACTACAAACTTTGAATGTTTTACCATCCATCACATAAGTTTCACTAGAATCTACGATGCTGTAGTTAGAGTCTTCTGCAGCAGGACATTCAGTCGCAGGAGTAATTGCTGCTGCACTGTAGGAAACATCAGTGAAATCAACATCTGATTCAAAACCAGTTGAACCAGCACCAGATGCGGCAGCATAAGGCGTTGTTTCAGGAGTTGTTGGAACTGTTCCAGCAATCGCGAAATCCCACCAGTTACTTGAACCTGATTCTACTGCACCAGCGTAATCTGTATTATCAAAAGCAAATGCTGGATTTGAACTTAAGTTAGCTGAGGTAGCTGCTGTAGTCGTATCATCACTACTGCTGCTACTGCTACTTCCACCACATGCCGCTAGGCCTGCTGCTATGATGGCTACTGAAAGATTCTTAAGTAAAAATTTGTTATTCATAATTCTCTCTCTATTTATTTAGAAAAGGTCACTGTTTTTTATGACTGAACTTAGTTTATGGTTTAATAATTACAATTATGTGACAAACAAAATTTATTATTAAAAATTGTATGTCAAACCCAATTTAAATTCTGAACCTGGTTTATATTTTTTAATCATACGACCACCCTGCTCAATTAATACTTCGCTATTCGTAATATTCTTTATCGTTGCTTTAACTTCTAGCTCATCATAAATAATCGGTTGTTTAAAACTCACATCCAATACAGTACGACTGGCCTTCATGAAATCTGGTAGAGCTTCACTCGCAGAAACGCTATCTAAACTTTCACCGGTATAATTTAAAACCAGGGTGTACTCTCGACCAGACTCCAGCTCATCAGCTTCTAATTGAAGGTTGGCCAACATATCAGGCTGACCTTGCATCTGGCGTGTCGCCGAAACATTGCCAGAAGCATTTAACTCTTCTACTTCTGAATCAATAAATGACGTATTACCTGATACTTTTAAACCGACAAAATCATTATCAAACGAAATATCTTTTGCAAAACTAAGCTCAATACCTTGGGCAAATGCATCTCCACCATTATCATAACGGTAGATGGTACTATTGCTGCTTCCCGATACAATACTGACTGTTCTTTCAATAATATCGGTAAAATCTTTTCTAAAAACAGCTGCAGTAATACTTTCGTTATCCGACATATAATATTCAAATCGAACATCTAAATTATCTATCGTAGAAGACTCTAAAACTGGGTTACCCTGATATAAATCACCTGACACGGGATCAGTAAATTGAGCAGGAGCCACTTCCCTAAAATCAGGACGATTAATAGAGTTGTAGTAAGCAAATCGAGCTTGTACATCTTCAAGCATGTGATAAGTAACGTTCAATGATGTATACGCATCATTGTCAGTCACATCAGCAGTAACATTACTTCCTGTGCTAGGGTTTTCTTTTGTTTCTAAAGACATATCAGAATCTTCTAAACGCAGTCCAACTTCTGCACTAATTAAGTCATAAATTTCAAATTTAGGCTGAATAAAGAAAGCGGTGTAATCCCAAGTTCCTTCATATGAATTTTCATAATTTGTATTTGATTTTGCGTTATAAATACCATTTAAAAATGCATCTTCAGTCAAGATATCTGAAATTATCTGAATATCGTTAAGCGCAGTAGGTAACTCGTCATTAGCGGTTGCAAGCTCATATTGATACGTATAATTATCGGCTACACGTTTACGACTGAATGTTGAAAGTCCAAATTTTGTTCTTATTTCATAATCATCCGCAGATACAAGTAAGGTATTTCCTTTTAGATAAAAATCTGTTGAGTCATCAGTTAACTCTGAAAATTCACGCGTTGGGTCATTTTCTTCTGACAAATCACTCACACTGGTATAGTCAACGGCTAATGGATTAAACGTTTCATCAGTCGCAATACCTGAAGGACCCACAAATTCATAAGAACGGCTATCTGGTGAATCCAAAGATGCTTGCGAAACAGTTAAGGCCCAATCTAAATCAGTTTCTAACCCGAAAAATGATTCCATAGAGAAATAATGTTCACCAACAAATTGCTGCATTAAGAACTCACGCTCTCTCCAGGAATAATCTTTTTCAATTATAAAATCTCTGTTCTCTCCTCGAATACCTTTAGTCAAAACATTATCATTTTGAGTTTGGCGCAGCATCATACTGTTAGAATATAAATTGGTATCTTCACCCTGATAAGATAAACTTAAACCTGTTGCCAGAGTAATGTCATTGGTAACCCTTTCGTAGATATATTCATCTGCTTCTTGAATATCGCCATTACCTACAGCCTCATAAGTTGCTCTATCTGACTCCTCAAGATTCCATTCATTTGAATATTTACCAGTCCATTTATAGGTAAAGAACCCAGAATCCGTTTCAGCAATCATATCGCCAATAGAAAGCTCTAAGCTCATATCAGGGCGAATATTTTGCTTCTCAGTTTCTAATTGAGATAAGTCTACTAAATTTGCTGCATCGCTACCTGTGGCTACTTTATTATCAGCATTTGACAATGATTTTGCTTGCGAAGATAGCGCTCGATCATCAGATCCGAAGCCTAATATTTCAGTTCCAGAAGTTGTCTGTAGGTCCCGAGAAGTTCCCGTTAAGCCATCAACAAATCCGATACTCGCTTTTAATTTTCCACTAAATGCATCAGGTGCTTCTTTAGATAAAATATCAATATTTGCTCCAGCAGAATCTGAAAATCTATCTGCTGTGGCACTTTTTTGAACATTTATTCCAGAGATCAAACCTGATGGAAAGATATCCAACGGAACAACACGACGACTTGGGTCAGGAGAAGGAAAATTAGCACCATTAAATGTCACGGTCGTATACCGTTCGTTCAAACCACGAACAACGGCATACTTACCGTCAGCAATAGTGACACCCGATACTCGTTTTAATGCAGAGGCAGCATTTGAATCACCAAAACGTGAAAACTGTTCATTACCAATTGCATCTAAAACTGCACTTGAATCTCGCTCTTGCGCAGTAACCGTATCAGCTACGTATGTGCCAATAGCAACCACTTCTTCAATAACGCCATCACCCGACATACTCAAGTCAACATTCACTTCTGTCGCAACGTTGGCAAGCACTCTAAGGTTTCTAATTTTCTTCTGACCATATTCCTTATGGTCAATCATCACTTCATAAGACCCGCGAGGAACTTCAAATTCAAAATACCCTTGCTGATTGGTTAAAACAGTTAACTCTTTAGATAGACTAACAGTCGCACCAACAATACCAGAGCCGGTTTCTTCTGAAATTAAATATCCAGATAATGTTCCTGCAGCAATTTCATCTTCAGCAAAAACATTTACTTCTGCTAAAGCTTCTCCACCAACTAATTCGACCTGAATTTCAGCATTTTGGTTATCTGTCGTTGTGAACTCAGCATCACCAGCCCATTCACCTAATTGACTAAACTCAACTTGGTGGGTACCCGCTTTAACATCAAAGCTGATAAAGCCATTGCTGCGAACTAATTTTTTGTTGCCATCGACTGTAATGGCTAAATCACTGACAGGATTTCCGTCTTCGGTAACATAGAAAACTGTTTCACCTGCATTCACTTGCATAACAGATAAACCAGCAGTTAGAACGGATACAAACGAGATAGCACCGAATAAGGATGGTGCGAATTTGGATTTCATAACTTACCCCAAAGAAATTTCACTTCAAATTTATTTGAGAGCAAGTTACTACAGTTTTATGACATCTTTGTTACAGATGTGCGAGGCTTAAGGATTGGATGCTTGGTCAATGCTCGATTAATTTTTTATAGGCAAGTAATACTTTTTCATTTTCATTCTTAGGTAAAGTATCAAGTGACAGCTTCAGCTCTTCAATTTCAGCGACCAAAAAGTCTATAAAACAACGTACTTTGAGCGATAAATATTGGCGACTGGGGTAAACCACTGATAACGATTGCGGCCGAAATGACCAATCATTCATAATCGATACCATACGTCCAGATAGCAAGTACTCACTTGCCATAAACATCGGCAATACGCCAACACCTGCCCCGTGAATAATTGAACTCATAGCAGCCGCAATATGATTCGTAACGATATTAGGTTTTAGCTTAACTGTTGAAACAGTACCACTCATGTGAGTCATCTCAAAAGATTCATCCTGCATCCCTTCACCGATTTTAACAAGGTCCATATTCTGTAGTTCTTCAATAGAACTTGGCGTGCCATTTCTCTGTATATATTCAGGAGATGCACATAGCATTAGATCGGTTTCTGCAACGGTTCGGGCAATCAAAGAGGATTCTGGTAATTCACCCACAAGAAGGGCTAAATCGAACTTTTCCTCAATCAAATTAACCTGTCTATCTGTATGACAAAGTTCAACCCGAACATCTGGATAAACTTGTTGATACTGGGCAATGAAACGTCCCAGAATACCACTTCCGACAATCATAGGTACGGCAATACGCAGTACTCCATGAGGACGATCTTGACGATCTGAAATTTCAGCATGAACATCCATAACTTCAGCGACTAAGTGCTTACAATTATTATAATAATCTGCTCCCACCTGAGTTAAACTCACCTGTCTAGTTGAACGCTGCAATAAGCGTACACCTAGAGTACTCTCAAGATCAGCTACCATACGGCTTATACGAGATTTAGGCACCTGAAGAGACTTACCTGCAGCGGTAAAACTCCCCTCATCAACAACACGTATAAATATGGCAAGCTGGTTAAGATCTAGCATAAAATTACTCATTAATGGAAACTACCGTTTATTGTCCTATAAATAAGACAATATGCATAATATACAGAGTAAATATTCAGTATTGAATAGCAGAGATATTTTTGACAGCATTGTGTAAATTTTCGACGCCTACCTATTGGGAAGGTAAGCCTGAAATGCTAATATTGAATGAGAACCTAAAATAATAAATACAAAAAATATAAATAGGTAAATATATGATTGCATTAAACAGACTAGGAACGGCTATTGCTATTAGTTCACTCAGTCTTGCTATGCTTGGTTGTGGTGGTGCCGAGAAGAGTGCTCATTCTGAAGGTCAAAATAATTCTCAAGAAGAAAGTACCTTGTCGGGAACGAGTAATGATGTATCGCAATTAACTCCGATCAATACTTTGTCTATTTCAGATTATTCTTTAGATAAGTGCATTAAATCAACAGGTCGCGAATTTGTTGAAGAAGTCAGTACGCTAATTTGTAACAATAAAGGCATTCAATTTCTTGACGGTATAGAACAATTAACTGAATTGAATACCTTACATTTAAACTTCAATCACATCGAAGACATTACGCCACTGGTTGAGCTAAAAAAATTAAAAACACTGTATTTAAGTGGTAATCAGATCTATAACCTAAATCCATTAAGTGAGCTATCTGAACTAATGGAATTGGGGATTCAAAAAAATCTCGTTCAAGATCTCAGCCCTCTTCAATCAATATATTCACTAAAATCATTACATGCTCACAGCAATAAAATTAACGATTTTTCAATCTTAAATAATTTAAACTTAGCAGAGCTATCTGGAATAAATAAACAAGATAGTTAATTTTTCTCACTAATATTTTTAGATATTAAGACTGTTTAATTAAAATCACAGTATCAACAATCGTGAGTTGATTCAGTCCCATCATTATATCTATTTCAGATTATTTTTATCAAAAAGGCCTTT
>Ga0115572_10004959_pt1 | contig 10305 bp, 8 predicted proteins | sample COGITO_mtgs_1206_FD_88681 | JGI IMG/M metagenome (GOLD analysis project Ga0115572, IMG submission 88681) | Pelagic marine microbial communities from North Sea - COGITO_mtgs_120607 | ecosystem: Environmental > Aquatic > Marine > Epipelagic | place: Germany:Helgoland, sampling site Kabeltonne... | reverse complement strand
CGCTCGCGTCCGACGCGTCCGTCCCGTACCCCGAGCTGTCATCCAGCGGCGGCGGAGAGACCGGGTCCGGGTCCGGGTCCGGCGAGGCGACGAGCGCGTTTCTGGACCGGCTGCCCCGGTCGAGGACGGTCACCGTGGGCGGCGTCACCGTCGGCCTCATCGGGGTGTGTACCACGTCCACGCCGTTGTCCTCCGCGCGTAAACCCCACGGCGTGGTGTTCGCGGAGGCGGTCCCGGTGGCGAGGGAGCACGCCAGGCGGCTGGCGCCATCCGTCGACGCGATCGTCGCGTTGACGCACCAGACGCTTCCGGAAGATGCCCGGCTGGCGGAGGAGGTGAGTTCACGTCTATTTCCGTACCGCACGAGCGATTCGACTGACGTCGTGTTTTGTTTTTTGACAGGTTCCCGAGATCGCCGTCATCCTCGGCGGGCACGAACACACGCCGTTCGCGGGGCGCATGGGCCACGGCGCGAACGCCGCGGCGGTGCCGATGGACGTACGCGCGTCGCGCGAGGGCGGGGATACCGAGTGCGTCAACGACCTCGCGGGGACTCTGTGCGTCAAGGCGGGCATGGACGCGGAGAACGTGGTGGTGGTCGTGGTGGAGGCGCCGGGAATCGACCCGGGACACACGATCGGCGCCGACCGCGGCGGGGAGTGCACCGCGGAGGCGGCGGCGGCCGCGATGGCCGCCGAGGAGACCGCGTTGAACGGGGCGAGGAAAAACAGGGACGATCTCGGCGAAGGAGGGCTCTGGAGGAACAACGTCGTCGCCGCCCCAGAGCCGGAGACTTTGCCGGAGACATCGCCGGAGACGTCGCCGGAGACTTTGCCGGACCCGCCGGTCGGTAACGTCCACCACGGCCACGCGCACGACCTCCACCTCGCGTCCCCCGTCGCGCCCGGCGCGGAGGTTGGCACCGAGGTGACCGTGCGCCGGCCCGGGTCTGGCGTGCGGGTCTCGGCCAGGATGTTCTCCCTGCGGGGCTACCGCACCGACCCCGACATCGACGCCGACATATGGCGCAGGTCCGAGGTGCTCCGCGGCCTTAACCAGCACACGCTGAGCCTCCACGAGCACGCGCAACGGCTCGGGTTGGCGCCGCTGTCGTCCAGGGACGCGCGCGTCGGGCAGTGCTCCCTCGGCACGCTCTTCGCGACCACGCTTCGGGACGAATGCCGCGCCGACGTCTGCCTCTACAACAGCGGCGGCATCCGCGGCAACGCGCACTACGGGAACGAGCCGTTGACGTACGGCGACCTCGTCGCCGAGGTTCCGTTCGAGAATAACATCGTGACGCTGGAGATGTACGGCTCGGAGCTCGCGGCGGCGATTGCGTTTTCCGAGGCGGAGCGCGTTCGCAAATCTCGCGAGGGCGGGAGCTGGGGCGGGTACCTGCAGTGGGACGCGGGCGTGAGCGTTTCTAGAAACGGCTCACGCGGGGATACGAACGTCGACCTCGCGGACGAATCGGCGTGGTCCGTGGACGCCGTGTGCGGCGAAGGGTTCGACCCGGGTCGCCGGTACAGGGTGGTCACGTGGGCCGGTTTGTTGGACGGCGCGGATGACATTCCCGTTTTTCGCGACATCGGCCGCCGACTCGCCGCCGGCCTCGCCGATGACTGCACCGGCGACGACGACGAGGAGTGCGTCCCCGCGACCGTGGCGATCAGCGGCAGCGACGGGATCCCGTTCAAGAACCTCGTCATGCGGCACCTCTGCCGCAGGCGCTGGCTCGAGGTGGTCACGAACGTCCCGGGGGGCTTCTCCGGTCTCGACGGCGACGGCGACGGGTTGGTGCACGCGTCCGACGTACGGGACGCGCTGTTGACGCACACCGCGAGTTTATCCGCGGACCAAGAGGCGGAGGCGATGGTCCGGTCCTTCGACGGCGACGGCGACGGCGCGTTGACCGCGCGGGACGTGGAGACGCTCATGGAACACTTCGCCGGGGATCGGTTCGAACGGTCGGAGCGGTTGGCGAGTGAGCGAGCGGAGACGCAGGCGGCGGAGACGGCGAGGTTCGACGCGCTCGCCGCGGAGAGTCGTTCCCCGCGGGTGGTCCAGACGCTCAAGTCCAAGGGGCGGCGGGGTGCACCGAGGCGCGGCGGGGGGAAGGGAGGACGAGGCGAGGAGATCCAGGCTCGCGGGACCAAGGACTTTGGGAAGGATTTTAAAGACTTTCTCTGAGACTGACTTTCAGGGAAGGAACAGCGATCGATGGCGAGAGTGTATTAACAGCGGGGACCGGGTTTTTGTAAACAATCGTTCGATTGAATCATGAGAAATAAACTAGTTGTGTTGTGTTTCACGGCGTCGGGTCCCCGCCTCGATGGCGATGACCTGTCGTCGTCTATTACGTCGCCCCGCGAGCGCCGCCGTCGTCTCCGAAGCCTTCGATATCCCGCGCGAATAAAAACTCTTTTTTCTCTTCGCGCCCAGACCCTCACGCGGGATCTCACATAGCCTTGAGCTTCTCCGTCGCCCATCGGACATCCTTGTCCGTGTCGAGCTCCTCCTTGAAGTCCCAACCGTCGCTCCAGTCCGACCAGGCGTAGCACTTCGCGGCGGCGAACTGCGAATTCTTGCAGTACGTCTCCAGCAAGTCGCTGGTTTCCTTTCCGAGGGTTTCCAGCACCGACGGCAGGTTACCGCCGCGGTAGGAGTGGAAGGAGATGCTGCCCGGGATGTTCGGGGGCGCCTCGGCGATCTCGCGGTACTCCGCGCGCTGCTGGTTCTTCCACGGGTTGTAACGCTCCAGGCGGTTCACGGCGCATCGGTTAACGCACGAAGCGCCGACTCGCGCGTCTTGTGACATCTCGCTGTGCGGGTGCCAGACGTGGGTGATGTACGTGTGACCCGCGGCGTTGCGCCGTGTGATGTTGAGATCCTGCGCGCCGCTATCGCGCAGCCTGTCGTACAGGTTGGAGTCGTCCCAGCCGTACTGCTGCAGGCGCTCGTCGTACATGTTAACCTGACGCAAGGTGTCCATGCGCGCCATGATGCACCCGTTGATGTGAATCTCGTTCTCATCCTTGGCGCTGCGGTAGTCGCCGTACCTGAAGATCTTGCGATCGTTCGCGTGGTTCTGGAGAGGGTTGAGCTCCAGCAGGCCGCGCTCGACGTAGGTGTCGCAGTCAACCTTCAAGACAACCTCGGTGGTCACCTTGGAGAGGCCGAAGTTGACCGCCTTGGCGAGCTGCCACTTGAGCGGCTCGCCGTCGTTTCCGTACACCTTGTAGAATGAGAGCGGCGTCGGGATCCCGGCGCCGCCCCACACGCGCGCCGTCTCGCCCCAGAGGTCGGCTTCGGAGGACCAGTCGACGAGGATGACCTTGTCGAAGGAGCGTTTCGTGCCGGCCTCGTCGTGCGCGGCTTTGACCCACGAGTTGATCGCGTTGCGGAACGCGGGCACGCGCTCGGGGACGAGATGGCAGGCGGCGAGGAGGGTGACCTGCGGCGGATCCAGCGGGACGTCCAGGCCGTCGGGGGCCCATCCGAGGAAGGACTTGATCCCGTTGGCGTGGGGCTCGAACGATATCCTGTGAGCCACGTGGTTCGCGCCGGCCGCGACGCAGGTGCACGCGATCGCGGCGACGAGCACCGCGCGCACGACGCTCGTGATCCGGTTCTTCTGGGCCGGGGCGCCGGGGATGCCGATGAAGGAGCGCTCCGCGCCCTGCGCGGAGGCTCCGAGAAGGGGCGCGTCTTCGCTGAAGGGCGCCATCGTGTCGGGAACTGGCCGCCTAGGTGCGCCGTTGATGTTCGCCGTGCGGTCGCGCGTGAGTGGCGGCGCGTAACCGACTGGCGCGTCGTGCGCGATGTTCTCGGATGTAACCAAATAGGTGTTACAAATAATTTTGGATTTGGAGCCGATTGTTTCAGACGACGGAAATTTTGAAAGCGATCCGTCGGTCGGATTTATGGGTAGACCGGTTTGAAAAAGCCAAATCGAAAGGAATTTTGAAACCGGAAACGGACAATCACGAAAGGAAGGGCGCGGCCCGCGTGTGTTCGACACGAGAGAGATGTTGATCGACGATGTTTTCACGGTTCCGTCCTCGGGACAACGAGGGGAGTGCGTATAAATGCGAGCGAATGTCTCTTAATTGAAGAACTGCTAAGTGTTCCTAAAATTTCGACGGGGCGCGTATTTCGCGCCGGCGTCGAGCGCCGGAGGTGACGACAATCACCCAACTGCTGTTGACCCAAGGAAAGAAATGAAACCACACCGATTGTAACCCCCGATCACGGCGGCGGCTGCTTGGTGATGGCGAGCTCCTCGTGATGCCTGGCGATGAAGTCGAGCATGCTGGTGATCTCGAAGAGCGCGGTGTCGGGCATCTGGTGGATCCCATCCTTCCTCAGCGCCCGCTGGGGGTCCAGCCCGTGCTCCTTCCAGAGCTTGTCAAAGTCGAACAATGGCATCCCGCTCTCCGCGCTAACCTCGCGTATCAGTTGGTTGTTCCGCGCGCAGTGCCACTGATCCTCGTCGTGGCAGTCGTACAGCGTCTTGATCATCAGCAGCGTCCTATCGATCGGCAGCCCGCTGTTGCGGATGGCGTTCTTGGTCATCTTCACGATGTTGAGGTAGTGCGCCTTGGCGTTGGCGGTGCCCCCCATCCACACGTTGACGTCCAGAATGACAACCGCTCGGCGTTCGTCTTCGAACGAGACGCTCTTCTCGAACTGCCTCAACGACTCCGTGGCGCGGTCCTGGAACGTGAAAGGCAGTTGCTGCGCGTGCCTGTACTCGCACGGCATGTCGAACCCGTCCTTAAACGACGACGCCATGTGCACGAATCCGATGCCGCCGAAGTTCCCGTTTGCGTCGTATTTGCCGCAGGTTGACGAAACCATGGACTCGAGCATGGTCATGCAGCACTGGCCGCCCTCGCAGCACTTCTCGTCGGGGTTGTTGAGCACGGGGGATGGGGAGAGCGCGCGGAGGTTCTGCGGCTGCGAGTACACCGTGGGCATGCCGTCCTCTTTGAAGCATCCCGCGCCTTGCGGGTCGAGCGCCGGGTCGAGAAGGGTCCGGCACGCGTGGTGCACCATCATCTTGGAGGTGGAGTCGCCGAGGAGGAAGACGTTCGCCTTGTCGAGGACGGACTTGAGCGCCCGGGATGAGATCTCCACGAGCCCAGGCTGGAGGTCCAGGCACTGGCATAGCTCACCCATGGCGCCGCAGCTGTTGTGGCGCAAGTCCGGCTCGCACTGCGGCGCGAACGTGTTGAACGGATCGGGCGTCGCGGGCGCGCCCCACGCGCCCAGTGCGGATAGTGATTGAACCCCCGCGGTCCCCGACGTCGCGACGGCGGCGACGGCGAGCGCCGCGAGCGCGACCGTCGCGCCCGCGACCTTCAACACGGTGTTAGGGTTCCTCGCGGGCGCCGCCGCGGGAACCTGCATGCTCGCGTCGGCCGACGCGGAGCGCATGGTTCAGTGAGCCGCGCCCTTCCGAAACGACGTCGGAACACCCAAGTTTCTACATCGCTCAGAAATCGCGAGCTCCATCGCCTTGGATTTCGCGGCCCCTGACTGTTTGCCCGTGGATATTTCGTCTCGTCGGGAAAATTTCGCGCCAGGACTGACAACAGTCCCTCCGTGAAACCTTTTATTGCCTTTAGGATTGCTTTTTGGCAATCGGGTGTTACAACATTCGACGAGTTTTAAATCATGAATCCTCGGTTGGTCGTCTACTTGTAACGATACGGAAAAGGTGCGGCTCGCGAATCCTCTCGTCGTCGTTCGCGTTCGCTCAGAGCTGTGTGTGTCTTCAAATTAAAGAAATAGTTAAGTGTTCAAGGGCGCAACGCCGACGCTCCCAGTCCTCCGTCCACACGACGACCGTCGCACGACTCCCACCGATCAGTGGGACATCGCCGTCGGTCGCAGTTGGTCGCCGTTGGTCAGCGTCGGGTTGAGCTCGCGCTGAAAGTCTCGGTCCACGACTTTATCCACGATGCCGTTCATGTCCATGAGGGTATCGTCCAGCTGCAGCACCTTGGCGAGCTCGTACGCCATCAGCCTCACGACGGCGCGGAAGGAACCTTCCGTGGAGAGCTGCTTGAAGTTGAGGTCGAACCGCGCCGTCGCGTCGTCGCCCTCCGTCGCGCTGACCCAGCAATGGCCCCACTGCTGCCAGAGGTCGTAGTACGTCTCGAACCACCACCTGGATTCCTCCTTGGGCTGCGTGAACCATCCGAGCGACAGCGCGGAGTCGAACACCTCCTCCTTGTCCCGCGACGACGTCAGCACCAGGCGCCTGTCGCACATCGTCGTGAGCGTCTCGTCGAATTCGTGCGATTTGGCGATGACCACGCTGGACGGCTCCACGGAATCGCGCTTGCTGTAGTAGTTGTCCATCTCGCTCTTGATGTCCTGGCCGCCGTCGACGTTCTGCAGCGCGTTGGCCCATTCGTCCCTGTTGTTGAGGTTGCGAATACTTTCCGGGTACTTGTTCTCGCAGTCGAACCCGTCGGAGCAGAGCTGATGGAGATGGTAGTTCCAGTAGCCGAGGTACGTAGCCTTCTCTTGCTGCAGCCTGCCGGCGCGGTGCTCGTCCTCCATCATGTACTCCAGCACGTGCTCGGCGAGGGTACACTCCGCGGTGGACGCCGCCCTCGGGGACCCGGCGCAGACCACCATCGCCTTGCACTGGTCTGGGGGAGCGTACGTGCTCAGACCGATGTTCTGGGCGCTCTTGGCGAGGGGCGAGTGGCATTGCTCGTCGAGGCCGAGCGCCGAGAAGCCCGCGGGTCCGAAACCGCCTGTGAATGGGGACGTTGGGGGAGTTACCGCGTCAGCGCCGGGATCGCGGTGACGTCGAATCGACTTTGATTGCGCGTGAACATCGCCGCCAAGGTGGAGGCACGACGCGAAAAATCATCCGTTGGACGGAGAGGTTTCCCGCGAAGGTGTTACACGGGCGAGACGTCACGGGTGCGGGGGGATCCGCGCGACGTGACGCGCGCGCCGTGAGCGCGGGCACGATCGTGCGACGCGGATCGACGGCAAAGACGTCGGTGGAGAGTTGTGAGTGGTTTATGGGTCTATGCGAGTCTCACCCGTCGCCGCGACCGCGCACGCGCACGCCGCCAAGGTCCCCATGATGGCGACAGTGGCGAGGGCCCTTTTCCTCCAACCCCACCCGCTAGATGCGGCGTCCGCCCCCAACAGGAGCGGCGCCCGCTCGTCCGTTCCCGCCGCGCTCATGACTAAAAGAGCCGCCGTGGGTGGATCCAGAGACGCGTTCGAGTCTTCGTTCGTGGCTCGCGCTCCGCCGCGACCAGACCAAGTGACCGCGAAGACGGTTGTGGAGTAGTATCGTGTACTCTAGGGGTTACACAAAAAATGGCCTGAACGGAAATTGGTTTCGAAAGGGGTGTGACTGTGAACGCGTACAGTTCGAATTACGAAATACGAAACATGGGGCGAGTTGGTTGGTTTTGTAACCGGACTGCCTGTGTGTTGCAAGCAAAGAAATTGGTTGGATGGATTTTTCTTGGATTTTTCCCGAACCAAGAGAAAACCAACAACGTTTTTGCCGAAAAACGTGCCGAAAGAATGCCCCACAACCGCGTGACGCGACACCTAAACCGTGACGTCCGCCTCGAGACTTTTCGCATCACGCGCGATGGCCGCCGCGAAGACGATATCCATCGACGTCGTCTCCGACATCGTCTGACCTTGGTGCTTCGTGGGGAAGAAAAACCTCGAGCGCGCGCTCGTGGCGGCCAAGCCACGACTCGTCTCCAAGGACACAACCTTCACCACAACCTGGCGCCCGTTCTTCCTGATTCCACCCGACACGTGGAGCCGGGGCGTCGCGTCCGGGGAGTTCCCAGCAGACGCCGAGACCGTCGGCATCAACAAGCTCGACTACTACCACAGCAAGTTCGGCGGACCCGCGCGCGTGGCGCCCATGATCGAACGTCTGTCGGGCATCATGAAGACCCTCGACGTCGAATACAACATGGACGGAAACACCGGCCCGACGCTGGACGGCCACCGCATCGCGACGTACGCCGAGCGCGTGGAGGGCATCGACAAACAAAACGCGTTCATGGAGGAGATCTTCAAGTCCTACTTTACCAAAGCGGAAGCGCCGTGCGACGTCAAGGTTCTCAGATCCGCGGCGAAAAACGCGGGCCTCGACATGGAAGCCGTGGAAAACGTACTCGCGACGCCAACCGCGGAACTCGGTGAGATCGACGAACAGATGCAAAAGTTCGCGCGCGGCGTCAGTGGGGTGCCGTACTTCATCCTGAGCGACGGCAAGCGGCGGATTCGGATGAGCGGGGCGCAACCGCCGGAGCAATTCCTAGACGCGCTCGAGCAACTGGGCGCCATCGACGACGCGTGATGTGATTGATGATGAGCTCAGATGAATGAAGTCGGCGTGATGATCGAGACCGGAATATAACTCGGGGATCTCCGGCGTCGTGCCATGACGCGTGATATGACGACCCGACTCGCGAAAGCGCCCACCACGAGGCGCCGCGACGGGTAAGATGAAGAAGCGCGCGTGGCACGACGTCCCGACCTCCCCACCCGCGGGCTCGACGATTACCAAAAATACTTTTAATACTCTTCGCCGACTAAATAGAACGCGAGATCCTCTTTCGAGGAGCATCATTACTAGCTTACCCCACTCCCTCACAGCACCGGTCCGCGCGGGTACAGCTCCGCGAACGGCTCGTACGGCGGATCGTAAAACGCCCGGGTGGCGTCCGGATACCCCTTGCAGTTTCCATCCACGCACACGTACACATCCTTCCACAGTCCGTCCACCACCGCGTTTTGCGAAAATTCATTCTTGTAGAATATGACGGTACCAAACACGAACACCGCGCCAGCTTCCGTCACCGCGGTGTTCCGTTCGAACTCGCACTCCTGGACTAAACCGTTACCGTGGCCGTAGAAAAACGCGGCGCCCCCCTGTACACATACACGACGTCAGTCCAATTGCCATTAGAGTTACGAGAATATAAATGAGTTATGAGAATAGAGATTAACGCACCGCCCTGGACGTCGCCCTGTTCCCCGCGAATCGACACCCGCCGACGAGCCCGCCGTCCACCATGTGAAGCGCGCCGCCTCCCATCGCGGCGTTGTCCACGAAGGTACACGCGGCGAATATGACGTGACCGCTGCCGCTCCACGCCGCGCCGCCCCACCCGTCGGGCGCCTGGTTCCGGCTGAACACGCACTCGTCGAAGATGACCCAACCGGAGGAACCCGGTCTCGTCTGTACACAGAACACGACGTCATTCTACAAGTAATTGCCAAACGAGAATTGAAATAAACTCACCTTGACCCAAACCGCGCCCGCGTTGCCGCTCGTCACTTGGTTATCGGCGAAGACGCACCGGGTGAACGTGATGTTCCCCGGGACCGCGACGTCCACGTACTGACCGGCGTTCTTGTTCACGGCGCCGGTGTCCGGGTCGACGGGAGGGACGAGTCGTTTCTCGGTTCGATCGGCGTTCGCTGTGAACAAAACACAAGACTCAGTCTGATTGCCCGTACGAAGAAATAAAAAAAAACGTACCGATCATCACGGCGCCGCCCGCCGCCGACGGTTCCTCCCCAGCCGCCGGGAAGTACCGTCCTTCTCTGAACTGCACGTCCGTGAAGTCACCCCGCGCTTCGCCCTCCATGAACATGAACGCGCCGAGCCGCCCGCCTCCTCTTCGCAGACGCAGGTTTCTCATGATCAAGTTGCCGTCTTTGTTCACCACGAAGAGCGTGGCGCGCGCGACGTCGATCTCGCAGTGTCCTTCCGTCGTTTCCGCGCACTGCGGCCCCGCGCGCACGGTGACCTCCCTGGACACCGGGTACCCCACGACCGGCCACCGAAACGGCTCAACCCGCGTTTGGCCCTCGCCGGTGATATCCCCGGCGTCGAACGTGTCGTCGTAGTCGTACGTCGGGACAAACTCGAGGCTGAAGGATTTAGTAACGTTGATGCGCGCCACGTGCCTGTCCTCCAGGGCGTCGTAGAGCTCCTGCGCGGATGCCACGTCGACGTCGAGGCCCGGGGAGATGCCGTCGGTACCGACCGTGCCGCCGTAGGTGCGATCTTTCCATCGCGTCACCTCGTACCACTCCGCGGGGGTGTGCCCGCCGTGCGGCACCGGCTGCGGGCAGTTCTCCCATGACCAGTCCGAGCACGGCCACTGGGCGTAGGGCTCGATGACGGGACGGAGGTTGAACTGCGCGTTCACCTCGGCGTCGGGACGTAGGGTGGTGAGGAGCGCCAGGAGCGCGACGATGGGAAGGCGCATCGAAGCCCGG
>Ga0115572_10004955_pt1 | contig 10310 bp, 9 predicted proteins | sample COGITO_mtgs_1206_FD_88681 | JGI IMG/M metagenome (GOLD analysis project Ga0115572, IMG submission 88681) | Pelagic marine microbial communities from North Sea - COGITO_mtgs_120607 | ecosystem: Environmental > Aquatic > Marine > Epipelagic | place: Germany:Helgoland, sampling site Kabeltonne... | reverse complement strand
TTGTATATTTAGAATTTTTTATTAAGTTAATATTATATGGTTTGAATGGATAGTCATTTGGAAGATACATATCCATAATTAACTTATCATTTTGAAATATAGATACAACACGTCTCTCATTATCATTCTCAAAAGAAATACTTAAATTATTTAATGTTAGGAATGGATCTATTTTTTTGATTTCATTATTAATTCTTTTGATAGACATATATTTATTAATTATATAATTAATCTATTATTATTCTCTATAGATGAATAGATTTGTTCATCTTCATCAATTTTATTTATAATATTAAAAAATAATAGCATTTTAGTGCTTTTTTTCTAGTGCTTTATTTATAGTTCTATTTTTCAAGCTATTTTTTTTTTACTTTTTATAATGATTATAAAATTGAATTAAATATAAAAATTATAAATAAATATAAAAATATATGCAGGCAGCTGGGATGAATATTATTGAATCAACACTTATGTGTCCTATTACACAAGAAATTATGAAGGACCCGGTTCAAGGTTCTGATGGGCAAACATATGAACGCGATGCTATTGTAAGATGGTTAAATCAAAAACAAACATCGCCATTGACTAACTTACCTATGGGTATTCATGATTTAAAAGTAAATGCTGCCATTAAATATCTTGTAGATCAATATCATGCTGGTAATTTATCAGCGTTATCTGGACAAATGCCTCAAGCTAGTCAAAATAATAATTCACAAGATAATAAAAGTGAAAATAATAATAAAATTCTAACACATAATTATGGTATATTAAAAGATAAGGGTTTACTTTCAATCTTTGATGAATATACTTCAATAAAAGATAGTGTATCAAAAGATGATCTTCTTGGCGTTGATCTAGTTTTATGTATTGACCGCTCTGGATCAATGGCTGCTACTGTTGAAGCAAAAGATGAAAATGGTTCAAAACTTGAAGATGGTTTTACCCAGCAAGATATTGTTAATCATGCTGCTAAAACTCTTGCTAAAAGTCTTTCTTCAAAAGATAGATTAGCTATTGTGATTTTTGATAATAAAATTGAAACTATATTTGAATTATTACCAATGACTCCTGTAAATGTTTCACTATGTATGAGTAAGATTAATGATATTAAACCTGGTGGACAAACTGATATTTGGAATGCCATCGAAAGAGCATATAAAATTTTAGGTAAGCGAAGTGATACAACAAGAAATTCTGCTGTTATGTTATTAACCGATGGAATTCCAAATGTTTCGCCTGCTCGCGGAGAGATTGAAACATTAAAAAGAAAAAAGAAAACATCTGGTTATGAGTCACCATTATATACATTTGGTTTTGGTTATAATCTACAAAAGGGATTACTTTATGAAATGGCAAAATATGGTAATGGTTTGACAGGACATATTCCAGATGGAGGCATGATTGCGACTGTATTTAGTAATTTCTTAGGTAATATTCAGTCTACTGTTGCTACAAATATTAAATTATATATTGAAACATATAATGATGCTGTCATTAATCATATTGAACCTATTATGGGTGAATATATTGTAGAAAATATTAGCGATAAGAAATATTTAATTTATATTAATTCACTTCAAATTGAACAATCGCGCCATATTATTATCAACTTTGATAAGTTACCTAGAAATAAGAATGTAATTTGTGCCAAGTATTATTTAGAATATACAATTGGTAATAAAACTGAAAAAACATGTGAATATGATTATTATTATAATGATACAACTAATCATGAGTTGGTTGATGCGCATATTATTAGATATAATGTTGTTGAAACAATAAGAAAAGCAATTAATGTAAAAAATACTATACAAAATAATGTAGATGATATTTTAAAAATTATGGATGACTTAACTAAAAAATATGACAATGATTTATTAACAAATATTAATTCTACAATCAATGAACAAGTGAAACTAGCTTTATCTTGTAATCCAGAACATGTTACTAATCATGTTCCTTATTTTAAAAAATGGGGTGAATTTTATTTAGATCAACTTACACTAGCATTAAATAATGAATTTAAACCTAATTTTAAAGATAAGGCATGTTTTACTTTTGGGGGTAATATCTTTAATGATTTTGTAGATAATTGTAGTGATATTTTTGATACACTTCCTCCTCCCGAACCATCAGGTATGACAATTTATAATACAGTTTATTCATATACTGGTTCTTATAGAGGTCTTGGCAATAATCCAACACTAACACCATCAAGAATTGCTTCATTAGCTAATTATAATAATCCAAGCGGTGGGTGTTTTGATTCTAATTGTTTAATTACAATGAGTGATAATAGTAAAAAAATGTTAAAAAATGTGAAAAAAGGTGATGAAATTTTAACTTTAGAAGATCGCAATAATATTAATACTATTACATATACAAAAGTATTATGTGTATATGAAACATTTATGGTTGATGAAGTATGTCATTTAGTAATGTTAGAAAATGGACTAAAAATTACACCATGGCATCCAATTCTTACACCACTAGGATGGAAATTTCCTTCTGATTTAAAATCCTCACAAATTGAAAGTTGCGCAAGTATTATTACACTAGTTTTAGAAAGTGGTCATGTTGCGTTCATTAATGGACATCCATGTATTACACTAGGTCATAATTTTAAAGATGAAGTATTAAATCATGAATTTTATGGAACGGAAAAAGTTATTAAATGCCTACAAAATATGCCTGGTTATGAAGAAGGGCATATTAAAAATAATAGTGGAAATATTATTCGTGATAATAATGGAAATGTAATTAATATTGAATATATGTAAAAATATACACTATATATATATATGTCAGATAGAATTGGAAGATTAAAAAATAAATTAAATTATATATCTCCTACCAATTATAGACCAACAAAAGAAATGTTAGAAAAATATGAAAATATATGGTTACCTTTAAGAAAAAAAATACAAGATAAAAAAAAAGAGAATAAAAAATTTTTTTTACTTTATGGTGATTTTGATATAATAGAAATAAAAAAAAATATAAGTAATCCAAAAAGTAATAGATCATCAAAAAAAAATAGTTCGAATTCTTCTACAAAGAAAAAATCTAAAACTAAGTCCTCATCTAAAAAACAAATAAAGGTTGTAAAAGGTAAAAAAAGAACATGGACTATTCGTGATAAATAATATATCTATGTTCTTTGTCCGGTTCTATTAACATTAATGCCATTTATTAATGAGCCATAAATTCTGATAGGATAAGTATTACAATTTTTTAATCCAAAACCATTAGAAGCTATATTTGTTGTTCTATTTATTCTAAAATTTGTTTGATTCCCTCTCCAAACTAAGTTTGTAACTGTTCCATTTTGTTTTATACCACCAGACATTCTTTTATTAAAATTTTGTCTAAAATCTTCACTTGATTTATAACCGTAAAGTTGTAATATTTTTTGACAAGCCATTATATATTTTATTTATATTAAAATATATAATTAATAGTTGTGATTTAAAATTGATATAATTCAGTTGCTTTTATAGAAAAAAACCAATCTCTTCCATTTAAATTTAATATATTACCTTTATCATCTAAGAGAGAAACTTTTACTCTATCAATATTTACTGGTCCAAAATATTCTCTCTTAAATTTAATATCTAATGATGATATGCCATATTCTCTTTCATCAATATTTAATGGTAATGTAATTATTCCAAAAATATTTGAATTGTTTGGAGCAACAGGTCTATCTTTATCATCTCCTCTATTATTTAATATTTCGTTAGCAGTATATAATTGCGCTTGTGTCAAAATTCGAGGCTTTGTAGCAGAAACTCCTTTTATATTTTTGGCAGCATCTTGACAATCTTGTTTTCCTTTACCTGCATAATTAGGAACTGATAATTTATTTGAAGTAGCTGTAATAGCAACAGCTCCACTATTTATTCTATTATGATTGAAATCGTCTAAAACTAATAATAAATATTTAGGACCAAAAATATCTATACTGGATTCACCACTAATATATGAAAAAAAATGATTGCTTATGTTTCCTGGAAATAACCAATTTGATAAATAACTTGTTGAAATAGCTGTATTTCTTGTTTTTCCAAGAGAACCTAAAGTATCATTATTTGTCAAAGGTGGGCTAGCAATTGTTAATAAATGAGTATATACATTTGGTAAATTATTATTACCATGATAAGAACCTGATATATTTTCTTGATATGCTAATTCTTGTAATGCAGATGGGACTATCATTGATACTTCTAAATTACTTAAATCTGGCGTTATTCTATAGCCTAACATAAATCCTAGACTATTATTGGCATAAAAATTATTTTTACAATATTGCCGTGCTTCAGGTGTATTTTCTTTATAAAAAATAATTTTGATTGGATATTCTCCATAATTTTTAAATATTATTTGATTTGAAAGATGATTATTAAAGTCGGTTGGTAATGAATCAACTTCTAAAAGTCCATAAAATTTATTCCATGATAAATCTGTCCCTGATGGGTCTGCTGATACTGAAGTTGTTGAATTATAAGGCCAATGATATCCTACTTTATCGCCGTTAGCAAATTTATATTTATTTAATTCTCGATTTATAGCATTACAAATACCTAAAATATTATATGTTTCTGATTGATTATTTATTGGTGTTCCTTCATAGTAGTTTCCATTAGGAATTCTTATAAAAATATTATCAGAAGGATCTCCGGTTGATTTATTATCAAGTGTTAGTTTTTCAACCCAAAAAAATGTATTTCCGAGTGATTCATGATAAGTATTCCATTCATATGGAATATAAATGGATTCTAGCTCTAAAGCTACCGTATTTTTTAATCTTTCTGTTAAATCTATACTAAAATTTGTTGAAATAGTTGGAGAATTAACATCATTATTGGCATATGGAAAAATATTATTTCTATATTGACTATCTATGTATATTACTCTTTCATATGAATTTTGAAAAATTGGATTAAGTTGATCTTGACTAATATCTCCTCGTGGTTCTAAATATTTACGTCTCATAACTGGATGTGAACCATCAGCAAATACAGAAATTCTCTGCTTTATGTCTCTTACTCCTGGTTCATTCCCAGCATATTGATTTTCAAACCAATAATTTATTTGTGCCTCTCTAGCTTGTTCATCCTTATCTACTTTTACATTTATCCGTTCTAATAAAACATCTTGAACTTCCAAGAAAAATTTTACTTCATTTACTTTATTTTCTTCTGTAAATTTATCAATAATATTATTTGTTACTTTTTTTACTTGCTCTTCATCATAATCTACAGATAAGTTTAAAATATCTAATAAATCTTCTATAGTATAATTATCTATATTTGTATCAAAATCATTTTCACTCATAATTAATTATAATTAATTAATACTTTTTTTTATTTTTAATAAGTTTTTAATTTAAAAATTGAAAATAATTTTAGAGTATATTTTTACTATATAGAAAATGGATTCTTGTTTTACTTGCTGTGAAACATATAATAAATCAACTAAATGTCAAGTAACGTGTTATTTTGATGATTGTAAATACTCATCCTGTAAAGGTTGCGTTAGAACATATTTACTAAACTCAACAAATGACCCTCATTGTATGAACTGTAAGAAACAATGGAATGAAAATTTTGTAATTCAATCATTGAATAGAACATTTATTGATAATGACTATAAAAAACATAGAAAAGAATTGCTTGTAGATAGAGAAATCAGTAAATTACACGAGACTATGAATGATGCTGAAAAATACAATAAAATTCAAATTGAAAATGAAAAAATAAAAAAAATTAATGAAAAAATGAATGAAGTTAGAAAAGAATTGAATGAATTAAGTTGTCAAAAATATGAACATACACTTAATATTAGAAAAATTCAGAGCAATCAAGGTGATAGAAAGAAATTTATCATGGCGTGTCCAAATAATGATTGTCGTGGATTTCTATCTACGCAATATAAATGTGATTTATGTAATTACTATACTTGTCCTGATTGTCATGAAATTATTGGTTATACAAAAACCGATGAACATATTTGTAATAAGGACTCGGTTGAAAGTGCTAAACTAATAAAGCAAGAGACTAAACCGTGTCCAACATGTGGTGTTCGCATTTATAAAATCAGTGGTTGTGACCAAATTTGGTGTGTTGAATGTAAAGTTGCGTTTTCTTGGAGAACAGGAATAATAGATAAAGGTGTAATTCATAATCCTCATTTTTATGAGCATATGAGAAATAATAATAATGGAATAGCGCCAAGAAATCCTCATGATGAAGTTTGTGGTGGATTAATTAGTGTTTATCAATTAAGAAGTAATATCATAAACAAACTAATAAATTTTCCAAATATTTCACAAAAAATATCTAATGTTCATAGAATTATTTCACATATTACTTATCAGTCATTAGTTCAGTCTAGAGAGAATGTTAGAAGATATCAAGATTTTAAGGAACTAAGAATTCTTTATATTTTAAATAAAAAAACAAAGGCAGAAATGGCTACACAAATATATCGCTCTGATAATCTAAGAAAAAAATATACAGAACTTTTACATATTGATGAGTTATTTAGTGTAGTTGGAATTGAAGTATTCAACATTATCGCTAATTATTCCGGGCAACATTTAATCAAAGAAATAGAATTTCAACTTTCTAATCTTGATAAGATTAGAATTTATTGTAATAATGAATATAAAAAAATTAGTGCTACTTATAATCAAAAAGTTATGAATGTTAATGATAAATGGCTTATTACAAATAATAAATATAAAATAACTGAGTATAATCCAAATATTAATTTGGTTGGTAATAATCATGAAGCCAGTTGTAGTAATGATAACTAATAAAATTAGTTATCAAGCAAATAAATCTTGAATATATCGAGCAAATCTAAGTTGATGATCAATGGGTAATATTGTAATTCCTTGTCCCCGCTTCATATGTTTATAGCCTTTGAATAAAAATTTTTCCATAGCTTCAATTAGAATTTTTTCATTTTTTCCATTTTCACTAATAATTTCTTCTCTCGACAAATAACTGTTACCTTTATAAGTATATCTATTATAATTATTTTCAGTATAAATTTTATATTTTTTATCTGTATGAACTTTATTTAATAATCTACCAATTCCCATAATATTATTTGTTTGATTATTCATCTCAATAATATATAATATAATTTCAAGTGGTATAGCATCTTTTATATGTATTGGTGTATTATAAATACAACCTGTAAAATTATTATTTTCTCTCCATGATTGATTTTCTCTCCATGTTTCATTATTAAATCGGGTAACAGCAATATAAAACATTTTAATTTTGAAGATTAATGATAATTTATATGTATAAATTATAATCAATTTAATTCTTAATTGTTAATTTTTAATAAATATTCAATTCTCTCTCCAACGCGTAGTTCTCTCTTCGTAAATTTTCCATTATTCAATTCAAATAAATAAGGGTTTCTACTTGTTAAACCACATATTTCCATATCATCGCCACTTATATGTAAAAGTAACCCTTCTGGTAATCCAACTACAAAATTATTTCTTTTTTTATTTTTATAATAAAGAGTTCTGTTATTTTGTAAATATTGACACAAACGTTTATCTCTATATTCCCCTCCTTGTCCAAATCTTAAACTCTGATTGTGATAATGTAAATTCATTTGAAATGGTATAATATTCAATGAATTTAAATTTGTTATTTCTATAATTGGCATATCATTTGTTGTTTCTATAGTTGGGGAAATAATATTTGTTCCTGCACTTAAACATACAGTAGGTGTTCCTTTATTTATTTTCTCTCTTATTGTATTAATTAAATTATTTTTATAAAGGCAGAAATTTAAAATATATGTATTGCCACCGCCAATATATATTCCTTTTGCGTTTGAAATAATTTGTTGCTGAATATATATAGGTTGTTCTATATCTAATAATTTTATTTTTATATTTAATTTATTAAATGTTGGTAATATTGTATCTTTAAATAACTCATCTATACGATTTGTTTTTTGTATTGTATAATTATCATATTTTGCTAGAGCATATGGTATATATAAATATTCTTCTAGATTATTTTGTTGAGTAAATTTTTTTATACATGGAATTGCAAAATTCATATATTCTTTATTTAATGATAAAATACTATTTGATAATAAAAGTAAATTTTTTTTGTTTTGCGTAGGCTCGAGTGATAAATTAGTATAATTTATATATCTATCAAAATAATATTGTGGTATATAAAAATATTCATTTACTATATAAATAATAATTACTGCTAATAAAATTAATATTATAATATTTTTATTCATATATTATAATATAATATTTTTACATATTAAATTTTTATCTTATTTTTATTTTACTAATTTATATGTAAGATATGTTGTAAGAGAGAAAAGTATTCCACCCCATATTGTATCTAAAAATACAGCTTGTATATTCCATTTATTAAATATAGCATAATTTGTTAATTCAAATACAGCATAAATACATAAACCTAGTATAAATGCGTCAAATACTTTTCTCTTATCTTTTAATATAAAATAATATAATGAAAATACTAAAAATATATAGCAAAAAATAGTAGGTAATAGTCTTATTTTAAATTTTTCTTTTTGAATATTTTGTATCAAATTTTTATAAAAGTTACTAGTTGAAGAGAGATAAATAAAATCTAAAAAAAGCATTATTAAGCTAGAAACTATAATCTTATTCATATATATTAGACAATATAAAATTGGTAATCATAATCAAAATATAATTTATGTAAAAATTCATCATAAGTATTCCATTCTGTATTTGCGATAAGTGATATCACCTTTTTATTATTTATTATATACAAGTAATAAAATGTTCCCGGAACTTTCTTAAAATTACATTCAATATCTTTTAATTCAGCATTAATATTATGATTTGTTATAATTCTCTCTGCTTCTACTTTTAAATTCATCATTTGTTTTGCTATAATTTCTAATTTTGAATATGTGCTATAATTTGTTTTGACATCTGTAATATTATCTTTATCTCTAATATTTATCATTTCAAATAGTCTATGTAAATTATCTTTATCTAAACTAGTAAGTGCCATTAAAGAATATAAATTTTTATATTTAATATTAAATTTTATATAAATTAAATATTAATCGAAAAATTTAATATTTTTTTTATAATTATTTATAATACTTTTCTCTCTTTCATCAAAATTAAAATACAGCGCAATTGTATCATCATTTATATTTTCAGGAAAATTTGGTAATAAAGTTATATCAGGAATAAGTTCAAAAATATATTTTTCTAAGTATGCCATTCTATACCTCGTTGAATCAAATAAATATAATACAGTTTGTGTAGAGAGAAAAGTTTTTATTATTTCTAAATTGTTAATAGATTTATCATCTTCTAATATAATATAATTATCACGATTAGAAATACCATATTCTCCATTATAATCTATATATGGTATTCCATACATTTTATTAGCCAATATTAATTTCTTTTTATCAGAAAATGGACATTTAATATTGCTATAATTTACTACAAATTCTGGTATAGAATTTTTAATTAAACAGGTAGAAATATTTTTATGAGAATATTTATTTTCTTTATGAAGAGAGAATAAAGTTTTTGAAGAAGGTAAATTTGTTTTAAAAATAGGAAGAGTTCCATATTTTAAAAAAGATTGTAATTTATTTATAATAGATTGACATTTTAGAGGTATAGGGAGAGAATTTTTATATAAAGTATTATAACAATAATTAATATATTTATTTGTATCATTATCCCATATACTTATAAAATTATCTGTTTCTATTTTTTCTAGTAAAAAATAACAAGAAGGTGTTTGAGCATTACCTTTGAATATTTTATTTGTTTCAGTATTATTTAAACAATGTAAATAATTTATTTTATATTGTAATAAATAATCATATATTTTTTCTTTATCAGGTTTTAACCATATAGATGGTATAATTATATTTAATAATCCTTCTTTTTTTAATATTGAAATACTTTTTTTCAAAAAATCTATCCATATTGTTTTTCCATCATTTTTCTTTTTAACGTTATTATTAGTGGGGACTTTTTTCATTCCATTACAATTAAAAGGTGGATTACCGATTATATAATCAAATTCTTTTACATTATAATTATCAAAATTATAATTAATAAAATCATCATTAATAATATTTGCTTTCTTTCCAAATAATTCTCTCAACATTTCATAATTATTTTCTTGTATTTCAACCATATAAATCATATTATTTATAATATGTTCCTTACATTGATTATCATTTTTGAATTGGTTTTTTAAGTTTTCAAATAATTT
>Ga0115572_10004952_pt1 | contig 10312 bp, 7 predicted proteins | sample COGITO_mtgs_1206_FD_88681 | JGI IMG/M metagenome (GOLD analysis project Ga0115572, IMG submission 88681) | Pelagic marine microbial communities from North Sea - COGITO_mtgs_120607 | ecosystem: Environmental > Aquatic > Marine > Epipelagic | place: Germany:Helgoland, sampling site Kabeltonne... | reverse complement strand
TTTTTTCGTTCTACTGCAGAACGAGAGTGATCGACGATGTCAGCTTTACGCTTGGCTTTATCGTAGTTCATTTTCATTTCGGCCACTTGCAAGGTGAGTTCTTGCTCTTTTATAAGTTCTTTATTTTGTGCATTTTCAAGCTGTTTTTTAGCCCGCTCGAGATCTCCTTGTTTATCGATTAGTTTGTCTCGAACCTGTTTATCATCAAAAGATACAACTACTTGGCCTTTTTTTACATTACTATTTTCTGGCAACATAGTTTTGATTTGATACTGCCACATACGCGCAATAGAAGGGGGAGCGATTATAGCGCTGGTAGCAGACTCTAACTCGCCATTTGCTTTAACGCTGAGTAAAATATCACTGCTTTTAACATTAAAAACTTGCTCATTTGATTCATCACAAGCACTTAACAGAAGTACCGTACTTAATAATAAGGTTTTAAAATAAAAAGTATTATTACTCATCATGAGTTGCCCCTATAGTAAGTTTTGCACTCATACCAGGGAGTAACGTTAAGCCTGCATCATCAAAGTTAAACCGTGCTCTAAAATAGGCATCTTTCCCCCATTGTAAACGTTCCTCAGGCTGGGTTGATATTTCAGTCAACTTGGCTTGTAATGGTTGCTGTAAATAGGCGTCAAATAATAATTGAGCCTGTTGGCCAAGCTTTAGCTTATGGTAATCAATTTCGTGCACCCATGCTTCAATATACAGTTCGCTCATGGCAGGAATTTCGGCAATTTTCCAACCAGGTTGCGCCGTCATGCCGACAAAGGCTTTTTCACCATTCCATGGGTGATTCGCATAAAGCACAGGGCCGGTTCGCTGTGCTTTGATACTCATACTGGCTAATTGTGTTCTGTTATATTTCAGGTTGGTTGTTAATTGTTTAATTTCGAGTCGTTGTTTATTATGAGCCACTTTGTTCGCGGCTTTAACCTGTACTAACTCTTCGAATGACTTTTGCTTATTAATGAGCGCTTTTTCAAGTTCAAGCTGATTTTTTTGATAGTCATATGTACTTAAATTAGCTTGTGGGATACTCGCATCAATGCGTGCCCGCTGGAGTAATAGTTCGGTACGTTTGTAGTTAAACTCAGCTTCAATTTGTTTTTCTTCATTACTGGTCGTGATCCGAACTAACTCTTCCTTTGCTGCTTCAAGACTGACCTCATCTTGCTCAATTTCACTGGCGATAGAGCCACTATCAAATACCACAACCAAGTCGCCTTGCTGAGCTATATCGCCTTCTTCTCTCATCCATTGTACTTGAACACGCCAATTATCAGATTTAGGTGCATAAAACTGTTGCTGTTCACTGGCTTTTAGTTCACCACTTAGCAGCAAGCTTTGAGCTAGCGTCGCACTTGAACTTAAACACAGAAACGCTCCTAAGCTTATGCTGACTACTTTTTTTACTAACATCCGCTGTCCTCTATTACGCTACCATCTTTCATGCGAATGACGCGTTTTGCATAGGCGGCAATATCTTCTTCATGGGTGACCATAACTAAGGTATGTCCTTGTTGATGAAGAGAGCACAAAAGCTCCATGATTTCATGAGACGTTTTACTATCAAGATTACCAGTGGGTTCATCGGCAAATATAACATTAGGCTCGTTTACTAACGCCCTGGCTATGGCAACGCGTTGACGCTGGCCCCCAGACATCTCAAAAGGCTTATGATGGGCTCGAGCCTGAAGACCTACTTTGTTTAACATGGCCATGGCTCTCTCGCTAGCTTGATGCTTGGGTATGTCAGTATAACGAAGAGGAAGAGCAACGTTGTCTTGTGCACTTAAACGGGTTAGCAAATGAAATGTTTGAAAGATAAAGCCAATTTTTTTGTTACGAATCGCTGAAAGGCTTATGTCATCAATTTCTTTTATACTTTCCCCAGAAAGAAGGTAGTTACCAGATGAAGGAGTATCTAAGCAGCCTAATATATTCATTAAAGTGGATTTACCTGAGCCAGACGCGCCCATAACAGCAACAAACTCACCTTCCTTGATGTGTAACGAGACATTATTTAATGCCATTACTTTTGTTTCACCTGCACCGTAAGTGCGGCAAAGGTTTTCAACCCTGATCATATTATTACTTTTTTATCATAGTTTTGATCTTATAAACTATCGATAAATTTGACGATAAACAAGCTAAAATTGAACTGTAAGTGAAATTGTGTAGTTTTTATTTTTCAATAAAATCAATTGTTAATATTTTGTTTGTTGCTTTTATTGGCATAATTAAAGTGCTTAGGTGTGTGTGTTAACTTCTTAGATTATTCGCAAGGGTTCATATAGTTTTGGTTAAGCAGCGTGTACATAAAGCCACGCTGCAAGTTTTGTCGAGCTCTAGAGAATAGATGTTAGATTGCTTCAATCCACATAACGCCTACTTCTTTTTTTATTACTTTTACATGGGTTCCTGCAGGCAATGGTTGGTGACTCTTTAATTTCCAATTGATACCAGAGTAAGCATGCGTAGTTAAACCCAAATCATCAACATCATGTTTAATTATAAAATCTAGCTCAGCAAAGTCACTGTTTATATCTTTGCTGTCTACGTTATCTTGCATGCGCTTCAATGGTTTCCACAATAAAAGAGCGCACGCTGAGGTGATCAGTGTATTACTCCAAAGAGCTGTTGTCAGTGATGCTTCAAGCAAGCCTACATTCATCATTAAACCGGTTGAAAATAATGAGATGCCTAAAAAAAGCAGTATAAATGTCGATAGCCCAAGCACTGCCACTTCGATAATTAGAGCTATCACACCCAAAATCATTAAGGCTTCGGGTAAATTATTAACAATATACTCCATCAGTTACTCCACAGTGTTAACTTTTTTGCTTTTGGTTTAATGAATTAATAATCGACATACCTTGAGCCACTAATGAACTTGCGTCGGTGCCATTATCAGGTAACAAAACAACGGATGATTCACGCGCAATGGCTTCTTTTGCGGCAATTGCCTTTGTTGCTAAATCTAGCTGTATTGCTTTTTGACCTTCTTCAGTATCTGCAGCTTCACCAACTTTGCGCAGTGCATCAGCTTGGGCTTCTGCAACAGCTATTATTGCTTTAGCTTCACCCTCTGCTCGCAGTATTTGCTCTGCTTTGTCGGCTTCAGCAGCTAATACTTGCGCTTGCTTTTTACCTTCTGCAACATTGATATTTGCTTGGCGGTCGCCTTCGGATTCTAAAATTTGTGCTCGTTTTACACGCTCCGCTTTCATTTGTGCTTCCATCGCTTCCATTACAGATTGTGGAGGTACAATGTCTTTAATTTCGTAGCGTAAAACCTGGATACCCCAAGGCTCTGCAGCTTGGTTAATAGCAGTGACGATATTTGTATTTAACAGATCTCGTTCTTCAAAGGTTTTATCTAATTCCATTTTACCAAGCTCAGAACGCATAGTGGTTTGTGATAATTGTGTAACTGCAAAAACGTAGTCGTCAACACCATAAGTTGCTTTGTATGGGTCTAGTACGCGAAAATAAAGCACGCCATCTACAATAAGTGAAATGTTGTCTTTGGTTATAGCTGATTGAGAAGGGACATCTTGCGCTTGTTCTTTAAGACTTCTGTCGGCGGCAATGCGATCTACAAATGGTACAATAAAGTTCAAGCCCGCTTCTTTGGTTGACTGGTATTTACCAAAGCGCTCTATTAACCATGCGCGATTTTGTGGAACAAATTTAACGCTACTTTTAAGCAACACTAAAACAAAGATGAGTAAAAATGCTTCAACAGTAAAAACCATGTTGAGAATTTGCGTAATAGGGTCCATAAGTGCTCTCCTTAGAATCAAGCAACGATGCTTGTTTTTAAAATCTGTACATTTGCAACTAATCTGAGATTACCACTAGTGTACTAATTCGACTAGTAAAAGTTGTTTAATCAGCGTGGCATATAAAGTTAATTAATAGGCTGTTGGACAGCTCATAGTTATTTATCAAATATGCTAATGGTGTTACGCCCTGAGTTTTTAGCTATGTACAAAGCGCTGTCTGCTGCGAGGATCATAGAATCTTCAGTGGTTGTTTTTTCTGGAATACAGGTATAACAACCGATACTTAATGTCAGGTTTTTGGATATAGTTGAAAAATGGTGAGCTATTTGCAATTTGCTAATACATTTTTGCAGTAACTGTGCAAATTGACTGCATTGTTCTTGATCTAAACAAGGTAAAATAATTGCAAACTCTTCGCCTCCGTAACGTGCTGCTAAATCTCCTTCGCGCTTACATAGTGTATGCAGTGCTTTTGCTACCTTTTTTAGAACCTGATCACCTTGTTGGTGGCCGTAATTATCATTGTAGGGTTTAAAGTAGTCAATATCACAAATAATTAAGCTCAGAGGTTGATGGGCGCGCGCTGCTCGAAGGATTTCAGTTTTTAAAGTTTGATCGAATCTACGTCTGTTTGCGATTGAAGTTAAACTATCAATATTAGCTTGTGTTTCAAGCTCTTTATTTACTTTAATTAACTGTTGTTGCATTTGTTCAATATGCAGTTTGTAGGATGCATTTTTCAATGCGCTAGTGAGTATTTCGCCAACTAATTTTATTCTAATTAAATCTGTTTCTGTCCAATCGTGTGCATCGCTAACACAGTCACACCCTATAAATCCAAATAAAGCGTTTTCAGAGTGTAATGCGATGCATAATAAAGACTTGATACCTTCAGCTTGAAATTCTGCTTTTTCGGGAGCAGCTGCATGAGGCAGCTTATTTACATCAGAGACAATAAAAACGCCGTCACTTTTTAGCTTACTAAAAAAATACGGAAGTGCTTCTTGAGGAATATTCTGTAAGCGTTGTTTAAAGGGAATTATGGTATCATTAACCCACTCATGAGTATTACTCATCAGCATCCCATCTTGACTAAATTGAAACAAATAACTTCGATCGGCCTGACAAAATGTACCAATTGTTTGTAATACATCTTCTATTTTATTATCTATACTATCTGATTGTATATCAATAAGCTGGCTTGAAATCTTAGCGATGACTTCATCAAACTTATCGGACTTTGAGGTATCGTTCAATAGGTCGAAGATATAAATGCTTGTACAGTTATCTATTTTTGTGAGCTTAATACAGACTTTGTTTTGTGTAGGACTTATTAAAAAATTATCATCCGCTAGTGCATGTTCAGCAGACAAGAAGGTAGCCAGTGTAGTTGTGTTGCGTGATAAAGTTGATGTAATAGTAATGTGCTTTAATTTTTCAGAAGTAATTTCGATTTGCTCAGGAAGGTTAAACATATTCATTGCCAGTGCGTTAGAGTACACCGATGACGAGGAGTCGCGCATGATGATAGCGTAGGGCAGAGCTTGCAAAGTACGCCATATAACTTTGGGGTCCTGTTGCTTTTTTGCTGACGACACGATGGTAAAACTACCTTATAACTTCCTATTAACATTGTTAGTTTACAATCAATTACTGAAAAATGGTACTTTTTAGTCGAAATTGATTAATTTATTACCCACTGTATTATGCGAGGGACTTTTTTAGTGCGTTTGTGCACGGGAAGTATTATAATTGATATTGTATATCATTACTGTTTGATTCTTTAATAAATGATGCAATTTCCTTCTATTTTATACAGGTAAACCACACCTTCATGACCGATATTACGACGCATAAAGCTTCTCGGCGACGCCTTTTAATTGCACTTGCAATCACTTGCTCTTTTATGATCATCCAAGTCGTTGGTGCTTATTATGCAAACTCTCTTGCTGTGCTTGCTGATGCAGGACATCTATTTGTACATAATAGCTCACTTTTTATTGCTTTATTAGCATCTAGCTTAGCAATTCATTTGGCTAAAACATATAACGACGGTTATCAAAAAGCAGAGTTAACGGGTGGCTTAATCAATGGTTGTCTTTATTTAGCGATTAGCCTGGTTATTTTGTTTGAGGGGGGTGAGCGATTACTTCATCATCATGAGGGAGAAGGTGTTGCCGTCAATAGTTATTTAATGTCTGTAATAGCCGCTATTGGATTTTTATTTCATGGTGCTGCTGCATGGGTATTATATAAAGGGCGTAAAGCAAGTATTAATGTATATGCTGTTTTTCTTCATTCATTCTTTGATCTTATTTCAACTGTGTCGACTTTTATTGCAGGTGTGCTGATTTATCTCACTGGTTGGACAATTATAGATATATTATCAAGTATGCTTATTGCGTTGTTTGTATTTTTCACTGGAGTCAAAGTGATAATCTCTTGTGTTAAAGGGCTATCGCAAAGTAACGCAAAATTACCAGACGTCAATGATATTGAATCATCAATTAGCCAAGTTGAACATGTAGAAAACGTGCATAATGTGACTGTAACTCGTCGCGAGAAAAAGCTGGTTGTAGGCGCTCATGTCGTATTGAAACAACATTGCACGAAAGAAAAACATGATGAAGCCTGCCGTTTGAAAGTTGAACAACTGTTGGCAAAAAGATTTAATATTGCAGAAAGCGTTCTGCAGATTGAAAGTAACGGATGCCTTCACTGATCTATTAATGAATAAATTTTAACTATTAGGGGATAATTTCGGCAGCTTTAACTTGGCAAAAAAGACTTTTTCCCTTATTTTTAGATGTAGATATTATAGGTTAGGATGGTTTCTTGGTCATATTACAGCATCGCTATTTCCCATTATTTTGTTCCATCCTATTGGCGCTGCTCGCCGGTTTTGCAAACTTATTACCTTTTTGGTTCCTAGATAGTTCAGAGTTTTTGTTTGGCCAGCTTTTTGTCCTACTCTCGCTTTTATTCTTTGGCTTACGTTATGCTTTGTTTGCTTGTTGTATAAGTGCTGCTTTCATATTTTATCGCTGGGGACATTGCTGGCCTTCAATTGTTTTCATGGGTGAAGTTTTTTGGCTCTACTATTTCTGTTACTGCCGTGCTAAACCATTGTTTTTAATTGGGATTGTGTATTGGTTATTAATTGGCTTGCCTGTCCTTGGGTTAATAGGTTTTTTTGTTGTAGATCTGCATTCACTAGGGGTATTCACCGCACTCGTTAAATACTTTTTAAATGCGGCAATTATATTAATTGTTATCGATTTAATAAGCTTCTTTTTTATAAGGCAAACTTGGCAACGCAGTGGTTTGTCTTTGTATCAAATTCTTAATTATATTGTCAGTTTGTTGGTGGTACTCGTTGTGCTATTGACCACCATCTTATTGACTAATAACCATTACACGCGTATTGAATACGAAGTAAAGTCACAACTTCTTCATAAATCAAAAGACATTGCGGCCAAAATAGACTTGTATTTAAATGATTTTAGACGTGGTGTGGTATTAACCGCTAAAGCAATTGAACATGGAATGGATGAAGAGGTTGCACTTGAGAATTTAATGGCTCAGTACCCAAATTTGCGTTCATCAATTATTAGTGATGCAAATGCAATTGCCCGTGTATTCAACCCCATTAGCCTCAAAGAAAGTTTAAATGATGACGCCCCATCTATTGCTGATAGAGATTACTTCATTATTGGTAAAGAAAGACCAAACGGTTACATTTCAAATATATTTGAGAGTCGTGGGTTGGGAGATGTCCCTATTGTGGGCGTTTCTGCACCAATTGTAAAAAATGGTGAGTTTCAAGGTATTGTTGAAGGATCACTTGTATTTGGCTCATTACTTCAATTTAGGCCAAGCTTTTTTGATATTGAAAGCGAACTTATTGTTTTGGACGCAAGTTTGCAAGTTGTATTTAGTACATTGGCAGAAAATTACCCAGTATTAACTCCGATCAGTAATTCTGATTTGGCGCAGCTTGAAGGTAATGACCGAGCTATTATGGAGCAGACAATTAATGGTGAACAATATTATGCTCAATTATTTAAATCTCCAGAGCAGCAGTGGTATGTCATCACTTTATTCAATAGAAAGCATGCTAATTTGGTCGCAGCTGGTGCTTGGCTTCAATCTCTATTTTTAGCTTTGGTCATTATTGTACTCATTGGTATATTTATCACGCGCTTGTCTAGGTGGCTGGTAAGGCCAATAGAAGTTTTAAGTACACAGATAGATGAGTTTGATCCCAAAGAGTCGACTGTCACTTTGTCTCATGATAATAGGTCATGGTTAGAAGTGCATAACCTTCAACAGCAATTTGGCGTGCTCGCGATTAAGCTTAGTAATAGTTTTAATGAACTAGAACAAGCTAACATTGAGAATAAAGCGCTTAATTCAAAGCTGAAAGACTTCAATGTAAAACTTGAAGACCAAGTAAATGAAAAAACAGATGAGTTGATCAAAGCAGTGGCTTTTGCGAATAATGCGAGCCAAGCAAAATCACAGTTTTTAGCTAATATGAGTCATGAAATTCGTACCCCCCTCAATGGTATAATTGGCTTGACGGACATTTTACTCACTGATAACAAGCTCGAAAGTGAAAGCTGTGAACAGTTACAAATGATTCAACAAAGTGCGAACAACTTATTACTGATTTTAAATGATATTTTAGACTTTTCTAAAATAGAAGCGGGTGCGCTGAAGCTTGATGAGCAAGGTGTGAACGTGCGTCAATTAGTTAATCAAGCTGGACAGGTGTTCAGTAATACAGGTGTTAAAGAGGGCGTGACTTTTGAGCTGCAAATTGCGCCTGAGGTTCCCAAAATTATTCATGTTGATGGATTACGGTTAAGTCAGGTCCTCAACAATCTATTGAGCAATGCGGGTAAGTTTACAGCAAAAGGTAAAATTAAATTACAAGTTGAACATAAAGACGGCAATTTACTCATCGCTGTTCAAGATACAGGCATAGGTATTTCACAATCGCAACAAGCTTCCTTGTTTAAGGAGTTTACTCAGGCTGATATATCAACCACTCGGCACTATGGTGGCACAGGGCTCGGCTTAGCTATATGTCAGCGCATTATAACCTTGATGGGGGGGAAGCTTGAGGTAAGTAGCGTGGTAGGTGAGGGCAGCTGTTTTTCTTTATCAATACCAATTACACTTGCACAGTCAGCTGAAATTGTAGAAAAGCAGATTGAAATACCTGACTTATCAAATTTTCGTATTTTGTTAGTAGAAGATAATCCTATAAATCAGATTGTAATATCAAAAATGCTGGCTGACACTGGGTGCTCTTTGCAAACTGCTGGAGACGGTGAATTAGCGCTCTCGTGTATGCGCAAGAGCGAATTTGACTTGATATTGATGGATTGTCAGATGCCGAATATGGACGGTTATCAATGTACCAGAGAAATACGCAAAAATGCGCAGCAGTTCGGCTCAGTAACAATTATTGCAATTACTGCTAACGCTTTTGAAGAAGATAAGAAAAAATGCTTACAGGTAGGTATGAACGACTTCATATCAAAACCCGTTGATAGAGCTCAATTATATAACTGCTTAAAAAAGTGGGCGAACAATTAAATACCATCTAATTGTTTTAGTACTTGATTTAACACAGACTCTTTTAATAGTTCACTTGCTGGCATCGGTTTGGCAAAGTAATAGCCCTGAAAATCATGACAGCCAAGCTTGTTTAGAAACTCTATTTGTTCAAAAGTTTCAACGCCTTCCGCAATGCAATAAAGCCCTAAATTTTCAGCAAGCAAGTAAATTGTTTTAATAATAGATTCATTTGATGCGTCAGAGCCAATATTTCTGACAAAGCTTTGGTCTATCTTAATAACATCAATTGGAAATTGACTTAAGTAAGTCAATGAAGAGTAGCCAGTACCAAAATCATCAAGTAATAACTTAAATCCTGCGTTTCTTAGAGCATGTAACTGTTTTGAAGCCTTTTCTTTGTCTTCTAGTAAGGTGTTTTCAGTGATCTCTAACCGTAGCTGAGATGGCTTAATATGATGACGGGCTAAGATTAGTAGAAGTCGCTCACTTAGATTTGATTTTAAAATATGGACGGGTGATAAATTTAACGAAAGATAAAACCGAGGATTTGATCGAAGCAACGAGCAGAGCTCGCTTAATGCTCTGTCTAATGCTTGTTCAGTCAACACATCAATTAAGCCCGCTTCTTCTGCTATAGGAATAAACTCAGCAGGAGATACAAAACTACCCTCGTGTTTCCAGCGCATCAATAGCTCAACCGCATTGATTTTTTTAGTTTTGTTATTAACTATGGGTTGATAGTAATTGAATAATAAATCATCTTTAAATGCATCCTTTAAAGCATTTTCTAACAGTAGTTTTTTGGTGATTTTGTCATTCATTTGCTCTGTGAAAAACTTAAAGCCATTTCTACCTGCTTGTTTAGCATGCATCATGGCAATATCAGAGTGGCGAATTAACATGTCTGCAGAATCTGCATCAAATGG